>Ga0157372_10001213_pt1 | contig 27887 bp, 24 predicted proteins | sample C55metaG_FD_115307 | JGI IMG/M metagenome (GOLD analysis project Ga0157372, IMG submission 115307) | Corn rhizosphere microbial communities from Kellogg Biological Station, Michigan, USA - C5-5 metaG | ecosystem: Host-associated > Plants > Roots > Rhizosphere > Soil | place: USA: Michigan...
AATAGCCGGGCAGCCCTCACCGCTCCACCGCTGTCTGTCGGGTATCACTCAGCCGCGGTGCTTTATGGTTCGGGTTTTGTTTTGAACGGTGGTGCCTGTATCCCTGGCCCAACATAAGGCGGCTCCACGGTAGGGCTGACCCTGACAGGTAGATGTCCACAGTAGCGGCGAATAAGAAAGAAAGGGACGAGGTAACAGGTATTGCAGCGTGCTCGGGGGAGGCATTCCTGGTCAGTGGCAGCCGGTGCATTTAGTCCCTGTGGTGTCGCTCAATGTCCCGCTGCTGTATTTGCCCGGGCAGGTCGCTGCAAGCTCAAGTTCAGGCAAGCTCTCAGGTTGATCTTTTGTAAATTACGTTCGTCCAAATAATGCAGCGGAAGACTGACACCTAGTACTTCCTATCATACCCCACACCGAGGATCGTCTACAACACACCCAATCCCTCCGCCCTTGAATACTCTACGGACACTCATTTCCTTTCAAAAAAGTACTACAAGGTGGTTCGAAAAAAATAAACCCCTCCTGGTAGCGGTGCGAGGGGATTTATTTTTTTCATCAAAACCACTTCTATGCTTTACTTTTTAATTATGAAAGGAAATGAATTACACGTCCATGAGGTACATCCAAGGGATGAAGAGACCTTTCGATTACTCTACGACGAAAAGATCCTGGAGCAAGGCACTTCCATACAGGACGTCCTACGGCAGTTCGACGAAATGCCGCTTATTGTAAACTATGGGTGGTAGCCCATAGTTTATTTTTGTGATTTTTACTTAAGTCTTACGGCTTAAGGCCCGAAAGGGCTTGTTTGTAAAGCCACTTTACGTCTTAGGCATCTGCGTGCCCTCGATGCCGGAAGTTTGGGCACAACCTCGACACCTGGCAGAAACCGATAAATTTTAAGCTCAAAATCTGGTATTGGCAACAATGTGAAGGTTTCGAAAAATATGTCCATTAGTTATGGATGGGCTGAACCGATGAGGTTGTGACGCAAAGCTATTCGAGGAAAACGGAATTGGATGCTTCCTTGCCGTTAGTCTTTTGATGACCAAGCAAAAGGATTTAAGTAGGTTCAATTGCACAGGATATAGGGTAGAGCCGCTTAGCTCACGCATTTGGTGACTTGTCAGGGCCATCGGGCGAGACGCTTAAACACATATACCCACCTAATTTAATGGTGCGTGTTTCTAAATGGGTCCAAAAGGACGTTCAAGCTTTGCTATTCACTCAGCCAGGACATTACTGCGACGGCAGGCGTATTTCACGGAAATGTAAGAAAATTTATGATTTTTAGTATTATTTCAACTAATTAGTTGTTTTTTGTAAAATATCGGTATATTTGTATTATGCCGTTAACTCATAAAATATGGCGATCGTTGATGAGGTTCAGTCCTTTTTGCAGGACTTTAAAGCAAAACTCGGTGTTTGGGGAGTGGTGTTCCGGGATGACAGGGGAAAAAATGTCCAGGCTCTATTGGACCTAGATATTACCCCCATATTCAGAGAAAAGATTTTGCAGGAGCTAGTGGCTGGAGATTACCATGAAGGTCCCCTAAAGGAGACCTTGTACGGCGGAGCGGATATGTGGGTTTTTGGAAAGACAATAAAAGGACAAGAAGTATATATAAAGATTACGCTTGGAATTCCCGGAGCACAGGTAATTTGCATTTCATTTCATGTTGCAGAACATTCTATGAAATCTTCAAAAAAATAGGTTATGAAAAGTCCCTTTACCGGCGGTAATGCAGAATTGAAGATTGAGCCCAGGGTCTTAGAGTACCGGAAAGACCAGTTTGACATATTGTACCATTATTATCAATGTGCAGATTCCGGCGAGCAGTTCACTACGACGGAGATCGATACGCTGAATATTAATCAGGTGCATAATAAATACCGGGCAAAATACGGTATACCCTTTACGGATGAGATTCGGGCAATTAGGGAGAAATATGGCCTAACTGCCACAAAGATGAGTGAGGTGCTTGGATTGGGGGTGAATGTATATCGAACTTATGAAGGAGGGGAAATGCCCAGCGTAGCAACTGGGAGGTTGATCCGGCTGGCGGGGGTACCGGCAGAATTCAGAAAATTGCTTGAGCTAAGTAAGAATGCCTTAGAACCAGCAGAATACGAACGTGTCAAGAAGAAAGTGGATCATGCGGTTCATGGTGAGGTAAATACAGAGGACATCTTAAAGGGGTTTTGGTTTGCCTCCCAACTGCCTAACGTATACAATGGATATCGGGTACCCAGCCTGAAAAGGGTTGGGGCAATGGTGCAATATTTTGCCCGGGAGAATAAGCCCTTTCTTACAGCGCTGAACAAGCTAATGTTCTACGCCGATTTCTGCCATTTCAAGCGTCATGGTTATGCGATCAGCGGGATATATTATAAGGCGTTGCCAAAAGGCCCTGTACCAGATAATTATGGTAGCATTTATAATTATGTGGCGAACGAGGGATGGGTCAGAACGGAAGAGATCAATTTCGGAGATTATGTCGGAGACCGGTTCGTTGTTGGAACGCTTATAGCATCTGATGTGGAGGATGAACTTTTCGTCGATACAGAACTGGCGATATTAAAGATGGTATCCAATAGGTTCAAGGGTTTGTCAACTAAGAAGATCGTGGATATCAGCCATGAAGAACCTGCGTGGATTGACAATGTAGATGACTGTCACCGGATCAGCTTTGAATATGCGTTTTATTTAAAAAATACCGTATGATAGCGTTAAGGCATGATAGGGCGATAGTTCCCCACCAATAAACTATAAAGAAAGAGCAAAGCCCTGATAGGTCTGAAGCTACCAAGGCTTTGAGGAAATGAGATTTGAAGGTATATCTCTCCGTGGTTAATCGTCTTGCTGTAAAAATAGGGGTTGTTCAGTTAAGAAACAACAGTTGTTCTTACAGATTATCAGGATATTATCTGCAAACATCCTGCCATTACCATCTCTTTAGATCCCTCCTTCCGGCGATACTCTCCTACTCCGATACAAGATTGGAGTCTTATTAACGCCCAAAATCACTTAGGATGGGTAATGGGAATTTTATGTCGTATGCGGAACATTACAATCTTCGGCCTGGTGACGAACTGATCTCACCAATCTTCAAAACCGGTGTGGCTAAGCATCATGTGGTGTATCTCGGACTAGACGAAGATGGGACTGAGGTAATCTCAGAAAATCATGCAAAAGAGGGGGTTAGACTAGTAACAGCTCATGACTACTTCTCTGGAACCAAAAACTTCCGGATCAACCCTTTTAAAGGTACGGAGCAGGAGCGCGAAGCTGCTGTATCAAGGGCATTTAGCCAACTCGGCAAAAGCTATAATCTGATGCGGCATAACTGCGAGCATCACGTATCCTTTGTTCGGACCGGTATTTCTGTCAGCAAACAGGTTGCTTTAGCGTTCGGACTTTCTGCAATTTTTCTGATCACTTGTCTGATCATAGCCGATACAAACAAAAAATACTCATATGGCAAACTATAAAAATAAACTAGCCAGTTTGAAGAGCAGGAGACAGGACAGCCTTACAAAGCTATTCTCGGTAAGTGAAAGTTTTAACAAGAATGTCTATGGCGAATCGACTACCTATGCCATGGAAGCGATGGAACCCATTAGCGAAACGTATACACAGAATACATACAAAGCTTCTGAAAAAGTTCAAAATCAGTTAAGGGCAGGGTTAAAAGAATACGGTATCGAGGTTGAGTTTCGCCATCAAGGGTCCGTTCCTGCCAATATCCATATTAAAAATTATAGCGACATCGACCTGCTCACTATTCATGGAAGCTTTTTTACACTGCAGTCACCACAGGTTCCAATTATTCCATATCTGGGTGACCCGATGGAAGATCTGAAAAACCTCCGCAGAAAAACGTTCCGTATCCTGGACACAGTGTACACTGGTTGCGACATAGACGATTCGGGTGGCAAATGCATAAATATATGCGGAGGAAGCCTAAACCGGAAAATCGATATCATCGCAGCCAATTGGTATAATTCCTTAGATTATGCCCAAAATTCCGTTGAAGTCAATCGAGGCATACAAATCCTGGATAATGATAACGATTCGCGAATCATCAATTTCCCCTTTCTTCACATCCACAATATTAACGTCAAAGACGGCCGGGTAGGCGGCAACGCAAAACGGATGATCAGGCTGTTGAAAACGTTGAAAGCGGATGTTGGCGTCGATAAGCCAGAGGTAAAAATCAACGTGCCGTAGTTGAAATGGGAGGTATAAGAGTCTTCCTTGAATCATTGGAAGAAAGGAACAATGATGCGTCACAAATTCAAAAACTAACCAAGCAAATACTTGAAATTCAAATACAAAATAAAGAAAAGGACGAAGCACTGAAAGATATACAGACTAAGCTCGGATCTCTTCAACTGGAAAACTATCCAGCCACAAAAAAATGGGAAGAGGCTGACAGAGTGGGAAAACGGGGTCTTTCTATCTCAAGAATTTCAATGTGGCTTGCCGCTTTTGGAATATTACTGACAATATTACTAGAAATGCTAAAACATTTCAGGCTTTGGTCATCATGAATAAAAAGCCAATATTCGTTTCTTAAATACCGCTAAAGAAATCCATCCTGTCTTTACGTTCATCTAACTTCAAATACTACATTGACAATGTATCTATTGGGAAAAAGAGTAGACACTTTAAATGCAGCCGACATTAATCGCCTAGTTGATAATAAGGTCCAAGAATCCAAGTTATTGGATTACAAAATGGACCTTAGGCTAGGCCAAGATAAAGATAAAAAAGAGTTCTTATATGATATTACCTCAATGGCAAACACCGAGGGTGGTTGCTTGGTATATGGCATTGAAGAAAGTAAAGATGAGAAAGGTCAAAACACAGGAACTCCCGAAGCAATTGTTGGAATTACAATTGACAATTATGACAAATTAGTTCAGCAAGTTGAAGACATAATAAAGGGAAATACAGACCCTGGTATTGCTTCCATTGGGCTAAATCGACTAGTTGTTGGAGGGAAGAACATTCTTATAATTGGCATATCTAAATCTTTTGGATTGCCAGTAATGGTAACTTTTAATGAGACTAACAAATTTTACAGAAGGAGAAATAGCGGTAAATATGCCGTGGATGTATACGAACTTAACCAAATGTTTATGCAGAATCTTGTCTTGAAGGAAAATGCTGAAAAATTCAGAAAAGAAAGGATTGACAAAGTAAGATCACTGAAAGTATTTCCCAACCTTTCAGGGACGTCCATTCCTTGTCGATGAAATATATCTTCCACAAATTTTAATACCAGGCTATGAAGCGAACATATATAATCTGCTTAAGCCTACCTTCGATATTATTTGGCAATCAGTCTCAGAGAGTCAGAGTCCGCCCTACAATTTTCAACCCTAACAACTCGTTATCAATTACATACATCAAAAACCGCGAAAACGCCTTTGAAACAATACTCCTTTAACAATCTACTTTCTGTAGGCGTCTTTGGATTGATCTTGACCAGATAAAACGACCCTATCGACTCTCTTTTCAGGTTCGCTCCATTCGTCTCATGATACGTGCGCCCCCTAAAATCATATGTGTAAAAAACTGAAACACCCCTGTTATTACTCCACCCGGTAATCTTTCCTATCACGAATACACCCGATTTCATGATCTGATTTGTCGCTATATTCTGGCGGATACCAATTACTACTATCATTATGATAATTATACCCATCATAATAATACCTCCAGCTTTACTACTGGGGTGGTCATTTATATGCTGACCCATTAATTCGGATTTAATTTCTTCGTCATTATATCATCTTCCTTATCAATTCCCCCAGCACCTTTATCCCCTGCTCCACATCCTCATCCCACGGCCGCGCATAGCTGATACGCAAACAATTCCCAAACTTCCCCTGCATGGAAAAAAGCTGCCCCGGCGCCACCGATATATGATGCTTCAACGCCTCCCGGTACAGCATATACGCATTCAGCTTTTTATCCAATTCTACCCACAGCACAAACCCACCCTGCGGCCGGGACACCTTAACCCCCTCGGGGAAATACTGCATGATACCCTGCAGATAACGCAGACTCTGTGTATGCAGCGCCTTGCGTAGCTTTTTCAAATGATACTCATATCTCCCGATGCTTAAAAAATGCGCAATGGCCTGCTGCGTGATCGTAACGCCCGTCACCGTATGCATCATCTTATGCCGCAGCACCTGCTCCGTATACCTTCCAGGTATGGCCCACCCAATACGATAGCCGGGAGCAAGCGACTTCGACAGCGAGCTGCAATGCAACACCCACCCATCCTTGTCAAAGGTCTTGCAGGTCTTGGGGCGGTGCTTGCCGAAATAAAGTTCCCCATAGATGTCGTCCTCGATCAGCGGCACCTGATGTGCGGTCAGCAGCTCCACCAAAGCCTGCTTGTTCTTATCAGGCATACAGGCGCCCAGCGGATTACTGAAATTAGGAACGAGCAGGCAGGCTTTAACAGGGAATTTCTCCATAAGCTTCTCCAGCATGGAAGGAGACACACCTGTCATAGGGTCGGATGGCAGCTCCAGCACCTTCAACCCCAGACTCTCGATTACCTGAAAGATCCCGAAATAAGTCGGATTTTCGATTGCCACTGTATCACCAGGCTGTGTAACAGCCTTCAAACACATAACCAAAGCCTCCATACAGCCCGCCGTGACGACAACATCGTTTTCGGATAATTTACCGCCCCAGTTGAAAGCCAGCTTCACCAGCTGACGACGCAGGTCTTTATTACCCTGTATGTGCTCATACTGTATCCCATGATGCCGGGCCGTACGCATGGCATGAACAAGGGATTTATTCAGCCGGGCCGCAGGCAGCAGGCTCATCGGCGGAGCGGCTATGGAAAAATTGATCAGGTCTTCCGCCGTAATGTCGTTGAACACGGTAGCGATCATCTCCTGTACGCTAACCTCGACCGTCACCGGCTCCGGATCGGAGACGCGCGGCAACCCCGGCATCCTCCTGAAATTAAATCTCACATAATATCCTGATTTGGGCCGGGATTCAATCAGTCCCTTTCCCTCCAGATGATAGTAGGCCTGAAAGGCAGTCCCCATGCTGATCCCATACTCCTCGCTCAGCATCCTGACAGAGGGAAGCTTATCCCCTATCTTGAGGGTTTCTTCTCCGATCATCTTCTCCAAACCATCCGCAACCTGCAGATAAAGATGATCCTGGTCGTTGAATTTTCTTTTCATAACATGTCATTTTACTCCTACCGTCGCCGGAAGTGGCTTCCGTCCCCGGAAGGGCTTACGCCCCTAGTAGTGGCTTGCCCCTGGCAGTGGCTGGCCTCCGGAAGTGGCTTCCGTCCCCGGAAGAGGCTTCCGCCCCCAGTAGTAGCTGGCCCCTGGCAGTGGCTGGCCTCCGTCAGCGGCTCTGGACCTGGCAGTGGCTTCCACACCAGTAGTGGCTTGCTTCCGTCAGTGGCTACCGTCCCCGTCAGTGGCTACCGTCCCCGTCAGCGGCTTCCGCTCCTGCAATGGCTTTCAGCCCGGCGACAATTCCGGCCCGGGCAACAGTCTGGTCCCGCGGTGGTATCTCAGTCCCGCAGTAGTATTTCGGTCCCGCAAATCTGATCTAGTCAAAAATAATAAAACTGCATCTGTTTTAATTCATATTTATTGAAGAATTTTGGAGTGTCATCCGGACATTGCGGAATTGACGCCGGCGACTCCGGACATTCCGGAATTAACAACCCGGCGACTCCGGACATCCGGAAATTATGCGGCGGCCCCGGCCAGCCCAGGCCCCGAAAAATTGAATAAAATGATCAGCTTATGGAACACAGTTTGGATCCTTCTGACTGGGAGGCATTGCGTCTGCTGGGACACCGTATGGTAGACGACATGATGGAATACTTACGTACATCCAGGGACAGAAAAGCCTGGGAAAAGATTCCCGGCGATGTCCTGACGGCCTTGCAGCAGCCATTACCGCAAGGCCCGCAAAAGGCAGCGAAAGTCTATGAAGACTTCCTCCACACCGTCCTTCCCTATAATACCAACAATGTACATCCCCGCTTCTGGGGATGGGTGCAAGGCGGCGGCACACCCTTTGGCATGCTGTCGGATATGCTTGCCAGCGGAATGAATGCCAACGTCGCCATCGGCGATCACTCCGCCATGTACGTGGAAAAACAGGTGCTGGACTGGAGCAAGGACATCTTCGGCTTTCCTTCATCGGCTTCCGGCATCCTCACCAGCGGAGCCTCGATAGCCAATATCACAGCAATGGTGGTGGCAAGGAACCATTTCCACGCCTCCATCAAACAAAAGGGCCTGCGGGCGGTAGAAGGACAGCTGACAGTATACGGCTCCGCCGAAACACACAGCTGCGCCATCAAAGGCATCGAGGTCATAGGCGTGGGCAGCGACAATTTCCGCAGGGTGCCCGTAGACGAAGGCTACAAAGTGCGCACGGACATATTGCGCACCATGATTGCAGAAGATCGCCAAAATGGCTTCATACCCTTCTGCATCATCGGCAATGCCGGCACCGTGAACACAGGAGCCATCGACGACCTCGAAGAGCTCGCAGCCATCGCCAAAGCAGAAGGATTATGGTATCACATCGACGGGGCATTCGGGGCCATTCCCTACATTCTGCCTGAATACAGGGAACAGCTAAAAGGTCTTCCGCTGGCGGACAGCCTCAGCTTCGACTACCACAAATGGTTCTATATGAACTATGAAGTAGGATGCGTGCTGATAAAGGATGCAGCCGCCCATCGCGCCACGTTTAGCACCCCCGTAAATTACCTGATGGCCCATGAACGGGGCGCATCGGCAGGACCCGACCCGCTGTCGAACTACGGCATGGAGCTGTCCCGCGGATTCAAGGCCCTGAAAGTGTGGATGCTGCTCAAGGAACATGGTATAAAGGAATATGCGCAGCTGGTCCGTCAGAACCTGCACGAGGCGCAGTATCTCGCGAACATGATAAAAGAGCATAAGGAGCTGGAGCTGCTGGCCGATGTGCCCATGAATATCGTTTGTTACAGATGGAACCCTGGCCGCATGAGCAACGAAGCCCTGAACGCCTGCAATAAAGAGATCCTGATGCGGCTCCACGAAGAAGGGGTCGCTCTCCCCTCCTATACGATATTGAAGGGTAAATATGCCATCCGGGTTGCCATCACAAATCACCGCAGCAGGCTGGAGGATTTCGCAGCGCTGGCAGAAGCCACAGCACGCATAGGGCATGACATGGTCCGGCAACACGCCACCCATCCCGCATAAGTAACAACACAATAAAATTTTTTATGACACCCACGACATCTTTCCACATACCCGTCCAGCGGGCATACCCATCCAGACTCCACGAAGTAGACTGGGAGAACCTCGAATTTGGAAAATATTTCACCGACCACATGCTGATCTGCGACTTCGCGGACGGACAGTGGCAGGACCCGCAAATCATTCCCTTCGGCGACTTCCGGTTGAGCCCTGTATCGCTGGCCCTGCACTACGGTCAGACCATCTTCGAAGGAATGAAAGCATTTAGGATGGATGTCCGGCCAACAGGGTCCTCAAAAAATATACCCCGTTCGCCGGAAAGGTCTAATGTCTATCCTTCGGACGACGAACCTCCGGTCCGTCCTGGTGACGGCAGCATCAATATCTTTCGCCCCGACAAACATTACGAGCGTATGGTCCTCTCCTGCGAACGCATGTGCATGCCCGTCCCCCCGCGGGAAGTATTTATAGAAGGCCTCCGCCAACTGGTAGCTCTTGACAAAAACTGGGTGCCTGGTGAAGAAGGCAGCGCCCTTTATCTCCGCCCCTTTATGATCGCCACAGAAGCCCGGCTGCGTGTCAAGACATCGGACGCTTACCGTTTTGCCATCGTCGCCTCCCCCACAGGGAAGTACTTTCAGCAGCCTGTCCGCGTAAAAGTTGAAAGAGATTTTGTGCGTGCCGCAAAAGGCGGCACCGGATATGCAAAATGCGGCGGCAATTACGGCGCCTCCATGTACCCCACACAAAAAGCCAAAGAAGAAGGTTATGACCAGGTATTGTGGACAGATAGCAACACCCATCGGTATATAGAGGAGTCCGGCGCCATGAATGTCTTCTTTGTCCTGAGCGGTACGCTGGTAACACCTCCCTTGTCTGACTCCATCCTGGACGGGGTCACAAGAGACAGCCTCCTGAAGCTGGCCCAACGAAATGGCATCCCCACCGCAGAGCGGCCCGTAGACGTCGAAGAATTAAAGGAAGCCTTCAAAAAAGGCAGCATCAGCGAAGCCTTTGGCGCCGGTACAGCCGCAGTTATCTCGCCCATCGGGACCATCGGCATCGACGGCAAAAATTATGCCCTTCCCGCCTCCGGCACAACAGGCATCGGCGCACAGCTAAAGAATGCGCTGGACAATATCCGTTATGGCAGGGAGGCAGATACGGAAGAGTGGAATTTTATTGTTAAATAGGGCCGCGGGCACAGCGTCATAAAGATTATTCGGTAAATTGAAACAATTCAATTTACCGTTATGAAGGAGAAAAAATTACAAGGACAGATCGCCATTGTCACGGGCGCAAGCTCGGGCATTGGCTCGGGAGTAGCAAAAGCGCTGGCGGCGGCCGGGGCTACGGTCGTGATCAATCATCCGGTGGCGGCTACGGAAGCAGCGGCGCGCGCCGTATTGGAAGAGGTTAAGAGCGCAGGAGACAAGGGTATCATTTACCAATGCGATGTCAGTAAGGAGGACGAAGTAAAAAAAATGTTCGCCGATACCATTGCTCAATTCGGAACGGTGGACATACTGATCAATAACGCCGGGCTGCAACGGGACTCTCCCTTTCAGGATATGAGCCTGGAGCAGTGGAATTATGTGTTAGGCGTCAATCTCACCGGGCAGTTCCTCTGTGCCCGGGAAGCCATCCGCGAATTCCTGCGGAGAGGCGTTGTCTCGGAAATATCCATATCGGCAGGCAAGATCATCTGCATGAGCAGCGTCCACGAGGTGATCCCCTGGGCGGGCCATGCTAACTATGCAGCCAGCAAGGGAGGGATCATGATGATGATGAAAAGCATTGCCCAGGAGTTCGCCCCCTGGAAGATCCGTGTCAACAGCATCGGACCGGGAGCTATCAAGACGCCCATCAATCACCAGGCATGGGATACACCAGCCGCGGAAAAGAAGCTGCTGGAGCTGATCCCCTATGGGCGGGTAGGTGTAGTGGAAGATATAGGAAAAGCCGCCGTCTGGCTGGCCAGCGACGATTCGGAATATGTGACAGGCACCACCTTATTCGTGGATGGGGGCATGACCCTGTATCCGGGATTCAGTACGAATGGGTAAATTCGCCCTGGCCTCCGCAATGCGGAAGGGCTGGTAAATTTCCAGCCTGGAAGGGCCGGTAAAAGACAATGCATGAATAAAGAAAAGGAGCGCCTCCTCACCCCCGATTGGAAAAAATGGGGGCCTTACCTCTCCGAACGCCAATGGGGAACGGTACGGGAAGACTATAGCGCTAACGGTGACGCATGGGATTACACCACCCACGACATGGCCCGCAGCAAAGCTTGGCGCTGGGGAGAAGACGGCCTGGCAGGATTCTCGGACAAAAGACAGCTGCTCTGCTTTTGTGTCGGCCTATGGAATGAGAAAGATCCCATCATCAAAGAACGCTTATTTGGCCTCTCCGGCAAGGAAGGCAATCATGGTGAAGACGTAAAAGAGCTGTATTATTATCTCGACTCCTCTCCCACCCACTCCTATATGAAGATGCTGTACAAGTATCCTCAGCAGGAGTACCCCTATCAACGCCTGAAAGAAGAGAACGCCCGAAGGACAAAAGACGACCCGGAATTTGAGCTGATGGACACCGGCATCTTCGATGAGGACAAGTACTTCGATGTGGAAGTCGAATATGCCAAGGCGGACATGGAAGACATCCTCATCCGGATCACCGTGCACAACAGGGGAAAAGAAGCCGCCCCTATCCACGTCATACCCACCATCTGGTTCCGCAATACCTGGAGCTGGGGCTATGACGCGTATAAACCCGTGATGATGACCTCGAATGAAGGCCAGATCATCATCCAGCACCGGGAGCTGGGTGATTTTATTCTCTCCGGTGACCAGACGGACCTGCACCTCTTCTGCGACAATGAGACCAATACCCATCGTCTGTATGGCTCCCATGCCACGGGCTATTTCAAGGACGGCGTGAACGAATACCTCATCCATAAGAATGACCAGGCCGTGAACTTCCAGCAGGGCACCAAAGCCGCCTTTCTTTATCACCATATTGTTCCGGGCGGGGGTTCCGTCTCCATCCGCCTGCGATTGGAGAACAAGTGCAACCTGACCCCCTTTGCGGATTTCAGATCCATCTTCGACGCCCGCCTGGCGGACACGGATGAATTCTACCGCGATCTGCAAAAGGATGTATCGGGCGAAGACGAGAAGCTGATACAACGCCAGGCATTCGCAGGCATGCTATGGGGCAAGCAGCTGTATTACTACAGCGTACACCAATGGCTGAAAGGCGACCCTATGCAACCTCCCCCGCCGCCACAACGGCTGGCAGGCCGCAACCATACCTGGCAGCACCTCAACAACAGCAATATCATTTCCATGCCCGATAAGTGGGAATATCCCTGGTACGCCGCCTGGGATCTGGCTTTCCATTGCGTCTCGCTGGCCATGATCGACCCTGACTTCGCCAAACATCAGCTGCTGCTCCTGACCCACGACTGGTATATGCACCCCAACGGGCAATTGCCCGCCTATGAATGGAGCTTCAGCGATACCAATCCCCCCGTGCATGCCTGGGCCGCCTATCGCGTCTACGAGCTGGAAAAAAATGGCAACGGTGGCAAAGGGGACATTGCTTTTTTGGAGACCGTGTTCCACAAGCTGCTCCTCAACTTCACATGGTGGGTCAATCGGAAAGATGAAGAGGGAAATAATATTTTCGAAGGCGGCTTCCTCGGAATGGATAACATCGGTGTCTTCGATCGCAGCAATACACATCTCCCCTACGGGGATACCCTGGAACAGGCGGACGGCACCAGCTGGATGGCCACCTATTCCCTGAACCTCATGCGCATTGCACTGGAATTATCCATGATCAACTCCGCCTACCAGGACATGGCCAATAAATTTTTCGAGCACTTCCTTCATATTGCAAGCGCCATCGCCAACATGGGTGATGGTTCCGAAGGTCTTTGGGATGCGGAAGACGAATTCTTTTACGATACCATCCGTATCCCCGGTGAAAAGGGCATCCGGGTCAAGGTCCGGTCCATGGTAGGACTGGCGCCACTCTTTGCCGTAGAGGTCATCGATGACATGATACTCCAGGCCCTCCCCGAATTTGCCAAGCGGTTGAAATGGCTCCTGGACCACCGTCCCGACCTTGCGTCGCTGGTATCACGCTGGCACGAGAAAGGCTCGGAAGAGAAACACCTTTTGTCCCTGCTGCGCGGCCACCGTATCAAAAGGATATTATACCGTATGCTGGATGAAACAGAATTTCTCAGCGAGTACGGCGTAAGGGCCCTGTCCAAATATCATGAACAGCATCCCTATGAGCTGCGGGTAGACGGCCAGGTCCTACGGGTAAAATATGTTCCGGGCGAGTCCGACAGCGGTATGTTTGGCGGTAATTCCAACTGGCGCGGACCGATCTGGATGCCGGCCAACTTTCTCATCATCGAGTCGCTGCAACGCTTTCACCACTACTATGGGGACGACTTCAAGGTAGAATATCCAACCCATTCCGGCAATATGCTAACCTTGAATGAGATCAGTATGGAGCTGTCCAGGCGGGTGGCTAATATATTCCTCCGGGATGACAAAGGCCGGCGGGCCGTATTCGGACAAAATGAGAAAATGCAACGCGATCCGCATTTTAAGGACTATATTCTCTTCTTCGAATATTTCCATGGCGACAACGGACGAGGCGTAGGCGCCTCACACCAGACAGGATGGACAGGATTGATCAGCAAGCTGCTGATGCCACGTAATGTCTCGGTAACGCCATCCGCAGGTGCGGAGGAGAACAGGTAGCACACCTCCGATATTGGACAAGCGTCTACAACCTCACCATCCTCAGCAGGTCGGCCGACTTGTCATAATAGGCATATATATAATCGTTGCCTAACATAAACAAGGTCTCACCATTCTCGGCCACCGGCTTATCGGAAGTAAAGGAGTCGACTTTTTCATAAACGCCAGGCGCTATATCTCCATCGAAGTGCTCGAAAGTATTCTCATCCAGCAGCATCTTGAATCGCGCGGATATCGTCCAGGTTGGACCACCGCCTCCGCTCATAAAGACAGGCGCGCCGCCAGCGCCCCCGCCTGTAAAGTATCCCCCTCCGCCGCCGGCTTCTGTATACGAGCCGATGGTAAGGACCATATGACCATTGCCGTCCCTTCGGGCCACGATCAACGCACGGCCATTGACCATCTTGCGGAGCAATTGCCGGGTCTTGTCCAGCTCTTTCGACCCCTTGGCATAAATTGCAGTCCCGCCCTGGACTATCGGCGTATTCTTAAAGTCGATCTCCTCATCTCTTTTCGACGTATATCTTTTTAGAAGCTGGCCGCTGTAGACGTCGTTGACCTGTACGAACAGGCTGTCGAATGTCGCCTGCACATAATAGAGCTTTCCATCCAGAAGAAAGGAATTATCGCTATACGGATGAGGACGGTCGTCCGCTGGCATGACGGCATCGCTTTGTGTGATTACCCAGGTGCGCGTCTGCTTGTGTTGAATATCAAATGCGATAATACCCGTAGCGCCCCTCTCGTTATTCATCACCAAAAACAGGCTGTCATGTACATAGTATATCTTATTGGCGTTCCGAGCTGACTCGACGCTCCATTTCCCCTGCGGGTCCACCGTTCCAACATCTGCCTCCCGGCCGAAATTCGAGCCGCTTTTGGTAAGCTTTTTCCATAGATCGTCCTCGAAATGATATCGCAGCGTATCATACTTCACCTCATCCCTGAAGTCGTAAATGATAAGGTCCGAGGTTTTCTTGCTGATGGTGAAATACATAAAATGATCCCCGCAGCTGATCTTGTACAGCTCTTTCTCCTTCTTCAAAGGGAAGGGGATGACATCCTCCCGGTCGGTATCGCCCTCGAATATCAGCACATGCATGACCTCATCGGCGCTGTTGTGCAGATAAAGATAGATCTTGCCCTCTTTGATAAAGCCACCCAGCAACTTTTCGCTCCCCACACGGGATGTCGTATAGGTATGAACTACTGTACCGTCGTTATTCAGCAAAAAACCTTTGATGCTGTCCGCACCTGCCAGGAAAAGACAATGCTGTGCGTTTTCTTTATCGGATATAGTATGAAGCGCTGCGTTCTTTCCCCGCCAACCTCGCCATCCGATGTCTTGTGGAGCGAGCTCGCCCTGGGAGAATAATGAAAGGTTATAACATAACAGACAGAATAAGACAAGGTATCTTTTCATAATAAAGGTTTAGGGTTGCGTCAAATTTTATCCCACCCGATTGATCACCGACTCATCCAAAAAGGCGGTTATATTAGCCACGGTAGTCTCCATGATCCTTTCCCTTGCCTCCCGGCTGATCCAGGACATATGAGGAGTGATGATACAGTTCTTCGCCTTTAGCAGCGGATTGCTATCTGTAGGAGGCTCGAGGGACAGCACATCCAGTCCGGCGCCTGCTATCCACCCGTTATTCAGCGCCTCCGCCAGGTCCCGCTCATTGATCAGCGGTCCCCTTGCCGTATTGATAAGGAAGGCGGTCGGCTTCATTTTTTTCAACAGGTCCTTATTTACGAATTGCTCATTGTCAGCCGTCAGCGGGGCATGCAGGGACACCACGTCGCTGCACGCGAACAGCGTGGGCAGATCAGCACGCTCATCGGGCGTCCAGGGCTTGTCGCCCGGACTGTAATAAAGCACTTTCATGCCAAAAGCCTGTGCTATAAGACTCATCCGCTGGCCGATATTGCCATAGCCGATGATGCCGAGCGTCTTGCCTTCCAGCTCCATCACAGGCGCCACCGTATAACACCAGTCGGGAGCCTTCTGCCACTCGCCGGCTGCCACCGACGCGCTATTGGCCCCCACGTGATTGGTCAATTCCAGTATCAGCGAAAAAGCGTGCTGGGCCACCGATGCCGTCCCATAGGCGGGAACGTTGGATACGATGATATCCTTTTTACGGGCAGCAGCCGTGTCTATAATATTATATCCCGTCGCCGACACCGCGATCATCTTCAATGCAGGCAACTGGTCCAACGTCTCTGCTGTAAAAGGAACCTTATTGGTGATCACGATCTCCGCCTCTCGGCATCTTTCGACAATATCCGCCGCGGAAGTACGATCATAAATTGTCAGTTTTCCCAGTTTCGATATCTTTTCCCAGCTCAGGTCGCCGGGATTGAGGGTATATCCGTCGATGACTACTATATTCATAATCCGAAGATATGTAAAAAATGCGCTGCATAAGCCTGTAAGGTCGTCAGGATACAGACAATGCCCAGCATGATAAAGCTATGTTTGACGGTGAATCGGAATAGTTCGGACTCCCGCCCTCCAAGACCCACCGCCGCAGCGCCCACCGCCACCGACTGGGGAGAGATCATCTTGCCTGTGACGCCACCCGCAACATTGGCCCCCACCGTAACGGCCGGGTCGACCCCAATGGACATAGCCGAACCATATTGTAATTTACTGAACAGCGCATTGGAAGAAGTGTCTGACCCCGTTAGGAACACCCCCAGCCACCCCAGCATCGGAGAGAAAAAAGGGAACAGCGAACCCGTAGTCGCCAACGCCAATGCCATGGTGATCGACATACCCGAATTATTCACGAGGTAGGCAAATCCCATGACCGCGGCAATGGTCAGCGCAGGGATCTTCAGCTGGCGCAGGGTCAGTAACAACGCATCGATGGCCATCCGTCCACTGGCGCCGATAATTGGCATGGACAGCAGGGCTGCCAGAAAGATGGCCGTACCTACATTGGAAAGCCAGCTAAAAGTGAAGGGCTTTATTACCACGGGATGCCCATCCGCCTGCTGGATAGCATGTGCGTCCAGGCCGGGAAGGGTCGCCTTGAATTGCCCAAGAGCATTCAGCCCATCCTTTATCGCGGGGATACCCCAAAGGATCACCAAAAAGGTCATTATAATAAAAGGTGACCAGGCTCGCAGGACGCGCGAAAAAGGATCTACTACCCCCGACCTTGCCTTCCGTCGAAAGTAAAAGATCAGACAGATGATGGAAGTCAGGCCGGAAAGCACATCGGGCAGCATGGGGCTGATATAATTAGAAGTAATAAACTGTACGATGGCAAAGCTGCCCCCCGCCAGCAACAATACAGGCCATATTTCCCTGGTCTTTCTCCACCCGGCCATCACAGGAGCCCCTAAAAGGAACTCGCTGCGCACCTCTTTTGAGCGAAGCTCCGACGAAGGACAGACATTAGCGGTTTGTGGGGATCGGGATACATTTTGACCAAATCCCGATACCCGCACATAAATCCATACAAGATAAAAGGGCAGCATCAGGGAGACGACAGGCAGGGTCCTACCCACCATTTTTGAGATGGCCATTTCCGGCAGACCCGATACCTGGGAGGCTACGGTGATAGGAATGCCGATGGAGCCAAAAGCCACCGGCGCCGTATTGGCGATAAGACAGATACCCGCAGCATACACCGGCTCAAACCCCAGCCCCACAAGCATCGAAGCGGTGATGGCTACAGGCGCCCCAAACCCCGCAGCCCCTTCCAGAAAGGCGCCGAATGCAAACGCTATCAGCACGGCCTGCAGCCGCCTGTCCGTGGTAACAGAAGCCATAAAATTACGGATCACCTCGAACTCACCGGTGACGACAGTCAGATTGTAAAGGAAGAGTACGCCCAGAATGATCCAGCAGATGGTGAACAGGCCATACAAAGCTCCATCCGCAACAGATAAAGCCGCCAGCTTCACCGGCATACCATATACAAGGACGGCGATAAGCCCTCCGGCCAGGACGGTCAGCAGACTCACGATATGCCCCTTCATCTTTCGAACGATCAGGGCCCAGAAGATAAACGCGATAGGAGAAGCAGCCACCAGGGCGGAAAGTCCGGGATGATGCAGGGGATTAGTAAGCTGGGTCCACGTCATTCCTCCGAATATACGAAAGAATCACTATCACCGCAACGAAGGATGGTCATCTTACGACAGTATCGTCATCACCGGTATCTGAGAAGTATTGGATAAAGAACGGGAACCCCGGCGCCGGAAGAATTTACTGCGCAGGTTATTCCAGAACCCCGAAAGCATCGACTCCTTGCCAGGGGAGGTGAGGATCAGGTCCGCCTTTATTTTTTTTGCGTAATCCCATGCGGCCTCGGCAAGATTCTCCTCCGGGCTGGCCTGGCATTCTATGGAGAGATTGGTATTTTCCCGCAGCAGCCGGTAGCATTTTTGCAGATTGTCGCGAACCCCTTCCGCAAGGGCATTGGTAGGCGCTACCAGGTGGATGGTTGAATTCACCGTCCGGCCCAGGTAGGTCGCGAACAAAAGCTTGCGCATCGGTAGATGATCGCCCACAGGAAGCACAATATTCTTCAGGCTGGAAAGGGCTGGCTGACCGGACACGGTCAGCACCGGGCAAAGCGTCTTGTCCACGAGCCGGTCTACATCCGCGCCTGTCCTGAGCTGGGAATGCCCTGCCCTTTTCTTTTTGACAAGGAGGATCAGGTCGACGCCATGCCGCTTGGCATAGTCGATGATCTGCCTTTCCGGGAATGCCGGGTCCGTATTGATCTCGAGAAAAATACCAGGGGCCATCAAGAAAGGATAACGCTGCCGGATAGCTGCCTTTAGCTCGCCAACTCTTCTCTCATGTTGTGCAAAGGGTATATTATACAGCAAATGTATCTGGCATTGCAGAGAGTCGGCCATGTGAAGCGCTTGCTGAACAATGTCCTCCTCATCCTCCTGGTCCACCGGCACGAGCATATGGTTGAATAACTTGTTCATAGGCCTGGTTACATTCATGAAAAACCAGCTTCCAAAACTAGGCCATCGCCGGTGCATATGCATTAAACGCCCATTAAAATAGAGGGCGCCATCCGTCATTAACAAACCCCCGCAGCCGCACTAATTGAAAATTTTAATAGAAGGCATTTCGATGGTGAAATTGGTCCCGCTGTCAACGTCCGACCTCACCCGGATAAAGCCCTTATGAAGGGCGATGATACGTTGAGCCAAAGCCAGACCAAGACCAAATCCCCGGGTGTTGCCCGTGCCCGGGCCTCTGTAAAAAGGTTGGAATATCTGTTGTATCTCCTCTGCGGCAATGACATCCCCCTGATTCATCACCTGGACGAACAGCTTATGGGCGGAGAAGGAGAGATCTACCACAGATGTCTTGTTGGAGGAGTACTTACACCCGTTCTCGACTATATTTTTTATGGCTATGTATAACAGCTCGCTGTTCCCGAATACTACACAATCCTTTTCATCTTCGGGAAAATCCCCAAAATTGAGCTCTACCTTGTATTCGGGACTCAGTCTTTTTACATCGGCAGTCACTTTCAGCAGGACCTCGTCCACCCTCACTTCATTGAGCTCGATACCCCCCTGCGAACCAGTCTTGGCTATTTCCAGAAGGCTCTTGGTAAGCTGCCGCATCTGTTGCACATCCTCCCGGACGGAAGAAAGTATTTGCTTGTATTCGTCTATATTCCGCTCTTTCTGCAAAGCCACTTCCACCTGGCTGGACACCGAGGTCAGGGGAGTGGAAAGCTCATGGGAAGCATTCGATATAAACCTGCGCTGGATGGCAAAGGACTCCTGCAGACGCTCCAGCAGCTCGTTGAATGTATTGGCAAGCTGACTAAGCTCATCCTGGCCGGCGCCGGCACGCAGCCGCTGGGAAAGGTCATAGGAGGATATCTCCTTCACCTCCCGGATGATCTGGGTTAGAGGACGGAGCAACTGACCGGTAAAGAGATAGCTGACCAGGGCCGTAAGGCAGACCCCAACCACCAGGCTAAAAAGAAGTATCTTATTCAGAGTCCCCACCCTTTCCCTGCCATCCTCGTCAAATCCGGCCACAACTATTATAAAGTCCCTCCGCCTGGTCTCACGATGGAGGGCAACGGCTTCCCGCTGATCGAGGGAAAAATACTTCTCTCCCTTCTCCTTCGTCTCCTGTAGCAGGTCCTTTGTGACGTTGAGAGGCAGGCTGCCGGGCGCGTCGAACTTATAAAGCAATTTCCCATCGTCCGTATAGATGCCGACACTCCGGGAAGGCAAAAGCCCTCCGGTGGTATCCATCCGGCGCATAAAGTTAAAGGCGCTGTCACCCATGAGAGAATACAGTTGGGAATTATAGGTAGCACGGGCTCGTAGCCGCTTGTTGAAGACCTGTACCCGTTCCAGGCTGGAAAAGTAATAGACCGACCATGTCAACAGCGAAATGATGGCCGTCACCAGCAGCGTGAACAAGAGCATTATTTTATAGCGGATCTTCACATCTTGGGAATTGGTACCTCTATGTCTGTGGCCTTCGTCGGACCTGCTTCGTCACGGTCCTCCTCGGTCGTAACCTTCGCCAAAGGCTCGGTTACGGAAGCCGTTTCTGCGGACCCCGCCTTCCATGGCGCTCCGGCGAGCCGTCCCGTCAGGGATTTTCCTTTAGGACGTATCCCATGCCCACCTGGGTATAGATAAGCTTGGAAGAAAAGTCTTTTTCGATCTTTTTCCGGAGGAAATTTACATACACGTCGATGACATTGGTCTTGGTGTCAAAGTCGATGTCCCATACATTCATGGCGATGTCGATCCGGGACACTACTTTATTCTTATTCCGGATGAGGTATTCCAGCAGCTGGAACTCTTTGGCTGTCAATGGAATATTCCTTCCTTCACGGGTCACTTCCTTACTGTCCAGGTTCATGACAAGGTCCCCCACTTTCAGAACATTGGCGCCCGCCGCCGGCTGGTGATGGAGACGCTTGAGCAGGGCCCGGATACGAACCAGCAGCTCCTGGAAATCGAAAGGTTTTACGATATAGTCGTCCGCACCTGCCTCAAAACCCTCTATCTTATCCTCCGTCGTGTTCATGGCGGTGAGCATGATCACCAGAATGTCCTCGTTGTATTGGCGGACGTGCCGTGCGAGGTCATATCCATTCATCAGGGGGAGATTGATATCCAGGATGGCCAGATCGTAGGTGTTGGTATCGAAAAGCTTTTTACCGGCCAGCCCGTCATAGGCCACATCCACATCATAATGCTGCTCGGTCAGCCCCTTGCGAAGGGTCTCTGCTATCTTTTTTTCGTCTTCGACTAACAAGATCTTTGTGTCTGCCATAGTGTTCTTAGCTGTCGTCTGTGCCGATCCCCAAAAATATGTGCGGGAATTGGGCTGTGGGCGAAATGTAGCCCAATTCCCGCAAACCGTTAATATCTGTCCTTCGGACGAGTCCCTCTTAGGGACTCCTGTATTGGACCAGCCATCGGAGGTCTGTAATATAGTTCAATTGACGGGTCTGCGGACGCCCAAAGACATTAAAAAAGAATTAAACCGATTTAGCAAATAAATAACCGTGATTCTTGCATTATGAGGAAAAAATGTGTAAATTTTGTAACTCTTTCCCAACCGCTATACCGTAAAAAGTTCTCTTCGAATTGCTTGCTAAGGTCCAATTGGCCATATTAGAATCCGAAAGTCGGATCTGATGTAACCCGATTTTCGGAATGATCAGATGACTGAGGCCTTCGAAGGCTGCTTCGACACGGTCCTTCCCGGTCGTAATATTCGTACCTCGATTACAGACAACGAACCTGTGGTTCGTTCTGGTCCTGCCCAGTGAAGGCTTCGTATTTAAAATCTAAAAAAGGGGGTTGCTATGAAACTGCGCGAATCGCCGTATATCAACAGGCGAAAAAAAACAATCGAGTTTTATGTCCATCATCTGAACACAGCCGCCTGTAGACACATTTCTTTGGCGGGCAGCTTCAACCATTGGGCTAAAGACGAACTGCAGATGACGCCCGAGAAAGCTAAAGGAGGCGGATGGAAGATCTCCATTCCCATGTTGCCGGAGGGAAAGTATTATTACAGATTTCTCATCGACGACAAAATGTGGATGGAAGACATCGAGAATCCCCTGAGGGAGCCGGACGGAGTCACCGGATGGAACAGCGTATTGACTGTTTAAATGAAATTTGCCCGTCTAACGACGGGCAAATTTTTTATTGTAAAGACACTTCTTTCCCACTACATACCAGCTCCAGCATATCCGCTAATTGCGAAGGCTCTATCCAATTGACAGTGTCGGCATCCGGCATGCTCTGCCTGTTCAGCGCCGTGTCGATTGTCCCCGGAGCCAGCACAGAAGCCAGCACGTTCTTCCCTCTTGCAGACGCATTCAACAGATCCGCCAGATTGAAAAGCATCCGCTTGGTCAGCGCATACGCCATGGCGCCTTTCCCCGCCTCCGGCCTCAGCGCCGTACGCGCCCCCATGAATACCAGACGCCCAAAATCATTTTGCAACATATGCTGGAACAAAGGACGCGCCACAAACCAGGCCGTCTCGAAATTCAGCGAATACATCCTTTTCATCGCCGCCCCATCCGTCGCCGCAACATCTCCCATGGCAAAGCCCCCTACCAGCAGCAACGCCCCATCTATACGTCCATAAAGGCTGATGGCCTCGTTGATAAAATCCTCTGTCGCTCCCTCGTCGCTGAGATTTACATCACGCAGCTCGAAATTGTCGTGGCTCGCGGCAAAGCCCAGATGCGTCCCAATATGATCTACGGCGATGACCCTATACCCCGTATCTAAGAACTTCTTTACGGCAGCAACGCCCAGGTTGCCATTGGCGCCCGTGATGATAACTGTCTTGGCCATAATGCTGTTTTTTTATTTCTCATCCAGCGCATCCTGCATCTTCTCCGCCACCAGCTGATTGCCGGCATCGTTCAAATGCACCCTGTCCCTCGTAAGAATCCCCATCTCCTTATTACCAGGATTGTTCTTCAGCTCATAATTATGGAATACCTCGCGGAAGTCGACAAGACCGCACTTGAATTTCTGCGCCAGGTTTCGTACGATCTGCGAATAGTAGTTGAGATCCCCATCCTGCATGTTGGTGAAGTCAGTCCTTTCCCCAATCACCGCGGGCGTGCAAAGGATCACTCTTATCCCCTTATCCCGCAATTTATTGATGATGGCAGTATAGAATTTCTCAAACTTGTCCGCATCCGTACCCGTGCCGGAGGAGGTCTTGTGCCAGACATCGTTGACGCCGATCCAGATGACTACAACATCCGGCTTCTGCGCCAGCACATCCTCGTCCATACGGAGATAGAGATCATATATCTTATTACCGCCAATGCCGGCCCCGATGAGGTCGAATTCGTTGCCTCGCCCGGCTTTTTCCAGCGCTTCCTTCATCTTAACAATATATCCCCCCGGCTGGGCGCCTTGCTGGGTGATGCTGTCGCCGAAAAATATGACGCGAGTAGGCTTCTTGTGGATCATCGATGTGATGGAGGTGAAAAGGAGGAGCACCATGGCTGCCCGTAAGATAAGTCGCATAGCTGTTTAAAGTTTTCTACTTCAAACCTACGCCAAAATGTCCAGACGGGCGCAATTAGCCTCGGTGAAAATTTAGTTTAATCGCGCCCTCAGTTAATGTCTGCCCTTCGGGCGATGGACCTGTGGTCCATTGGTCCAACCAACCCCTTGTTGTTATCGATGATCTGCTGCAACGCGTTCACGGAATCAGCAGAATGGTAGCCGTCGGAAGGTGTATTAACTACATAATCCAACAGCTTCTCTACAGTAGAGGTCGCCACATGCATACGCGTATCGGAAGAGGCATAATAAATAAATACCGTTCCATCCTCATCAGCGATCCAGCCATTAGAGAAGACCACATTGGACACATCGCCTACCCTCTCCTCGCCTTCAGGCGCAATAAAATACCCGGCCGGCCGGTAAATGACCTTCCCAATATCATGAAGGTCCGTCATGAACAGGTAAAGGGTATAGCGAAGCCCCGCCGCCGTATGCCGAACGCCATGGGCCAGATGCAGCCAGCCCATGCGGGTCTTGATGGGAGCAGGCCCCAATCCATTCTTTGCTTCATTTATCGTGTGGTACATCCGCGGGTCGATGATCACCTCCTCTCTCACCACCGCATGCGTGATGGAGTCGGATAGCCCCAGTCCAATACCTCCCCCACGGCCCGTGTCGATAAACCCATCCTGCGGTCGGGTGTAAAAAGCATATTTCCCATTCACCAGCTCGGGATGCAGCACCACATTGCGCTGCTGGGGGGAGGACGTCTGCAGGTCGGCCAGCCGCTCCCAGTTGATAAGGTCCTTTGTACGGGCGATACCACATTGTGCAATGGCCGCGGCCTGGTCAGCAGGTGGCGCGGAAGGATCTTTCCTTTCCGTGCAGAACAGTCCATATACATACCCATCTGCGTGACGGGTCAGACGTATATCGTAAATATTTACCTCTTCATGCCCATTGCCCGGCATATGCACCGGTGAATCCCAGAATCTGAACTGATCCACCCCATTCGGACTTTCCGCTATCGCAAAGAACGATTTTCTGTCCGCACCCTCTACACGGGCCATCAGCACATAACCATCTTTCCATTTGATGGCGCCGGCATTGAAGACCGCGTTGATGCCAAACCGCTCCATCAGGTGCGGATTGGTCTTCTCATTCAGATCATACCGCCAGAACAGGGGCGTATGGTCGGCCGTCAGCACAGGATTCTTCCAGCGGTCATATACGCCATTGCCCGGTCCACTGATCTCATTGGGCCTGCTCAGCAACGCCGTATGCTTCTCGTTGAGATCTGCCAGTCTTTTCTTAAAAGCGTTCTTCATGTTGTCAATTTTTATATACCTGACGGCCGGCTCACGCGGGTCCTTTCACGTGGCTTCATTCAGCCTGTCCCACCAGGTCTTTTTAAGGATCAAACAAATTATCACTAGCAGGGCCACCGTAATAAACAGAGGACCTTTTAGCCATAGCACGATGTACATAGGCAGAATGGTCAGACACAGCTGCCCGATCATGCCCAAAGAGATATTGAAAATGTCGGTACGGAAATTCCTGTTCCCCGCAAAAGCCGGATCTTCCCTCACCGCCTTCTCATGTATGGGCTTCCAGAACCCCCAGGGCCGCACAGTCCTATAAAACGATAGCAGCACGGCCTCTTCCGTAGGAGGCGCGGCATAGCTCCCCACGATGGAGCCGGCCAAAGACAGCACAAACAGTATCGGCCAGTAATAAAGATCCAGTCCATGCAGCCAACCCCTTGACTTCAGCACCGCCAGCGCTATCGCAGGTATGATACCCGCCAGCATTCCCCAGTAAAAACCACTCGCGTTGAATCTCCACCAATGCCATTTTAGCATGTTGGCAGACACATACCCGCCGTACAACCCCGACACGATCCATTGCAGCACTGTATTGACATCCTTTACAAACATTCCCAGTATCACTCCCGTAACCACCACCAGCAATCCGGCCACATAATTCATGGAGATGGTCTTACGTGTAGAGGCGCGGGGATTGATATATTTCAGATAGATGTCATTGACCAGGTAAGCCTGCGCTGCATTCAGCGTGCCGGAGAACGTACCCATAAAGGCGCCCAGCAACCCTGTCAGCACCAGCCCCATTATTCCCACGGGCAAAAAGGCATTGATGGTGGCTGGCAATATCTTTTCAAAGTCCGTCCCCCCACCCACCTGCAGATCCCCATTGATCTGGTTGTAAAACAACAGGGCCAGCACGGTGAGACCGATGATCATAGAGTAGCGTATAGGCAGCAGGATGATGGATACAAAGCCGCTCATCTTACTTGCTTCCTGCGGACTCCGGGTGCTGAGCACCTTCTGCATATCGTAGTTGGGCGCAGGACCCGCCAGGCTGGCAAAGACACCCTTGAACAGCATCATCATAAAAAAGACGCTGAACAGCGAAAAACCATCGCTGTCTATTTTCTTATTCGCATCCGGCAGGATGGTACGCCAGTCGAGGTCCAGCCTTACTCCAAAAAAGGGGTTGAGCCATCCATGGGGAACATTCAAATGCTGTCCCCTCAGACGTATCATGGCAATGACGGCGATACTGATACACGCGACAGTCATAACCACGTATTTGATCACATCCCCAAGCACGATGCTGTGCATGCCTCCCAGGATGGAATAGAACATGGCAAAGAGCGTAAAGATGATACCATAGAAGTGTGGCACATACTCCGGAGCTACATGGAACGGAACATAGGGTCCTATGATATCCCAGGGTATAAATATTTGGACGAATTTTCCCAAACCCACAAACCCATACGCCATAAATCCCAGACAGCTCAGCAAGGCAAATGCAACGACGATATTATGAGAGGAGCGTACACCCCTCCCCGTAACGCCAAATCTCGTGGTCAGCCATTCCGCACCCGTAGTGGCATTGGATCTCCGCAGCCAGCGCGAGAGATACATCATCATGAACACCTGGTTGAACACCGGCCAGAGCCAGGGTATCCAGATACTTTTCATGCCATATACAAAGCATAGACTCACCATCCACATGGTCCCCGAAATATCGAACATGTCGGACGCATCACTTAATCCCAGCATATACCAGGGGAGGGACTTCCCACCCAGCAAATAATTCTCCTTATTCTGCCTGGCCTTTTTCCGTAAAACCCAGCCTATGACCACCATAGTGAGGAGATAGGCCGCGATGATAACGAGATCCGGTAATTGTAGCTTCATGAAGTGAATATCCTACATTACATCAAATATATAGCCCTGGCTCACCACAACACTAATGATATTTTATCCCAGATTTGTCATATCTGTACCCCACCGCCCTTCATTCGTCCGCTGATCCGTGTTATCTGTATGATTATTAACGCCATTCAAAAAAAGCATCTCCTCTCATTCAGTTTATACTTTTTTATCTCATCTTTGTGATAATCTGACGGCTTTTTCTCAACCTTAACGACCTGCCATATATGAGCACAAATATTATAAGGGAAATCACGCCTCTCACTCAGAATGACTGCTTTACCATTTTTTCCCGCGTAAAAAAAGAGTTCTCCTTCCCCCTGCATTATCATGAAGAGCTCGAGCTGAATCTTATCATCAACGCCAAAGGCGCACGACGCATCGTCGGCGATCACATCGACACCATCGACGACCTGGAACTGGTGCTGGTAGGGCCCAATCTGTATCATGCCTGGTTTACCCATCAATGCCTGAGCGAGGAGATAAAGGAAGTCACCATTCAATGGCATAAGGACCTTTTCGAAGACAAGCTGCTCCGGAGGAATCAGCTGAGCTTTATCCGCAATATGCTGGAGCGCTCCCAGAAAGGCATCCTCTTCTCACGGGATACGACAACCGCATTGGCGCCACGCATCCTTTCCCTCAATCAAAAACACGGTTTTGACTCCGTGCTGGAGCTGATGTCCATCCTGCACGATCTCTCCATCTCACGCAATATGCGCACCCTGTCGGACGCCTCTTTCACCAACGAACATTTCACCTACAACAGCCGTCGTATCGAAAAGGCATTCGAATACATGAACAACAACTATGATAAGCCCATATCCCTGGGCGAAGTGGCCAGGGTCGTCAACATGACGGAAGTCTCCTTTAGCAGATTCATAAAAAAAAGGACGGGAAATACCTTTATCGACAGCCTTAACGAGATCAGGCTGGGACACGCGTCCAGAATGCTGATCGACACCACGCATTCCATCGCGGAAATATCCTACAACTGCGGTTTCAATAACATCTCCAATTTCAACAGGATCTTCAAAAAGAAAAAGACCTGTACCCCCAAGGAATTCCGGGA
>Ga0157372_10001216_pt1 | contig 27849 bp, 26 predicted proteins | sample C55metaG_FD_115307 | JGI IMG/M metagenome (GOLD analysis project Ga0157372, IMG submission 115307) | Corn rhizosphere microbial communities from Kellogg Biological Station, Michigan, USA - C5-5 metaG | ecosystem: Host-associated > Plants > Roots > Rhizosphere > Soil | place: USA: Michigan...
TAATTGATATTGATTTTCTGTAAGTTTATAAAGCACACGGCACACCTGCGACAACAACGGGAATACCTATTAAAATAATACCGTAAAAACACCTATTGACGTGCCATCATATGTGATTTATATTAGCATAACAATGTAATATTAAAGCCCAATCTACTAACGCTTACTTTATTTTCTACTTATTTCAAAATGTATAAAAAGATGATTAAAAGAGGCTTGCTGTTATTTTTCATGATGGTGTTGTCGATCCTTGCTTTTGGATTAGAGGGTAAAAGGATGAAACCGGATACAAACACGATTGATTCGGGTATTTTTGAAAACGCTAAGGAAAAGATAGGTTATGTAAGTAATATGGGGTTTACGCACAAACGGTTTCCATGTTATGCGAACTTTAAGGTTATGAAACTATATAAGCCAGCATGGTTCAACGGCTCGACCTTTCTGAAAGATGCAAATTTTGATAGTACCAAATTTAAATATTTTGTTGACTTTACCGATGTTACTTTCAAAAAAGACGCTTCGTTCTCAGCTTGCGTTTTCGATAAATTCCTGTTCATGTCCCACGTCGGTACAGATAGCGTAACCGACTTTAATTTTTATAATGCTGAGCTTCCACTAGTTATTGATTTTTCGAATAATAAGAACCTGCATACTATGGTTGATTTTAGAGATGCTAATTTTGATACGATATCCAGGAATAGAAAAAATTGCCCAGACAACCGAGTTTTTATAAATTTATATAACGCTATGACAAGTAAGGTCCGACTGGACTATATTCATTTCAGGTTATGTTTTTATGATCCGGGACAAGGTGATAAAGATATAGATGGGTTGCTCAGATTGTTGAGGCCCAAACGGTCGATCTTAAGTGAAGCAGAGATCATAGGGATAACTCAAAAGCTATTATCATCGGCCAGGTATAGAGAATATATTGATGTGATATTCCCTGCAACGTCGATACGAGATACTACCGTAAAAGAGTTTACTGAGTTTTACGTTGGCCGAAATATGTTTTTTCCAAAACGGCTTTCTAATGATGAGATCGATGGATTGTATTTATGCTTGTTAAAGAATTTTGAAACCAGCGGCCAAGAGGATAGCTACGATGAGCTGTATGCAGCCTATCAGGATCATCAATGGGCCGGTCGGGGCTGGTTAAGCTTCCTGCACGTTTTACCTAAATATTGGAATTGGTATGGGCGAAATACGGAGTGGATTATTGGCTGGACGATCTCTCTGCTCACCCTTTTCACTCTTATCAACTTTTCATTTTATCCCGTACTTTTCGGCCACCCAAAGCAAGAAGACAACGCTTATTTTATAGAGGCAGTTCCGATGTTATCTGCTCACGACCGTTTTAGAAACTTTAAAAAATTAAAGTATGCATTTATTTATACGTCAGTTATCTTTTTTTCCTTTAGCATCAAACTTGAAAAACTCAACTATAAGCGAAAGGCATTTTTCTACATTGCATTGATTAGCGTGGTCGGACTGCTGTGTTTGGGTTACCTGGCCAATTTTGTGCTTCAAAAATGATTGCTGAAACTCAACCGATACCACACTGCCGCAAGCGTCCTCGCTTGTGATAAAACAAATAGGCAGAGCCGCTCTGTAAGTCGGGGATTATTGATTTAGTGATTGTTTTTTATTGGTATCAATGAGCTCGCTTAAGCTCGGTTGCTTCATTCTTCGCAATGACGCTTTGAGAGAGCAGCATGTTTAGCCACCGCACCGTGGTTCGACAGGCTCACCATGACAGCCCCGGCCTTAATTTGCGGCAGTAAAAGGCTCGCTTAGGCTCGGTTGCTTCATTCTTCGCATTGCCCCACGGAGACTTGTCCTCAGAGATTATTCATTGATTGTTTTTGTTTTTTATTGTATGAATGAGCTCGCTTAGGCTCGGTTGCCACGCTATCGCTCGCAATGACAATTGGGTTGTTTTGTAATAATTAATTGTTGTTAAATTGCTTTTATTTGCGTATATTTAAGATTTAACATTACATAAGTAATAATTTAAACTTAAATATACCAAACCATGGACACAGATGAACCAAACGATTTTTACGGAAAACTAACGCATCAGCAGCAGCGCTTTTGTGATGAGTACCTTACGCATTTTAATGCTTTTAAAGCTGCGGTAAACAGCGGCTACAGCGAAAACACCAGCCGTAAGGGGGCGCTTTTGCATGTGCCTAAAATTCAGCGTTATTTAAAAGAAGCCATGAACCGGCGCAGCCAGCGTTTGGAGATTACGCATGATATGATATTGCGTGAGCTTTCAAAAATAGCTTTTAGCAATATGGGTAATTATTATGACGAGTATGCCTGCTTAAAGCGCATGAACGAATTAACGGTTGATGAAAAAGCTGCTATTGCTTATTATGATATTACGGAGGTGCAAGACGGCGAAGGTTACCGGGTAGGTATACAGAGCCGCATTAAGCTGCATAATAAAATGAGCGCGCTGGATAAGATAGCCAGGCATTTGGGGTTTTACGGGACAGCGGATTTAAATGGACCAAAGATCAAGGAACAAGGATTAAAGATGCAGGAATGCGAGGAAGAAGAAGACGGTTTGTTGGTGAAAACACCGATAAAGGCGGGTGGGGGAAAAGAGGTTTCGGAGCATAGCGCAGAGAACACACCCCTAACCCCTCTGGAGAGGGGAAATCGCTTGGATAAAGCCTCGGTGGTGGTGGACAGGGGCGAGAATAATTTGCCGATGGATTACCCGGTGGAAGATTTTGAACTGGAAGGGATCGATCTGAAAACTTTGGTGGCGCTGGAGGGGGTGAGTTACAGCCCGGGAGCGCGGTGGGAGGAAAGTTTGAAGGCGGAAGTTGCGGGGCTGAGTAGCAGTGACGGGGGGATGAGGTTAAAGGCTAAAGGTGAACGGTAAAAGGGTTTTAAAAGTTAATAGTAAGTAAAAATGGTCGAAATTTTTCTTACAATTTCCCCCCCGGGACAATGATTGAGTGATTGATTTTTGAATGATTGATTTTTTTGTTCAATGGGTCATTGATCATTAGTTCATCCGTTCTTTGAGATTTTTGAATTACTATATTTTCTGTTTTACCTCGCCCATGTCCCATTTCAAACTATGGACTATTGACCATCGACTATGGACTGATCACTCAATTGTACACAAAATCGCCAAATTCGGAGTTGATGGTCACCTGCTTTTGCTGGGCAGATTCCACACGGCCGATGATCTGCGCCGGAATGTTGAAACTCTCGGATATTTTGATCAGGTCGGCAGCAATTTCTTTAGGTACATAAAGCTCCATACGGTGGCCCATGTTAAATACCTTGTACATTTCCTGCCAGCTGGTGCCGCTTTCTTGCTGTATCAGCTTAAATAATGGTGGCACCGGGAACAGGCGATTTTTAATAATGTGCAGGTTATCAATAAAATGCAAAACCTTGGTTTGCGCGCCGCCGCTGCAATGTACCATGCCATGTATCTGGCCACGGTAGCTATCCAGCATTTTTTTGACCACCGGGGCGTAGGTACGGGTAGGTGATAATACCAGCTTGCCGGCGGTGATGGTTTCGTCATCATCCAGATCAACCAGGCTGGTGAGTTTATTCGAACCCGAAAATACCAGGTTTTCGGGTACGGCAGGGTCGTAAGCCTCGGGGTATTTATCGGCTATGCTTTTATCAAAAACATCGTGCCGGGCCGAGGTTAAACCGTTTGAGCCCATGCCGCCATTGTATTCGTGTTCGTAAGTGGCTTGCCCGTATGATGCCAGGCCAACAATCACGTCGCCGGCTTTAATATTATGGTTTGAGATGATGTCGGCGCGTTTCATGCGGCAGGTAACGGTACTATCCACAATAATGGTACGCACCAGGTCGCCCACGTCGGCAGTTTCGCCACCGGTGGAGTAAATGCCGATGCCCTGGCCGCGTAATTCCTCTAAAATTTCCTCGGTACCATTGATGATGGCGGCGATAACTTCGCCTGGTATCAGGTTTTTGTTACGACCGATGGTTGACGACAGGATGATGCCATCGGTAGCGCCAACACAAAGCAGATCATCGAGGTTCATGATAATTGCATCCTGTGCGATGCCTTTCCAAACCGAAATATCGCCGGTTTCTTTCCAATAGGTGTACGCCAGCGATGATTTGGTACCCGCGCCGTCGGCGTGCATAATGTTGCAGTAATCAGCGTCGCCACCTAAAATATCCGGAACTATTTTACAGAATGCTTTTGGGAAAATGCCTTTGTCTATCTTCTGGATGGCGGCGTGCACGTCGTCTTTAGAAGCCGAAACGCCACGCTGGTCGTATCTGTGCGAGGAAAACATGCGCAAACTTAGTTAAATTTCGTTAGCTGTTTTAGTTCAATGGATTAAAAATCATCTGTATTTATACACAGATCGGCTGTTAATAACCTATAAAGATGTTCTTTGATGGCTGGTCTTTGCTATTGAATTTCTAAATTGCCTGCTGTTTGATTATATAATCATGATAAAATTCTGTTTTATATTTCTGCTGCTATTTATTCCGGGTGTGGGTTTCGCCCAGACAAAAAGTATTCCAGCCTGGTTTATTAACTCATTTAAGAACAATAAGCTTAGTATCAAATATCAGTTGGATGCTTATGCGAAGCCTGCTTTTTTAAAAGCGGATTTTAATGGAGACGGAATAAAGGACATCGCGGCTTTAATTATTGAACGTAAAACAAGAAAGAAGGGCATCGTAATAATGCATGGTACCACTAACCCGTATTTTGTTTTTGGTGCAGGTGTCCAATTCGGAAATGGGGGAGATAACTTTAAATGGATGACCGGCTGGAAGCTTTATACTAAAAAGGTAGCCTACGAAACTCAGGTTAATAAAAACGGAGATCTAATCGACCCCAAAAAAGTTAAAATGAAACGTTCGGCGGTTTATGTATACAAAACCGAGGATCTGTATCCGAATTCTGGTGGACTTATTTACTGGGACGGCAAAAAATATATCTGGATACAACAGGGAGAGTGATCTGCGAAAGTAGATAATAAGAAAATGTCATTTCGAGCGAGCGTAGCAACGAGAAATCTTTACCAATTAAATTTGCCTATTGGTAAAGATTTCTCCGCTTATCAGCGTTCGAAATGACATTCAGAAATAAAAGCACTTACTTAATAAACAGTAACTCCCTGAATTTAGGCAGCGGCCACATCGAGTCGTCTATCAAAAATTCCAGCTTATCTACGTGGTAGCGGATCGGGTCGAAGAAACTTTTTACCTTTTCGTCGTACGCGATGGAGCGCTCACGGATATCCTCGATGGCATTGGCCTTTTTACGTTCTTCGATCATCTGCTCCACATTATCCTTAATAAAGGTAACGTGAGTTGATATGCGGGTGATCAGATCCAGTTGTGTGGTATAAGTATCAGGTGTCATGCCGATATCCTTCAAGCCTTTTACGTTCTCGATCAGTCTCGACTGGTAATTAACCGCGGTCGGAATGATCACGTTGGTTACCAGTTCGCCAATCAATCGTGCCTCGATCTGTAGTTTTTTGTAGAAACTATCCAGCAATATCTCGTGGCGGGCCTGCGATTCGCGACGGGTGTAAACGCCGGTTTCCTCAAACAGGTCCTCTACTTTCTCAGTTAACAATACGTCAAGCGCTTTTGGCGTAGTTTTGATATTTGATAAACCACGTGCGGAGGCCTCTTTTTCCCATTCTTCGCTGTAGCCGTTGCCCTCAAAACGGATAGATTTCGACTCTTTAATGTATTTTTTAATCACGGTAAGCAGCGCGATGTCTTTTTTCTCGCCTTTTTTAATCAGTTTATCCACTTCGGTCTTAAAGCGGCGTAGCTGATGGGCTACAATCGTGTTCAGGATAGTCATGGGGCTTGATGAGTTGGCCGACGAACCTACGGCACGCAACTCAAACTTGTTGCCGGTAAAGGCGAAAGGCGAGGTACGGTTACGGTCGGTGTTATCGCGCAAAATCTGCGGTATTTTAGGGATACCTTGCCATAACATAGCGTCATCCTTTATTTTTTTGCTGATGCGCGATGTTTCGATCTCGTCCAACACTTCGGTCAACTGGCTACCCAGGAATATCGAGATAATAGCCGGCGGAGCTTCGTTGGCACCCAGGCGGTGATCATTACTTACCGAGGCGATGGAAGCGCGCAGCAGATCGGCATGTTCGTAAACCGCTTTGATGGTATTGACGAAGAAAGTCAAAAACATCAGGTTGTTTTTAGGCGTTTTGCCTGGCGACAACAGGTTTTTACCCGTGTTGGTAATCATGCTCCAGTTATTGTGCTTACCCGAGCCGTTGATGCCGGCATAAGGTTTTTCGTGCAGCAGCACTTTAAAATTATGTCGTTTGGCCACTTTATCCATCAAATCAGTCAGCAACTGATTATGGTCGATGGCCAGGTTGATCTCTTCATATATAGGTGCGCACTCAAACTGCGATGGCGCAACCTCGTTGTGGCGTGTTTTTAAAGGTATGCCTAACTTAAGCGCTTCGGTTTCCATATCCAGCATATAGGCGTAAACACGCTCGGGTATCGAACCAAAATAATGATCCTCCAACTGCTGGCCCTTGGCCGACATGTGACCGAATAAGGTGCGGCCGGTAAGATACAGATCGGGCCGTGCATTAAATAAGGCCAGATCGACCAAAAAATACTCCTGTTCAATACCTAAACTGGCATTTACCTTTTCGATGCTTTTATCAAAATAATGGCAAACATCTACCGCCGCTTTATCCAAAGCGTTTAACGCCTTTAATAAAGGTACCTTATAATCCAGCGCCTCGCCGGTGTACGATACAAATACCGTAGGTATGCATAAGGTTTTACCACTATTGCTCTCTATAATAAAGGCAGGCGATGAAGGATCCCAGGCGGTATAGCCACGGGCTTCGAAAGTGTTACGGATACCGCCACTCGGGAAACTCGATGCATCAGGCTCCTGCTGTGCCAGTGCATCACCCGAAAAACGTTCGATAGCTGTACCATCCGGACTTGGCTCGAAAAAAGCATCGTGCTTTTCGGCAGTGGTGCCGGTTAAGGGCTGAAACCAGTGGGTATAATGTGTGGCGCCTTTGCCCATTGCCCATGCCTTCATGGCCGATGCAACCTGTTCGGCCATATCGCGGGGGATGGGTTCGCCAATTTCGATGGCGCTAACTATACTTTGATAAGCTTCTTTGGATAAATAATCCATCATTTTCTTTTTATCGAAAACATTTGAAGCAAAAAAATCAGAAATTTTAGTGCCCGGAGCTTTTACTTCCGGAATTGTGCGTGTAAGTACCGCCTGTAAAGCCTGAAATCTGATGTTTGGCATTTTTTATAGGTTAACTGGTGAGTATTATACCTCAAAAATAGAAAACTCTGCATAATGTATGCATTTTTTAAGGTGAAAATAAAAAAAATGCAGTTGAGGTAATTTTTATGATGAAAATTCAATTTTTTTTAAATTTTTTTATCGATTGTCTTGATTTTTTAAAATATTACTCATAATTTCATAAAAAAATTCAAATAATCACATGATTTTAAGGAAAACAAGTGGAAATTTGATTAAAAATGACTTAAAAAACTATAAACCCTATATAATTTGTTCTTTTGATATAGTATTATAGATTAATTTTAACATAAAGTAATTAAAACGAGTAACTCACTTATCAAACAAACTAATAAAACAAACAAATGAACGTAACAACTATCAAAAACAGGCTGCCATTTTTTAAAGGCAGTGGGGGGCGGAAGCCCGCTTTTAGCTGGTCGGCTATTTCGGCAGAGCAATGGAGGTATGGTATTACCATTTTTTCGGGGAAAATTTTAGGCTTGCTGATTATTCTGGCAGCCATGATCACCTTGCCAGGTTTATTAGGAACCCAGGCACACGCCGCCGCCGGTCCAACTGCTATCGAAACTTCGATCATGAACTCGGTAAACACTACCTGGACATTGGTGGCAGCTTTCCTGGTATTTGGTATGCAGGCAGGTTTTGTAATGCTTGAGGCTGGTTTTGCCCGCAAGCGCGAAACGGTAAACGTATTAATGGAGTGTATTTTTGACACCTGCCTTTGCGGTATACTGTTCTGGGCCATAGGTTATGCCTTTATGTTTGGCCATGGTAATGGTTTTATCGGTTTTGGCGGTTTAAACAAAGATGGCAGCATCACCAACTGGTTCTTCCTGAAGGGTACGCCCGAAACTTACGAAGCCACAGGTATCCCTGTATTGGCGCATTGGGTATTCCAGTTTGCTTTTGCGGATACCACTTCAACTATCACTTCGGGCGCGATGATCGGTCGTTGCAGCTTCCGTGGCGATATCCTTTACAGTATCGGTGTAACCGGCTTTATCTATCCTATTGTTGGTCACTGGGCCTGGGGTCCGGACGGCTGGTTAGCTACAATGGGCACTAAAGGTGGTTTTATGGAAGCCTTAGGTCAGCCTTTCCACGATTTTGCAGGATCGACCGTGGTACACACTATTGGTGGTGTAGTATCACTGGCTGGTGCAATGGTGTTAGGTCCACGTATCGGAAGGGTATTTATGCGCGATAGTAAAGACGGCGGTATGCCGGCTCCGCATAACTTACCTGTAGCCACTGTGGGTGCATTTTTACTATGGTTTGGCTGGTACGGCTTTAACCCTGGTTCAACCTTATCGGCAATGGATGCTGATGGTATCGGCCGTATAGCATTTAATACTACTATTGCTGCCTGTACCGGTGGTTTAGGTGCCATGGTGATGGGCTTATGGTTTGGCCCAACCAAAGGCAAATTTGATTTAGGCTTCACCCTGAATGGTTTATTAGGTGGCCTGGTGGCTATTACCTGCCCTTGTTACTGGGTTAGCCCGTTGGGTGCAGTATTGATTGGCCTGATAGCAGGTGTTGTAGTGTTCCTGGCTACATATGCTTTAGAGTATCTGCGTATCGACGATCCTATCGGTGCTGTACCGGTACACGGCATCGCCGGTATCTGGGGTACTTTGTCATTGGGTTTATTTGCTTGCCCTGGTATTAAATTAGGTGCTTACCCTGCAGGTTCGGCTTTATCGGGCTTACTTTACGGTGGTGGTACCGCTGTATTAAAAGCGCAGTTTATCGGCAGCGCATCTATTACAGTAGTAACCTTTGTGGTATCGTACATTATGTTCGCCATCATCAATAAATTGCCTGATCCATGGAGACTGCGTGTAGAAGCACATGGCGAAACCGGCCCTGGTGGTTTAGATGTGTTTGAACACGGTGTTGAAGCATATCCCGACAAAACCTCGATGGATATCGACCTGGCTAAATTAGCTTCGCCCGAACTGGTGAAGTAATCATAAAACAATAATAACAGCGCTGATGCCAAAGCATTGGCGCTGTTATTTATCCGAAAATGGCTATCATATTGATAAGTGATATCGATACGATAAGCCGGATTTCCAACTGGCCATATTTAACTAATTAATATGTAGTTGATAAATAGTCAACTGCATAGCCGGGTAAATACTGGCATAAAACAAGCTAATACCTCGAAAACAATTAATAAAAATCAATCACTATTCAACTAAACAAACATCATGAAACAAAAATTATTACTTATTTGTGCCCTTGCCGTATCGGGTCTGGCTGCTAAAGCGCAGGATTCGGTTAAAGTTACCTCGGATGCCCCGCTGGTGATCACCGGTTCGGTCGACGCGTATTACAAATACGATTTCGCCGGAAAGAAAATATCTAATATCCAAACAAGTTTTAACAACGAGCAAAACTCAATGTCGATAGGCATGTTTGATCTGGGCCTGAAAAAGAAAGTGGGCAAAGCAGCTTTCGTGGGCGAAGTATCATTTGGCCCCCGTTCTGACGCCTCTTTACCTACAGGTTCTACTAATAACCACATCCAAAACCTATACGTTAGCTATGATTTTAGCGATAAATTTAACGTTACCGGTGGTTACATGGCTACATTTGTAGGTTACGAAGTAATTTCGCCAACAGGCAACTTTAACTATTCAACCTCGTACCTGTTTACCAACGGCCCGTTCCAAAATGCAGGTGTTAAAGCCACTTACACTTTTAGCGATAAAGCCAGCTTAATGGTAGGTATATTTAATGATGCCTGGAACGTTTACCAGTCGGTTGGTGACGTATCAACCTTTGGTGCTCAGTTAATGTTGGTGCCGGTTAAAAACTGGACCGCTTACCTGAACTTTATTTCGGGTTATTACTCGGGCACTGAGTTTGATTTAACCACCAACTATCAAATTACCAACGCCTTTAAATTAGGCTTAAACTTTGCTACTTACTCGCAACCAAGCTTAAAATCATCGTCTGCTTACGGCAATGGTGGTTTTACCGGCGTAGCGTTGTATCCGCAATTAGCGGTATCAAAAGCGGTAACCTTAGGTTTACGCGGCGAGTATTTCTCGGCTAAAAGCGGTAACACCGCAGCTACTTACAGTGGCGTAGTTCCGGGCGAATCGGTAACTGCTTTAACGGTAACTGCTAATATTAAATCGGGCCCGTTAACTTTTATTCCAGAATTCAGGTTTGACAACGGTTCGAAAAACATGTTCAGCGACAGCAATGGTTTGGCCACAAAATCTGCTACCCAGATTGGTGCCGCTGCCGTTTACGCTTTCTAAACAAAAATTATTTTAAATTAGAAGCCGCCCTGAGTGTATTGGGGCGGCTTTATTTTTACCGGTATGAAAAAAAGATTATGGTTATTGATGCTATGTTTCGGTTTAATGAATGTAGCACTGGCGCAAAAGGACTCGCTGGCGAACGACGAACATGGTAAGTATATTTATTATCACGTGGTTAACGTTGGTAAGGATAACGCCGATGTATTAATGGCGCGTGCGATCGTTTTTTTTGATATGCCGGCCAATAAAGCCAGTTTCAAGCTCACATCGAAGGATGCCAACACTAAAACCATTGACGGTACCGGCTTTTTTATGGTGGCCAGCACAACATCATTAACCAAACACGATGATGGTAAGATAAACTTTAAGCTGCGCATCGAGATTAAAGACGGCAAATACCGCTACTGGCTAACCGACTTTGTTTTTATACCCTATTATAAGGATCGTTACAATAACCTGGTGCCCAAGCCTGGTACTGAAATACCTGCCGAAGAGCTAAATAAGAAAATTGATAATAAAGGCGCCGCCCATTACCTGGACGAATGCGCGGCTTTCGGTATAAAATTCGGTACCCGCTTTAAACAGCAAATGGAAAACGCGCCGGTGAAAACCAGCAATGGTAAAAAGGTAGTTGTGACGGAAAAATGGTGAGCTATCAGTTTTCAGTTGAGAGTTATCAGTAATCAGTTTTAACTGACAACCAATAACCGACAACTAACAACTATATCAGTTTTCAGTTGAGAGTTATCAGTAATCGGTTTTTAACTGACAACCAATAACCGACAACTAACAACTATATTACATAACATTTAAAAACTATTTGCGTATATTAGTTATATAAACCTTACCGTTATGGCTATCAACAATGTAGATATATACGGCGACGAATGGCTGGAGCTTGTTTTTGCTAACCGTAATAAAAGTTACGGCGCCTACGAGTTGCGTAAACATTATTCGGCGACAGTACTGAAAGCATTGGCCGTAACTTTTGGCTTTTTTGGCGCGATAGCATTGCTTGCCTTTATACTGCTTAAGCCCGCGCCTGTAGCCATACAACCAGTGAGGCACGATGTGACCACCGTTTTACAACCTGAGGTGATCAGCAGTATTGAAGTAACTACTTTGCCTGCACACCATACCCATCATCATACCCGCAACGGGCATAGCTTTTCGCCTGCGCCAGCCGTAATTGTAAAAGAAAAAACATCCAAAGTAAATAAATCTTTACAGTCAATTACCCCGGCGCAACCTGTTAACGAGGCGCAGCCCGAAAAAGTAAATATTGTTGCTGATAAATCTGTTTATTCGCCCGGCGCTGCAGATGTAAAACCTTTGCCCGAAGGCGGTGCTCAAGGCTGGTTTAATTACCTGCAAAAGAACCTGGTTTACCCCGATGCAGCACGCCACGAAAAGATATCGGGCAGGGTTGAGCTGAGTTTTATTGTAGAGAAAGACGGCAGCATATCCAATATCACGGTTGAACAAAGCGCAGGACATGGTTTTGATGAAGAAGCTGTGCGGGTACTGCAACAATCGCCGGCCTGGCAACCCGGCATGCTTAATGGCGAACCGATCCGCATCAGGTACCAATTGCCCATCAACTTCAGGATGATGAAGTAAGATTGTTTAGTAAAAAGCAACCTCAGTATTTTAGAACACTTTTTGAGTTTGGTAACCGTTGGTAACCTGTTAACTCTGATAACTGTTTTAACGGGCATATCTATGAGTTGGGTCCTTATGCTTATACTGCTCTTGACTTGGTTTGTTGTTGATTTAGAGTATCTTTAACGATGGAAAATACTAACCAACAATCAAAAAAAGTATGGCAACCCCTTGAACTTACGTTTATAAGCCATGGACAGGTTAATAGCGGGACACATCATACCTTTCACGAACTTAGCATTAATGGTACCAAATATTATCTCGTGCCAGGTTCCCATGGGCCCAAGCTTTCGGTAGCTAAGGTAGCTTACGTGCGATACGATCATTCTTAAAATCAAGAAGCAAAATTCAACCCATCCAGCTGTTCATTGTAATTTAAGGGTAAGGAAAATAATTGGATTTTTCTTACAATTTCCTCCCTGTTGGTTGGCAGACCTGCCAGATTTTCACCGCCTCAACCGTTTCCTTAACATCGTGCACACGCAAAATATTGGCGCCTTTACTCAGTGCGATAGTATTGAATACCGTAGTTCCGTTCAGTGCATCGGCGGCGGTGCTGCCGGTAAGGTTATATACCATGCGCTTGCGCGATACACCCACCAGGATGGGAAGTTCCAATCGTTCAAATTCCTGTAGTCGGCTCATCAGTTCATAACTTTGCGGCTGTGTTTTGGCGAAACCGAAGCCAGGGTCGATGATCACATCGTGTACGCCTAATTCACGAAGTTGGTAATACCGCCGGGCAAAATAATCGAACACCTCGCCAAAAACATCAGTATAATCGGTTTGGTGGATCATGTTTTGCGGCGTGCCGCGCATGTGCATCAGGATGTAAGGCACTTGTAAACGGGCCACGGTAGCAAACATATCTTCGTCTAAAGCGCCACCTGAGATATCATTAATAATATGCGCGCCTGCTTTAATGGCAGCCTCGGCAACGGTGGCCCGGAAAGTATCGACAGAGATAATGGCTTCGGGATAAGTTTGAATAATAGCTTCGACTATGGGTAGCAGGCGGTTCAATTCCTCATCAACAGAAATATCCGTTGCGCCAGGCCTCGACGAATATGCCCCGCTATCCAAAAAGGCAGCGCCCTCTGCCAGCATTTTACCCGCTTGTGCCAAAGCATCGTCCACAGTGGTTTTGCGGCTACCGGCGTAGAACGAGTCGGGCGTGATATTGATGATGCCCATTACCTTAGGCTCGGTTAAATCGATCAATTTACCCCGCACATTGAGGGTGGTGTTTTTGCGAAAAAACGTATCTTTAGCCATTCGACGAAAGTTGAAATGTTGGAACGTTGAAAGATTTTAATGTTAATTTATCTGACGTTTATTAAGGTTGGGCCGATAACGACATTTCAACTTTCAAACATTACAACATTACAACAAAATAAGGATTTGACAAATACAGCACACGAATACGAGACCGTTATTAACACCTGCCGCGAGCTTTTTATAAAAAAAACCCGTGATTATGGCACCGCATGGCGCATACTTCGCCCATCATCTATCACCGATCAGATATTTATTAAGGCCCAGCGCATCCGTACGCTCGAAGAAAAGAAGGTATCCAAAGTGGGCGACGATATCAGAGGCGAATATATCGGCATTATCAATTATTGCGTTATCGCGATGATGCAGCTGGAACTATCTAATGATGATCCGATGGAACTGCCTGTTGACCGTGTGAGCCAGTTATTCGATGAAAAGGTAAAGGAGACCAAAGAACTGATGTTTGCCAAAAATCACGATTATGGCGAGGCCTGGCGCGATATGCGCATCAGTTCGTTAACGGATCTGATACTGATGAAGATATTCCGCGTAAAACAGATCGAGGATAATCAGGGCACTACGTTGGCATCAGAAGGGGTAAAGGCCAATTACCAGGATATGCTGAATTATTCGGTTTTTGCATTGATAAAGATGGAGTAAGGTAGAGGCAGGAAGCAAGACACTATTTTATAATATTGATTGATGACAGATACGATCAAATCAGGTAAAAGCTCGCTCAATGGAACTGGGACGGTCATCCTTTGGATATGCCGCATCTTTGTCGGTTTGCTGTTTATTTTTTCGGGGCTGATCAAGGCCAATGATCCGCTGGGCTTTTCGTACAAGCTGGAAGAATACTTTGAGGTTTTTCATATTACCTTCTTAACCCCATTGGCGGTTAGCATGGCGATATTTTTATGCGCGCTCGAAATGTTTTTCGGCTTTGCCCTGCTGATTGGCGCTTACGGCAAAAAAATCGCCTGGGGGTTACTGCTGCTTATTATCTTTTTTAGTTTTTTAACCTTTTATTCGGCATTTTTTAAAGTAGTGCAAACATGCGGCTGCTTTGGCGACGCTATTGTATTAACACCCTGGCAGTCGTTCAGTAAAGATTTGATCCTGCTGCTGCTTATCATTTATATTTTTGCTAAACGGGCTTACATCACTCCCGTGTTTAAAGATCAAAAAATAGAACGCAGGGTAACGCTGGTGGCTATCATTCTCTCATTCGGTGTTGGGTTTTATACCTGCAATTTTTTACCGGTGATGGATTTTCTGCCCTATAAAGTGGGCGCTAATATCCCCGGTGAAATGATCACCCCGCCAGGCGCCATGCCCGACGAGTTTGAGATCACCTATCACCTTAAAAACAAAAAGACAGCCGCCATGAAGGATATGACCGATAAGGAATATATCAAAAGCGGCATCTGGAAGGATAGTACCTGGGCGATCGTTGGCAATCCTGAAAGCAGACTGGTAAAGAAAGGCTTTACACCCAAAATTCAGGACCTGCGCATCAACGATGCGCAAGGCAACGAATATACCAAAGAACTGCTGGGCAACCCGTTCTATAATGTAATCATCGTGGCGTACGATCTGAGTCATACCAGTATACCGGCTATGGAACGCTTAAATGCCCTGGCCATTACGCTTACCGATAATTACAACATCCGCACGGTGATCTTAACATCCGACGCGCCGCGCAACGCCGAGGCTTTTGCCAAACAGCATAAACTGGTGAACGAGATATTTTATGCCGACGGTGTGCCGCTGAAAAGCATGGTGCGATCAAACCCGGGTATTTTGCTAATGAAGAACGGCACGATCATTAATAAATGGCACTATCATACTATGCCATCGTACGATAAACTGGTTCAAAACTATTTGCAACACCCTTAACACATGATAGGCTATACACTGCGCAAAATAGGGTATGGGCTGGTAGTGATGCTGGGCGTGGTGGTTGTAGTGTTCTTCCTATTCAATATCTTACCTGTCGACCCTGCCCGGATGACGCAGGGCCAGCGCGCCGACGTGCAATCGTTACAGGCCGTGCGCAAAGAGTTTGGTTTGGATAAATCTATCCCGGTGCAGTTTGCCTACTATCTGGATGATCTATCGCCCATCGGCGTTCATCTGAATACTCCGGATGAGCAGGCCAAGTACCACTACGCCAAACTGTTCTCCATATCATCAACCCATGTGCTGGCATTGAAATGGCCCTATCTGCGCCGATCATACCAAACGCGTAAGGATGTGGGTGCAACTTTATTGGATGTAATACCCAATACGTTGGTATTGGCTACAACCGCTATGATATTCGCCACCATTATTGGCATATTTTTAGGCATTTTGTGTGCTGTACGCAAGGATAGCTGGCTGGATAAGTTTTGGGTGAGCTTTTCGGTGATCGGCGTGTCGGCACCGGCTTTTTTTGCAGGGATACTGATAGCGTGGGTGTTTGGCTTTGTGCTGAGCAAGTATACAGGCTTAAACATGTCGGGCAGTTTATTTACCTACGACCCATTTAACGGCGAGGTATTAACGCTGAAGAACCTCATTTTGCCAATGGTAACGCTGGGACTGCGGCCACTGGCTATCATTGTACAACTAACCCGCAGCGCTATGCTGGATGTTTTAGGCCAGGATTATATCCGCACGGCTAAAGCAAAAGGGTTGGGGCGCCGCACTATCATCTATCGCCACGCTTTAAAAAACGCGTTGAACCCGGTAATTACCGCTATCGCTTCGTGGTTTGCATCGTTACTGGCAGGTTCATTCTTTGTCGAATATATCTTTGGCTACAACGGCTTGGGTAAAGCTACGGTCGACGCTCTGGAGAAAGCGGATTTCCCGGTGGTGATGGGCTCGATACTGTTCATCGCCCTGATATTCGTGATCATCAGTATTTTGGTGGATCTGCTGTACGCGGTGATTGATCCGAGAGTGAAGCTTTCCTGATTTCGAATTTTCCATTTCGAATTTATTAATTTGAGCTCGCGTGAGGGATAAAAGCGGATACCGGCCCGTGGCTAAGGCCTTGCGCAGTATGAGCGGATAGTCCGACCCGATAGGGGCACGCCCTTATTATTTCGGATTTCGAATGTTCGATTTCGGATTTACTTTCTCGCAAAGGCTCACAAGTCGCTAAGAAAACTTTGCGCCTCCGCGCCTTAGCGTACAATATTTCTCATCAGTTTACTGCTATCGAAGTATACAACTCAAGACTTTAGACTCGAGACTACTGACTAAAACTATTACCTTTGCCGCATGTCATCCAACAACCCGAATCATATTTATTTAATAGGCTTTATGGGCTGCGGCAAAACTACCTGGAGCAAAAAACTAGCTGCCCGGCTGGAGTATGTCTTTATAGACCTCGACACTGTTTTGGAAGAACAATTTGGCAAAAGCATAGCCGAATACTTTGCCGAGCATGGTGAAGAGGCATTCCGCAAGGCCGAATCAGCCTTGTTGAAGGAATATGCTTACCCTGAAAAAGCGGTAATATCAACCGGTGGCGGTTTGCCTTGCTTTTTCGATAATATGGATTGGATGAATACCCACGGCCAAACGCTGTACATTAAATTATCGCCAAAAACTTTAGCCGATAGGTTGGAAAATGCTCGGGTAGTACGCCCGGTATTACAAGGTCGCAAAGGCGAAGAACTGGTTGCTTTTATTAAAGGAAAATTGGCTGAACGCGAAAGCTTTTATGAACAAGCCACACACATTTTAGATGGCCTTACGCTGAATGTGGATGATCTGGCCGATTTGGTTACTGATGAAGATTAATTACAGTAGGTAAACGGCATCTTCTTGCCCTTCTTCATTCAAAACCACGTCAATGTGCTCTTTTAAAACGGTGGATAGCGCTACACCGGCATAATCGGTAGCGATGGGGAAACTTTTGTGGTTGCGGTCAACCAGTACCACGGTGCTCATCTTTTTAAGCGGCACGTCCAGAAATACGCCCAGGCCATAAGCCAGTGTTTTGCCGCTGCTTAGTACATCATCTACCAAAATGATCACTTTATTTGCGCATTCAGCTACGTCGATATCCATTTTTGCTTTGAGCGATGAGCTTGTTTTATCCAGCTCGATATTGATGAGCTTGCTGGTAAATGGCGCTATTCCGTCCAGCACTTTCTTTAAACGCTCGGCCACAAAATTACCGCGTGGCAAAATACCGGCAATAATGATATCCTTTTCGTCGATATTATCTTCCAGCACCTGGTAGGCAATACGATCGATCTTTTGCTGTATCTGCTGCGCGTTTAAAACGAGTATCTTTTTATCGGGCATGGAGCTTTGAGCTTTGTTTGTTTATGGCTAAGGTAAAAATTAATTTTTGGCGTAGGGGAAAAATATAAAATTCGCTCCTTCGGGCACTACGGCAAACACGCACATAAAATCCTCGGGTTTTTTATAGCTTTTAATAAAACGTTCGCGCAGTTGTTTTTTAATCACCCCGGCTTCGATAAATTCTTCCAGTGTGGAGGCATTGATGGTCCAATTGGTGTTCAGCTCACGATGATCGAGGATCACTTCGCCAAGCCTAACCTCGTGCTGATGGGCAATAAAAATAGGGTAGAGGGAGATACCTTCAACCATAATTTCGACGGCCACTTCGCGCATCGATTCGGCGTATATCTTCAGGTCGGCCTCCAGGCTTTTCAACGGACTTTCCTTTTTTGCCTGTTCTTCGCTATGGTCGTTTAAAAGTTCTTCTGGATCCATTATCTTAATTGTAACAACACCACATTTTCAACATGCTGGGTTTGCGGGAACATATCCACCGGGCGAATCTTCACCACATCATATTTTTCCTTCAGCACCAGTAAGTCGCGGGCTTGTGTGGCGGCGTTGCAGCTTACATAAACAATTTTTGGCGCTTCGATCTCCATCAGGCGGTCAACCACATCGGCGTGCATGCCCGCGCGTGGCGGGTCGGTGATGATCACGTCGGGTTTGCCATGTTCGGCTACAAACTCAGCATTCAGCACATCCTTCATATCGCCTGCGAAGAATTTGGTATTGGTGATGTTGTTGATAAACGAGTTTACCTTGGCATCCTCAATAGCCTGCGGCACATACTCCACGCCAACCACTTGTTTTACATGGCCGGCAATAAAGTTGGCTATGGTACCTGCACCGGTGTATAAATCGTAAACCAGTTCATTGCCGGTAAAGCCTGCAAAATCCCGGGTTATTTCGTACAGGTGCAAAGCCTGGTCGGAGTTGGTTTGGTAGAACGATTTTGGCCCGATACGGAAATTAATACCGTTCATTTCTTCCAAAATATGATCCTCACCGCGATAGGCAACTACTTCCTGATCAAATATCGTGTCGTTCTTTTTCTGGTTAACGATATACAACAGCGAGGTTATCTGCGGGAAACTATCGCCCACAAAAGCCATCATGCCTTCAATCTGCTGTTCATCCGCGTAAGCGAATACCACAATCACCATCAGCTGGCCGGTTGACGAACTGCGGATGATAATGTTGCGTAGCGCGCCTGTATGCTCGCGCACATCATAAAAGCTTAAGCCGTATTTTAAAGCATATTCGCGTATGCTGTTGCGTATCTGGTTTGAGGGATCGGCCTGCAGGTAGCAATGCTCAATGTTCAGTATTTTATCAAAACGGCCAGGGATGTGATAACCCAGGGCATTCATATTTGTATCCTCTGTGCGTGTCTCGCCGTCGTTCAGCCAGCGTTTGTTGCTGAAGGTGTACTCCAGTTTGTTACGGTAATAGCTGGTAAATTTTGAGGGTAGGATAGGCGTAAGGCCGGTTAGTTCGATTTTGGCCAAACGCTGTAAAGCATCCGTAACCGATTTTTGCTTGTAAACCAGCTGCGCATCATATAACATGTGCTGCCATTTGCAGCCTCCGCAAACGCCGAAATGCTGGCAAAAAGGCTCGGTGCGGTATTCGGATGGTTTTACTATCTTAACGATCCTGGCCTCGGCGAAGTTCTTTTTTTTGCGATAGATCTCCACGTCAACCACGTCACCGGGCACGGCCTTCTCTACAAAGATCACCAGTTCGTCGGTTTTGCCAACGCCCTTGCCTTCTTCGGCAATGTCGATTATCGTAACGTTCTCGATTATTTTTTTCTCTTTTACAGCGTAGGTCTTCATTCGCTGCAAAGGTACGGAGCAAAGCGCATAGCGCAAAGCGTCAATTAACAGAAGGCCGAGGGCGGTAATCTGAGGGCAGAAGCCGGAAATATGGGGCATGGCTAGGACTGACAAAGGACAGAGTTATGCGGTCAGCAGGCTGCCTTCCGTCCTCTGACTTCTGCCTTCTGCACTCAGCTATCAGATGAACAAACAAATAATAAAATCCCAAAATCCGTCCGGCTCGTTTGTATCAGCTAGTTCAAAGCGCTCATCTATCATCGTTGAAAATTCTTTCAATTCGCGACTCATGGTATTTGAATTTTATACTATGCAAGCATAGTAATAATTATACTGAAAACCAAATTTGATTTTGGTATTTTTATTAATATTTGTTAAGGTAAGAAGTATTTATGGAAGCTGCCATTGCGAGGTACAGCCTGTCCCGAACTTGTTGCGGGGAAGCAATCCCGGAGCACAATCAAGGATGGTTTGCACAGAGACTGCCACGCTACGCTCGCAATGGCACGGTGGTTATAAATCCGAAATCACCAGCTTCTAGCTTCCTGCCTCTTGTTTCTTGCCACCCCGCTCCATTTAAAAATGATTTAAGTTAACTGAAGCGCCGCTTCGCAGGTAATGGCATTGATTGTTTTCAGATATTTAAAGTGCATTTTCTTTTTATACAAGCTGTATGTATTGCCACCGGCTTTAAACAAGCGCCTGTGCGCAAACCATACCAGGGTTGACGTAGCATAAAAAAAGTATTTATAAGCCAGTTTTCTCCACGCTTTCGAGAACGCCGGCTTATTGTAATAGATCATCGCCAAACGTTCTGTTTGAAAGGTGATGTGGCACGCCTCGTCAATCAATATATCGGTACATATTTGCTTAAGCAGGTCACACTGGGTTGCATCCTTCAAAGCCTGGTAAAAAACCTGGGCGGTACTTTCAACCACAATCACGGCCAGCGTCCATATCTCCATACTGGTGTTAAAATATCTTATCCTGCGAAAAAGCGTATCGCCCCAGTTTTGCTTAACGCGTGGCTGGCCTATCACATCCAGATACCGGCCCAGGTTATTACCATGCTTTTGTTCTTCTTTAATAAACAGCCGTATCGCATCCACATAGGCCGGGTCGTTTATTTTGATGGCATACTTCGTCGCCGCAGCTATCAAATGCGCGCCTTCGGATGTTTCGCCAAGTTGCCAGGCTTGTAGCGATGGCAGGATGGTATTAATTTCAGCAGCCGAAATTTCTGGTCCGCCAGCCCAGTAAATGCGATTTTTGGTAGCATTTGCCTTGAAATGCCCGATCCAGTAATTGCTTGTGTGCATATTTGTGTGTTTAAATAAAGTACTTTGTATTTCAGAGTAAATAAATAAAAAAATAACCCGTTGCTCTCTGGTCATTTAAAGCGCTTTGTTATGCATTAAAGTACTTTGTAATTCAAAGTAACTTTAAATATTTCAGATATACAAGAGGGTAGTTAAAATATTTTGTGGAAATAATAAACCATCATGCCTTACCGAAAAACGAATTAACCTTTCAGGGCAATCACTTCGCTCTGCGTGTAAGTAGTAATTTTATCTGCCCAGGCAATAAAACAACAAAACGATGATAACCAACCATAGGGCATAACCTGCTACCATCCATTTCCAGAATTGCTTTTGCATTGCCTGGCTGCCCTTTGAATGGTAGATAAGTACACCAGCGTTGATGGGAAACGCAAAGGCTGTTAACACAGTTAACAATTTGCCGGTTGTGCTAAGTGTTATGTTGGGCGGCAATAAAGCCTCGTAAGTTGTGTTCAGTTCGTCTATTCGGGCAGCTGAAAATTCCCTGCGTACGTATTCAGCATACAGTTCTGCATGTAAAGCACTTTTAACATACGGGTTGTGGATGAGCGCGTATAATTGTTTATCCGTTATCAGCTCAACCTTCATCGCCTGCTATAAGTTTACATCAGCTACCTTCACACCCTTTTTCGCATTTACCGGCTGTGGTACTTTTACGTAGTAGCCGGTACCGTCGTATATGCGTTTGCGCGGATGTTGCTGGCAGGTTTCGGAGCAGCAGCCGTCCAGCTTTTCGCCACATGCATCGCATTGGGTAAAATGCTCGTTGCATTCGGGGTTGGCGCAGTTGATCATTTTAGCGGTAACGGTGCCGCAGTTGTGGCAGGTTGATATCACTTTTGGGTTAACGGCATTCACATCAACCGTTAAACGGTTATCGAATACATAGCATTTGCCTTCAAAATCTTCGCCGCCGGCTTCCTTACCATATTTAATGATACCGCCATGCAGCTGATATACGTCGGTAAAGCCTTCGTGCAGTAACAAGGCCGAAGCCTTTTCGCACTTGATGCCGCCGGTGCAGTAAGTTAATATCTTTTTGTCCTTGTATTTGGCAAGCTCGTTTATTTTGGATGGAAAATCACGAAAGTTCTCGATATCCAGTGTTACAGCGTTTTTAAATTTACCTACCGAATGCTCGTAGTTTGAGCGTACGTCCAGTATCACCACATCGTCGCGGTCCTTCATCGCCAAAAAATCCTTAGGCTCCAGGTGTTTGCCGGTTTGTTTGTTAGGGTTGATGATTTGCGGATCGCGCAGGCCAGAGTGTACAATTTCGCTTTTATAGCGCACGTGCATTTTAACGAACGAAGGCTCCTCCACATCGTCAACTTTAAAGTCGATGGCGGCAAAGCGCGGGTCGGCATGCAGGGTTTGCATATAGATACCACAACTTTCGGCAGTGCCGGATACCGTTCCGTTCAAACCCTCGTCGGCCACAATAATGCGCCCCACCAGGTTAAGCGATTTACAAAATTTAAGATGATCGGCGGCACATTGCTCCGCATCGGTTATTGTTGAATAACAATAATACAGTAGTGTTTGATAATTTGCCATAAACCATTGATACTGCTGCAAACAGCGTTTAATGAGCCGCAAAGATACGGAATTTGTTGGAAGGGTGAAATGTTTGACCATAGTCGATAGTCCATAGACCATGGTTAATGTTCCCATTGTAAACTTGCGAGTCGATAATAGGCTGCTTAATTTTTTGTTATGGACTATGAACCATCGACTATGGGCTAATCAAAACCCGTAATAGATCCTCACCCCCTGCTGGTATTGGTGGTTTCCCTGATAAGCCACACCGTAATCCAGCCGCAGAAAGTATCGCTGGATGCCTACATAAAACTCACTGTAGTTGCTGTTATCGCCCGGTTCGGTTAAATAGTTTATGCCGATTATCTCGTCGAGCTTCAGTTTTCGCAACCCGACGATGCGGTTAAAAATATAGCCCGAAAAGTTATGTTCGATGTGCCCTTCTAAAAAATTAGTGCTGTTGTAGGTATAGTACGGCAAAAAGTGGAAGCTGCCTATCTCGGGCGAAAACACCAGGCCCTGGTTACCCTTAAACTGCTTATAGTCGGGGTAGATGAGGGCGTTGGCGTTAAAAAAATCGCCGGCTTTGAACATGAACGAGGTATGGCCATAGATGCCCAGCTTCAAGTCCTTTTGCATGATCTGTATCTCGCCGTAATCGTAATCAACCTGCGAGCCTAAAATGCCATTAATGCCCTTGCGGTAGCTTACTTTAATTTCGGGGTATTTGGATGGGGCATCAAACCGGCCTGCCGGAGTGGTGGTATATTGCTGCATAAAATTGTAGGTGGCCGATAGCCGCAATGTTACAGCATTGTTTTCGGTAAACAGCAACGGGTAATCGCTAAAAGGTGTTACCGGGTTGTTGGATGTAAAATCGGTGTTTTGAAAGGTAAAGATCGTATGATTCACCAGCGCGTTCCGTTTGGCATATTCTATCTGGCCGTCAAACAACAATCCGCGAGCTATATCATGCTGCCAGCCTATCCGCGCATAGCGTGAGCGGTAAAGTTTTAATATATTACTTTTAAAGAACAAGGTGCCGATGGTATTGCTGAACTGGCTTACCGACGATTCGCTGTTGATATCCAACATGTCGCTGCCAAAAGCTCCGTAAACCTTAGCCTGGTTTAGGGCATTGCAAGTAAAGCTGGCCGCGATGTTGGCGTTAAGCAGGTGGTTGGCAAAACCGTAACGCAGGTTTGGGGTGATGCTATACTGCTTGCCATAGGTGTATTGCTTGTTGTAGGTGGGTTTAAAGTTAATTCCCCAGCCTTCAACCGTATTGTAAAAAACGGTTTCGACCAACGGTGGAAAGCTAAGCGATGTTTTACGCCGAAAGTTAACCACCGAATCGACAAAAAACACATATCCTACCGGACTGAACTTGTTTTTACTGCGTTGCAGCGAATCGATATACGACTCGGTTTCGCGCTGCCAGGCTAAAGCATCTCGCAGCTTATAACTCTGGTCTTCTTCGGCAGATAAGGGTACCGGCCGGTTCTGCTCCCAGTAAGCAAAATCGCGCGAAGCGGTATTCTCGTCGATACGCACTACCTCACCATTAAAAAAGTTACGTGGGAACTGTGGGTTGAGGTTATAGTCGGTATAGCAGCCCAAAATGTAACCGTTAAACTTAAAGCCCAGTACATCGCCGCTAAAGGTGAACGCCACCGAGGCAGGCTGCCAAACACTGCCTTGCAGGTTAATATATTGCTGGTCGATATTGAGTGTATCAACAAAGTTAATGCCTGCCTTTTTGGTTACGTACAAATGGGCATCGTAAATGCGCCAGTCGCCATCAGTAATATAAATATTGCCGCTAAAGGTAGCGCCATGCACTTTTTTGGGCAAAACCTGTATTTTGTAAATGAGGTGGCCGTTTTCGGTAGCGGTACCCAGTAGTTTGTAATCGTAAAAATCCAAAGCCCTGTCGGCTATGGGCGATATAAAGCCACGTGGGTTTAAGCCTTCAATGTCGAAAATGTTTTTATAGAAGTTAACCTGCAAATCGGCCGCGCGGTTAAAGTTAAAGGCGTTATTACTGCCAGCCGCTTTGGATGATATCATCACTTCTTTATAGCGATGCGGCCCATCAAAATAAAACTGCGAACACGACTCGGACAAGTACAAAATACCTTTACCATCAGGGCCAAGCATCAGTTGCCGGGCCACGGTTGGGGTAAGCAAGCTTTTAGGCGCGCTGATGAGTTTCTGAACGCCTTTAATATACACGTTGCACGAATAGCCTTTGGCCTCATCCAGGTAAGTAGCCCGCTTGCTGATGGCATTACGGATAACCAGGTAGGCTTTATCGTTATCAAATGCGGATGGTAACTGGTAGTCTTCTTTTTGCAATTGTACCGTATGTGTATTGGTGGTTTCGCTTACATCCACATCCTCAACCAACTGTTTGTAGCCTATAGCGCGATAGATCAGCTGGTATTTGCCAGGGTTTAGTTTAAGCTGATATATACCCTCGGTATTACTGGCGGTGCCCTGGGTAGTGCCTTTAACGTAGATAGAAGCAAAAGCCACAGCATCCCCGAGCGAACTGGTAACTCTACCGTTTAACACCACCTGCTGCGCCGAAGCGCCGAGTGCCATCAGCAACAAAAAAACAATGAACCTGCTTTTCATATAGTTTAATGGGTATAAAAGCATTTTAAGCGCAAAAAGTTTCGATTACTGTTGCTCACTCTGTCATTCAGTCATTCGATCATTCAATCATTTAATGGAGGATGTGCCCGTTATTGCTTAATTTTGCAGCAGTTAAACTGACTAACCATTATGTACAACACCCTGAAACCCGTATTAGAGCAGGAACTTGCCGAAATTGAAAAAGCAGGTTTATATAAACGCGAACGCGTTATCACCTCTCCGCAAGGCGCCGATATTACCGTTGCCGGCGGCCAGCATGTCATCAACTTTTGTGCTAATAATTACTTAGGCTTATCATCACATCCAAAAGTTATCGCGGCGGCTAAGGCGGCTGTTGATACGCATGGCTACGGCATGTCGTCGGTGCGCTTTATTTGCGGTACACAGGATATCCATAAAGAACTGGAGCGCAAACTATCTGAATTTTTAGGCACCGAAGATACCATACTTTATGCTGCTGCTTTTGATGCCAACGGTGGCGTGTTCGAGCCTTTGTTTAATGATCAGGACGCTATCATTTCTGACGAGCTGAACCATGCTTCCATTATCGACGGTGTGCGCTTATGCAAGGCCCAGCGTTATCGTTATAAGCACGATGACATGGCCGACCTGGAAGCAAGGCTTCAGGAAACGCAGAACCTGCGTCATCGTATCATCGTTACCGACGGTGCTTTTTCAATGGATGGGACGATTGCCCAGTTAGATAAGATCTGCGCCTTATCCGAAAAATATAATGCCCTGGTAATGATAGACGAGAGTCATTGCAGCGGCTTTATGGGCAAAACCGGCCGCGGTACGCACGAGCACCATCACGTGATGGATAAGATCGACATTATTACCGGTACCCTTGGCAAAGCGTTGGGCGGTGCATCGGGTGGGTTTACTTCGGGTAAAAAGGAAATTATCGATATGCTTCGTCAGCGTTCGCGTCCTTACCTGTTCTCAAACACGCTCGCCCCGGCCATTACAGGCGCATCTATAGCGGTGATAGATATGTTGAGCGAAACCACCGAACTGCGCGATAAACTGGAAAAAAATACGCAATACTTCCGCAAGGCGATGACCGATGCAGGCTTCGATATTAAACCGGGCGTGCACCCCATCGTACCTGTAATGCTGTACGATGCCAAGCTATCGCAAACCTTTGCCGCACGGATGCTGGAAGAAGGTATTTATGTGATCGGTTTTTATTATCCGGTTGTACCACAAGGCAAAGCGCGCATCCGTGTGCAGATATCAGCCGGACATGAGCAGCATCACCTGGATAAAGCCATCGCCGCCTTTACCAAAGTTGGTAAAGAGTTGGGCGTGATTAAATAATTAATGTTTATTGTAATTTTACTGTGTAAATATGCCGTCGAAATATGATTTACTGTAGTTAAGCGTTATTCATTTTTCGAAACATCTAAAACACCATGAAACGTTTAACTATTTTATTTTCATTACTATGCATACTCTTCATCACCCAAAACGGCTTCGCGCAGAAAAGGAAAATAGTGGATGATATGTATGGCAAAGATACCAGCGATGCGCCTCGCCGTACCGTGGTTACCGACACTAAATTCAACATAAAGGATTTTGCAAACGGTTACCTGATAATGCCCGATGATAGCCTGCAATACGGCTGGGTGCGCTTTAATGGTAATGTAGCTATCTTTAAAGATACGCTCACCAACAAGATAAAACGCTACGGGCCGAAGGACATTAACGGCTTTGTAGCCGGTACTGATACTTTCAGAACCTTTGTGGATACTATCGTGCTCGAGGCAAACCCATATTACCGGGGCTACTACGGCAACCAGATATTTATTAACACACAATTTGCACAGCAACTGCTGTACGGCAATAAGGTAAGCCTGTATAAATCGGTGCGCGAGTACCCTAATATCAATAATTTTGGTGGTTATGGGTACTACCCTTACCGTTATTATCGCGGCGCGGATGGGACAATTAGTCAGGACGCATTATATTTGCAACGTAAAGGCCAGTGGGGTTACACTTACGTGCCTGCAGATAAACGTGTTTTTAAACGTTTGATGTTGCATTATTTTGCTGATAACCGCGAACTGGTAGCCGAAATTAATGCGGGTAAATTAACTTACGACGACCTGGATAAGATCGTAAAATTATATAATGATACAAACTAAGATAGATCAGTACACTGCCGATATCAAGGCATTTGCTACGGCCAAGGCCGATGAACTGGAAGCTTTCCGCATTAAATACCTGGGTACCAAAGGTTTAATAAAAGACCTTTTTGACGAGTTTAGGACGATAAGCAATGAGGAAAAACGCAGCCTGGGCAAAGTGCTTAACGAGTTTAAGCAGATGGCCGAAGCGAAATATGAAGGTTTGAAAGAGCAATTCAACTCACAGCCGACAACGGAAAACTCACAACTCGATTTAACGCTACCCGGCGAAGGTATAGCCGTAGGTTCGCGCCACCCGCTGTCGCTGGTGCGTAACGAGATCGTGGATATCTTTAAACGCTTGGGCTTCGTAGTTGCCGAGGGCCCGGAGATCGAGGACGACTGGCATAACTTTTCGGCGCTTAACTTCCCTGAGGAGCACCCCGCCCGCGATATGCAGGATACCTTCTTCATTAA
>Ga0157372_10001217_pt1 | contig 27846 bp, 24 predicted proteins | sample C55metaG_FD_115307 | JGI IMG/M metagenome (GOLD analysis project Ga0157372, IMG submission 115307) | Corn rhizosphere microbial communities from Kellogg Biological Station, Michigan, USA - C5-5 metaG | ecosystem: Host-associated > Plants > Roots > Rhizosphere > Soil | place: USA: Michigan...
CAATATCGGCCTAACTACAATATCGCCCTGGCTTGCAAATCCATTATAATTGGCATAAAAAGGCTCAGGGATGATCACTTCATCGCCCGAATCGAGGCAGGCCATTAACGCTATGCTGATGGCTTCCGATCCCCCCGTAGTAACGATAATATCTTCAGGAGTTATATTATAGTTCAGTTTGTTATAATATTCTGTAAGCTTTTTACGGTAACTCAAAGTCCCCTCGCTTGGGGTATAGGCCCATACCTTAAAGTCAATGTTTTTAATGGCATTCAACATGCCATCGGGCGTAGCAATATCGGGCTGACCGATGTTCAGATGATACACCTTTTTCCCATCCTGTTTAGCTTTATCAGCGTAAGGTGTTAACTTACGTATCGGTGACGCGGGCATTCGTTGCCCTTTTTCAGATATTTTTGGCATTCTGCAAATTTACTAAAAATGAAAATACTGTTTTGTAAAACCTTTGTAAACGAAAAAAGACCCGGTTTCGGGTCTTTTAAATATATTTTTAAATACCCCGGTTGATATACGGGATATATCAAGCATGCAATCAATTATTTGCTTGCCGCGGATTTAGCTACTACTTCACCAACAATATTCAAATATTTTTCGGGCGTTACTGCGTTTGATTTTACTACGATAGTTTTATTAAACGGAGCAGCAGCGGCAGCATTGTAAGTGATTTTGATGGTGCCTTTATCGCCGCTTTTTACAGGGGTTTTTGTATAGTCGGCAATGGTACAGCCGCAGGTTGGTCTTACTTCTGTTAAAATAAGAGGCTCTTTACCAATATTGGTAAACTCAAACACGGTAGTAACAGGAGTGCCTTGTGGTATTTTACCAAAATCATGCTTTTCTTCGTTAAATTTAAACTCAGCTTTTCCGCTATCTTGTGCTGATGCGGTAAAGGCAAAGCCTAATATTACCGCGCAAATCATTAATATCTTTTTCATACGTTATATTTGATTATTACAAATATAAAAGGTTTAATGTAATTACAAAACTATTACTCAAACTCGGGGTTTTATCTGTTAGTTTGCTTAATACAGAATAGAATTTTATACTTTTACCGTCTAAACAAAATTTTATATGCCTGAAACTACAACACGCGCTACCAGTAAATTTAATACTGCCGAGCTCAGTTTTGATGATTTCAAGAAGATTGTTATTGATGATTACCGCATTGGTTATGAGAGCCGTCAGGCCAGTTTAATAGGCCGCAGGGAAGTGCTAACGGGCAAGGCAAAGTTCGGTATTTTCGGCGACGGTAAAGAGGTTGCGCAATTGGCAATGGCCAAGGCTTTCCGCGCCGGCGACTGGCGCGCGGGCTACTACCGCGATCAAACTTTTATGTTTGCTACGGGCATGAGCAATATGAAAGAGTTTTTTGCCCAGTTATATGCTAACCCCGATATTGAAAAAGATCCGGCCTCTGGCGGCAGGCAAATGAACTGCCACTACGCTACACGTTTTGTAAATACTGATGGCAGTTGGGTTAACCAGGCCGAAACGATGAACAGTTCGTCGGATATTTCAACCACCGCCGGACAAATTCCCCGCTTATTAGGTTTAGCTTACGCGTCAAAGCTATATCGCCAAAATAAAGAACTGGATTACCTGAAACAATTTTCGGTTAATGGTAATGAAGTTGCATTTGGCAGCGTTGGTAACGGCGCCACATCCGAAGGTTCATTTTTTGAAACTTTTAATGCGGGAGGGGTACTACAGGTGCCTATGGCCATCTCTATTTGGGATGACGCTTATGCTATTTCGGTGCCGGCAAACCTGCAAACTACCAAAGAAGATATTTCTGAAATATTAAAAGGCTTTCAGCGCGAAAATGGAAGCAATGGTTACGAGATCTTTAAAGTGCGTGGTTGGGATTATATTGCCCTTTGTGAAACTTACGAGCGTGCCATTAATATTTGCCGTGAGGAACATGTGCCTGTGCTGATTCATGTTACCGAAATGACCCAACCACAGGGGCACTCAACTTCTGGTTCACATGAGCGCTATAAAAGCAGGGAACGCCTTACCTGGGAGGATGAGCACGATTGTTTGCAAAAAATGCGCGAATGGATGATCACATCGGCTATCTCGACCGAAATAGAACTGGAAGAGCTTGAAGCCGAAGCGAAAAGGTATGTACGCGAATGTCAGCGTGAGGCGGCTAATGAATTAGCTGTCGTAATAAAAAGCGAAATAGAAGAAGCTGCAGCCCTGATCGATGCCTTTGCCGAAACAGTGCCGGATAAAAAAGAAGCAATATCAGCATTATCCGCTGGTTTGCGCTCCAGTATTGATGCCGGGCGTCGCGAAATCTTTTCAGCCATCCGCAAAACATTACGGTTAACTACCACCGAAAATAATGTTGAACGCCAGCTTTTAACAGAATGGTTAAAAGTTGAGAAAGCAAAAAATACGGAACGTTACAACTCAAAGCTGTTTACAGGAACTCCTGAATCGCCTCTATATGTGCCTATTGTGCCTGCTATTTATAGCGATGATGCAAAGCTATTGGACGGAAGAGAAGTATTGAACGCCGCTTTCGATGCCAATTTTGCACGCGATAAAAGTATTGTTGCATTTGGTGAAGATTTGGGTGCGATAGGCGATGTTAACCAGGGCTTTGCCGGTTTACAGGCAAAATATGGCGAAATCCGCATTACAGATACCGGCATTCGCGAAACAAGTATTATAGGGCAGGGTATGGGACTTGCAATGCGCGGCTTAAGGCCGATTGCTGAGATCCAGTACCTTGATTACCTGATCTATGCCATAACCATTATCAGTGATGATATAGCCAGTTTAAGCTACCGTACGATGGGCGGGCAAAAAGCTCCGCTGATTATTCGTACCCGTGGCCATCGTTTAGAAGGGATCTGGCATTCAGGTTCGCCAATGAGTGTTATTTTAGGGTCGATGCGCGGCTTTCATATTTGTGTGCCCCGTAACATGACCCAGGCAGCAGGTATGTATAATACGCTGTTAAGGGGCGACGAACCTGCGCTGGTAATAGAATGCCTGAACGGTTATCGTCTTAAAGAAAAGCTGCCTGCCAATGTCGGCGAATTCACCGTACCGCTTGGTAAAGCCGAGGTTTTGCGCGAAGGCAGCGATATTACTGTGGTATCGTACGGTTCAACGCTGCGCATCGTACAGGAAGCATCTGAAGAGCTTGCAGCAATGGGCATCAATATCGAAATTATCGATCCGCAAACTTTATATCCATTTGATACAGAGGGTATTTGTGGTATTTCATTAAAGAAAACCAGCAAGTTACTTGTTGTTGATGAGGATTTACCGGGAGCGGGTTCAGCTTATATCCTGCAAAAGATAATGGAGGGCCAAAATGGCTATTATGCGCTTGATGCCCAGCCAAAAACGCTTACCGCAAAAGAACACAGGCCGCCTTATGGTTCGGACGGTGACTACTTCAGCAAGCCATCTGTTGATGATGTTGTTGAAACCGTTTACGCTATGATGCATGAGGCCAGTCCTTCAAAATATCCCGCTATTTATTAATAACATAACTGCAGGTTGTTGAATCAGTGATTCATAATCTGATTTCAATAACCGTTTTTTATCTGAAATGGACAATACTTTTTTAACTGTTGCCGAGAATATCAAAACCCGTCGTACCGTAAAACCAGCCATGATGAATGGTCATAAGGCACCAAACGGTCATATCGCCGCCCTGCTGGAACTTGCCGACTGGGCGCCAACCCATGGTTTCACCGAGCCCTGGCGCTTTATTGTTTATGAAAACCCCGATCAGTTTTGTGCCGAACATGCCGAAGTTTATAAACAGAGCGTATCTGCCGAAGAATTTAATGAGGCTGCATACAATAACCTGAAAACCCTGGGCAGCAAAGTTTCGCATGTAATTATTACGGTAATGCAGCGCGGCGATCTGCCGAAAATACCGCCGTTCGAGGAAGTTGCAGCTGTGTCGAGCGCTATTCAGAATATCCTTTTAGGTGCAACCGCCTTAAATATGGCCTCCTTCTGGAGTACCGGCGGTGCTATCCTGAAACCCGCTTTTAAAGAATTTTTGAATTTGCGGGATGAAGATAATGTAATGGGCGTATTATATCTTGGTTATGCCGACCAGTATCCAGAAGGTAAACGCACTATTCCGCTTGAAAATAAAATTAAATGGGTTAAATAAATTTAATCTATAACCTTTCCTTTTTTCGCTCCGTATAACAGTTTAAAATATTTCTTATTTTTAAATTTATTTTCATTTTAGTAAAAAATATCATGTTGCTGATTTGGATTTCAAGTTTTAAAGTATATTTTTGTATTAATCTGTTAATAGCAGGTTAACCTTTTATCCAAACCCTGTTACTATACCCTAATTAATTAAAATTAAATTAAACTCAGGAAAGCGTATGAGGAAACATTTTTTGTGGGTCACTATGTCGATTTTTTTTCTTTCAGCAACAATTTTAAGCTGGAAATCGGATGGTGCAAACAGATCAGTGAGCGTAAGGAAAGAAAATGCAACGTTTACAACTAAAGAACTATTTGAGCAATACGTTAATAATTTATATGAGGCAGCGCGCCTTAAAGAGGCTGGTTTAGCTTTTAATGTGTTTGAAAAAGCTGTAACAGGCTATACCAATCTGAAGCTTTCGCACCAGGTACCTCAAAGCAGTGACGTGCTCACGGTGGTTGATTTCTCCAAATCAAGCCGTGAAAAGCGTATGTGGATTATAAATTTGTTAAACAAACAGCTGGTGCTTAATACATGGGTCGCACATGGATCAGGCAGCGGGCAGGAAATGGCAAATCATTTTTCGGATGCCAACGATTCACATGAAAGCAGTCTCGGATTTTATGTAACTGATAAGGTTTATAATGGTAAACATGGCCGTTCACTATATCTTGATGGTATGGATGAAGGCTTTAACGGCAATGCCCGTATGCGCAGCATTGTTGTACATGGCGCTAATTATGTTGGGCCTGCTGCTATTAATGAGCAGGGATATATCGGCAGAAGCTTCGGCTGCCCCGCGGTATCGCCAAAAGTTGTTAATAAAGTTATCAATACCATTGCCGGCAAAACCGTTTTATTTATTAACGGAAACGATGAGTCTTACTATTCAAAATACCTGGATGAAACGGGGCCGCTCAACTTAATGGCGAGCGCTAATACCTCATTCAATTTTACAAAGTTTTAAAATCCAACCCAACTATAAACCAAATCATTAAGCCCGGCTTACTCAAAAGTTTGCCGGGCTCTTTTTTATTTGGCCATAAAGCTTTGCAGGTGTGCATAAAGCACTATATCTAAGCCATAAACATCCGGGCGGTATTGGATGGTGCCATTGTCATCTGCCCAGCAGGTTACATACGTGATGTAAATAGGCGTTTTCTTTGGCAAGCCTATATTGGTAGGGTTCGGTTTATCTTCAACCATATCTTTCGAAATGGTGTCGAGGGCGGCGCCTTCTCCAAACAGGTTTTGTGCCAGGCCAAGCGGATCACCTAATCGTACACAGCCGTGACTTACTGCACGCATAGCATGTCTGAATGCTTCTTTATTAGGCGTATCGTGCAGATAAACGCTGCTGCGGTTTTTAAACAGAAACTTTATTTTACCCAGCGAGTTGTCTTCTCCGGGGCGTTGTTTAAACTCGTATTCCAGATTGTCGGGCGTAACCTGCGACCAGTCGATGGTTTCCGGGTCTTCAATCCTTTTACCGTCCTTAAAAACATCTATGTTTTTGTTGGAGAGATAGTAACGGTCCTCGGCAGCCTCAACAATGATTTCTTTTGTGGCAATACTACGGGGAATATTCCAAATAGGGTTTACTTCAACGCTATGGATGAGGCTGTTCAGTATCGGCGTTTCCCGGGGAAAAGGTTTATCGGCCCTCGCTGTATCATCAAAATGTTCAAGTGTGTTCTGGTTTTTCATGTTTCGTCCCTGGCCTACACAAACTTTCATATTTAAAACCGATTTGCCATCTTCCATAACGTCAAGCCTGAAATCGGGGATATTTACAATCACATATTTGGGTTCAAACGGTTTATTTCTCCAACGCAGCCGCTCCAGGCTAACCAATAAGTAGCGTTTGCTCTCCTCGCGGGAAAGGCCTTCGATAGTTGCACTGTCCCTGTATGCTTTTTGCAACGCTAAATATTGAGGGCTTTTGGGTTGGATACTGTCAAGGAATGTTTTAAAGTCTGCCCGGTTTAAAGTCGCAAGCATCGTTGTGCTATCGGGCCTGCGGGTGGCCATAAAATACCTCGAGTAGATCTTTTTAGGATTGATCACTCCGTATTGCAACGCATTGGAGTATTTTATCAAAGCGCCCGCTGTTAACACCTCAAGTTTGGCAACAGTTTCATAGGCTTCATCAATTGTTTTTATAGCCTTTTTGTCTTTGAGTTTGGCTACAAGTGCTTTGATCTCTGCCGATGGATACACAGTTGGATCGAGGCCGTGTTCATTGATTTTATCAAGATATTCTGTTAAAGCTTCGAGATCACCATTGTTTAAGTGGTTTATAACTAAAAGGGGCCGGTATTCGTTCTTTTTGAAAAATGATTCGATAACCAGCGGATTAGCTGTCTTGGACCGGTATTTTGTGAATACTCTTTTAAAAACAGGGATGTATCCTTCAGTATCTGCCTTTTTAAAAATTTTATTTTGTGTGATCCTGAACATATCTTCAGCAATCATTTCATGCTTTTTCTTGCAGCTTTGTAATACAGCAGGTAAAACCAAACACGCGGAAAGTATAATCGGGATAAAGTGTTTCCTAAAGGGAATAGGTATCATATAGACGAAAGATAGTTAAATATTGCTTATGAATAGCAATAGCCATACCATAAACGGCCGCGCTTTTTATTTATTTTTGAACAAAGCCCGTTATCGCCTTTAAGCCGAATAGCCTGTTTAATTAAAATGAAAAAACTACTCCCGCTTGCTCTCATCATATCATTGCCTTTCACGGCATTAGCACAAAGTTTTAAACCAGTAAATAAAGAAGCATCGCTTGAGGTAAATAAATTGCTTAGCTTTCTTTATAATATAAAAGGCAAGCATATCTTATCAGGGCAGCAAAATTATAACAGTGATCGTGACGTTTTTTCAGACAGTGCCAAGTCAATTACAGGACAATATCCTGCCGTTTGGGGCTCTGATTTCATGCTTTGGGGAGACAAAGATCTGGGGCAGGACCTGGTAAACGAAGCTAAGCAAAAATGGCAGGATGGCTATCTGGTAACACTCATGTGGCACCAGGGGCGCCCTTTGGATAACCCGCCATATGATTGGAAGCAAAGTATTCAGGGCATAATAACTGATGCCCAATGGAAATAGTTAGTTACACCCAATACCGATCTGAATAAAAAATGGCTTGCCCAAATTGACGTGGTAGCTGGTTACCTGAAACAGCTCAGGGATGCCCATGTACCTGTTTTGTGGCGGCCTTATCATGAAATGAACGGCGTATGGTTTTGGTGGGGAAACAAAAAAGGGAACGACGGTATCATCAAGCTCTGGAAAATGATGTACGATCGGTATACCAATTATCATCATTTAAATAATCTGATTTGGGTATGGGGCCCAAACGGTTTGCGCGACCTTCCATTAGATGAAGCGTATGACTATAAAGACTTTTATCCGGGCGCCGATTACGTAGACATTTTAGGTGCTGATATCTATCATTTCGATTATGAACAACGGGATTATAACGATTTGCTAAAGGTCGCTAATGGCAAGGTTATTGCGCTGACAGAAACCGGCGAACTTCCAAAACCCGAAATTCTGGCAGCCCAACCCGAATGGGCCTGGTTTATGGTGTGGACGAGCTGGCTTTGGACTGATAATACACATGAGCGCGTAAGAACCATTTATGGTTTGCCTCAAACGCTGAATCATGAACAAGTGAAAACCATGTTAAATAAAAACTAATGTCTACTCAAAAATTACCTGAAGTTTGGCTTCGTGGGCCGCTGGATGATGTGCCGGCCCTGCTTCATTCCGTTGCACACGCGCTGTTACAGGCAAGGGAAGAACTTAATGAATTGATGATCGATTTTCCGGAAAAGCTGCTGTGGGAAAAGCTTGCCGGCATGGCTTCGCCGGGTTTTCATTTGCAACACCTCACCGGGGTACTTAACCGGCTTTTTACCTATGCAAAAGGTGAAGCGCTTAGTGCGGCACAACTAAATTATCTTGCAGCCGAAGGTAAACCTGGTGAACATATCATCGGCGTAGCTGATTTGATAAAGGCGTTTAATAATCAGGTAGATAGTGCTATTGATCAACTTAAAGCTACCGATGCAAATACATTAACCGAGTGGAGAGGAGTAGGCCGGGCGCAATTACCATCAACAGTTATCGGCTTGTACACGCATTCGGCTGAGCATACCATGCGCCATCTCGGGCAGCTTTTGGTTACGGTAAAGGTGCTTAAGCAACAATAGCGGCCGCGTCTTTAAGATTTTGTGAGCGATAGGTTACCTGGGCGTTTGGATGTTTATTTTCGGGATCGTATAGAAAAGTATCGATACCCAATTCGCTTGCAGCTTTTATTTCAGATTCCGGATCATCTCCAATAATAAGTACATCTTTGGGTTTGTAATCATATTTCTCTAATATCGACGCAAAAATATCTTTCTTGGTGAGGGGCGAAAGTTCAGGGTCAACAATGTGGATAGCTTCAAAATCTGCTTCAATGTTCAGCATTTTAACTTTGCTCCATTGCAGTTTGGTAAAACCTGTGGTAACCAAAAATTTGGTAACCTTTGCTTCGCGGATATGTTTATAATCATCAAAAGGCTGCATTGGCCGGTTGTACTCGATGTTATTTAATAGTTCGAGCCCTTTGTTTTTAACGAGTTCGCTAAATTGGTACTTGTCTGCCACCTTTTGATATGGGATGCGCTTCAAATCCTCCTTTGCTTTGTTGATATGATCAATACCTTCGCCGGCTATATGCTGATCAAGAAAATTGAACAGTTCGTTAAACAAATGATCGGCAATGGAACTTACCGGGTATATGGTATTATCAAGATCTAATATGATGGCTTTTTTCATGATAGCAAATTAAGGTAAAACAGGTACTCGTTTAGTGGTATATATTGACCGTTTCATGATCAAATATCCGCAGGCCACAATCAGGCAAACGCCACCCAATAGCCACCAAAGCATTTCAAACCCTCCATAGGCGATAACCTGGCTACCCAAAAATGGAGCGATGATCTGCGCGCCGGCCCATGACATGCTATATAACGCGGCATACTCACCACGGTTACGCACATTTGAACGGCTTATCCAAAACGTGTTCATAAATGGCATGGAAAGCATTTCACCCATTGTTATCATGCATACAATTAATATGGCTACCAAAGGCACATGCGGCATCAGGTTAAGTAATGCAAAGCCGGCACCGGTAACTAAAATGCCGGAGATGATGTAAGATAAAGCATGGCGTTTACCCTCGAGCCAGTTAATTAGTATCATCTCAACAAGCACGATGAGTATACCATTCAATGCCAGCAGAAAGCCGATAAAACGCTCGTTAAAATGCCATTGTATTTTATAAAATACAGGCTGCATAATAAAAAACTGGAAAAAACAAGTTGCGAACAGGGTTGCCAATAAGATAAACACCAAGTAAAGCCCATCTTTATAAGCCGATGAAACCACTTCATCAAAACCGGCCACTGCTTCTTTGATTGTTTTTGCCACTTTTGAACGGGGCATCAAGGTGAGCAATAATATACCTGCCGCGATATTTGTACAACCATCTACCCAAAAAAGCAAATGATAATTTATAGATGCCAATAATCCCCCTAAACCGCCGCCAAAAGCCCAGCCTAAGTTTGTAGCCAACCGATTAAGCGAGTAGGAGCGCGTTTTGTTTTCTTCTGTACTGTAATGTGCTATAGCCGTTGAATTGGCAGGTCTGAATGATTCGTTGCAAATGCTCAACACGAGGGTGAAAATGGCCATGCTGATGAAATTGGTTTGATAACCAAGGATCAAAAATAGTAATCCGCCGGTAAGCAATGCCCCAACCTGCAAGTCATAAAAGCCTATTTTATTGATCAGCTTACCACCGATGAAGCCGCCGGAAACAGCACCCACGCCAAAAATAGCCATGATATATCCCGACTGCTCAATGGTAAAATGCAGCTGCCTGATGGTATAAATGGTCATGAAAGGTACAACCATGGTGCCACTACGGTTAATAAGCATTACGATGCTCAGGTACCAGCTGTTTTTTGATAGTCCGCTATAGGCTTGTTTGTATAATTGGATAATTGAGATAAGCATGGCTTTACAAAGGTAGGTTATTGGACTGAAAGCTTAAAGCAGAAAGCCAAAAGCAAAAGAAGCTTGGTGAAAATAAAAGGCCGAAAACTCAAAATGTTCTCAGTGGAACGCTTTAAGATTTCGGCTTTTTGCTTTAGGCTAACTGAGCGCTTTTAGCTTAAACGGGCGTTTCTGTTCCTGAGCCAATGATCGGCTAATACAAGGGCTGCCATGGCTTCAACAATAGATACGGCGCGCGGAACTACGCAGGGGTCGTGACGACCTTTGCCTGATATTTCGGCAGCGTTGCCTTCGCTATCAATTGTGGCCTGGTTTTTCATGATGGTGGCTACAGGTTTAAAGGCTACCTTAAATTCGATAGGCATACCATTGCTAATGCCTCCCTGGATCCCGCCCGAGAAATTGGTAATGGTTTGTATATCGCCCAGGTGCGATTTTACAAAGATATCGTTATGCTCAGATCCTCGCATTTCGCTGCCTTCAAAGCCAGAACCAAATTCAAAGCCATGAACGGCATTGATGCTTAGCATCGCTTTGCCCAAATCGGCATGCAGTTTATCAAACACAGGGTCGCCAAGGCCTACCGGGCAGTTTTTTATATAGCAGCTGATCTTGCCGCCAACGGTATCGCCATCTTTACGCACACTATCAATAAATTCGATCATCTCTTCGGCTGTTGCCGGATCAGCGCAGCGCACAATGTTTTTTTCGCGTTCCTCAATAAACTCAATCGGATCGTTTATAAATACATTAGGTGCGTTGATCTTACCTACGCTGCTTACATGGGCAACAATTTCTATACCCTGTGTTTTAAGCAGCAGTTTGGCCAAAGCGCCTGCCGCAACGCGGGCGGCAGTTTCGCGTGCAGAGGAACGGCCGCCGCCGCGATGGTCGCGAATGCCATATTTGGTTTGATAGGTATAATCGGCATGCGACGGGCGATATACATCCACGTTGTGGCCGTAATCTTTTGAACGCTGGTCTTCATTGGGGATCAGCATAGCAATAGGGGTGCCCGTAGTTTTATCTTCAAATACACCCGAAAGGATTTTTACCGTGTCGCTTTCCTTACGCTGGGTAGTGATCTTTGACTGGCCAGGCTTACGTTTATCCAGTTCGCCCTGGATATAATCAAGATCAACTTGTAAGCCGGCCGGGCATCCGTCAATAATTACACCGATGGCCTCGCCATGTGATTCGCCAAAAGTAGTTACCCTGAATATTTGCCCGAATGAATTGCCTGCCATAGTTTTAGATATGAAATGTTAGATGGGAGACAGGAGAAAATCCTATCTGAATATCTTTAATTGGTTATTTTATAACTGTCATTGTAAAATCCAGTTACGAAGTTTTCAAAACTTCGTAAATCTGGATCTCGCTTGAGATTGCTTTGTTCCCGTAATAACGCACTTTTGTACGTTTGCGTTAGGCTTTCTGCCTTCAGCTTTAAGCTTCCTTCTCTTCCACTTCAAACCCCTGCTTTTCCAGGTCATTCCAAAAAGCGGGATATGATTTATCAACTACCGGCCCGTTCTCAAATTCCATTTGCGGAAGAATGAGAGCCAGCGGCGCGAAGGCCATTGCCATGCGGTGGTCATGATAAGTATTGATGAAGATACTATCAGGTATAAATTTCCCGCTGCAATCAAGCGTGTAAACTTCATCTTTTTCAATCAGTTTAACACCCATTTTGCCAAGCTCTGTTTGCAGGGCCAGGATGCGGTCGGTTTCTTTGATCTTTAAAGTTTCAAGGCCGGTAAAAGATGCTTCATGATTAAGCGCTGCGCAAACAACAATTACTGTTTGTGCCAGGTCGGGGCATTCTTTCAGGTCAAACTCACGGCGGGAGATAGGTTTGTTCTCTTTTTTAAGATGAACGCCACCATTCCTGAACTGCGAAGTAATACCAAAGTTAGCCATGATTTCGGTGATCACGCTGTCGCCCTGTAAACTGTAAGGAGTAAGGCCTGTTAAAAACAGTTCGGCCTCATCTGCAAGCGCAGCAATAGCGTACCAGTAGGAAGCGGCGCTCCAATCAGGTTCAACATGTAATGATGTTGTTGTAAATTCCTGGTTAGCAATTGCAATGAGATTGTCTTGCCAGGTATGCTTGATACCGGCGGTTTCCAGCATGGCCAGGGTCATTTCAACATAAGGGCGCGAAGTTAATTCACCTTCAATATGCAGCTCCAGGCCTAAAGGTAAAGCCGGGGCAATAAGTAATAATGCGGTAATGAATTGGCTGCTGATATTGCCTTTAATACTGATTTTACCGGTTTGTTGTTTAAAGCCGCCTTTCAGTTTAATCGGTGGGTACCCATCATTTTCTTCATAATCAATATTGGCACCCAGCACGCGCAATGCATCAACCAATATACCTATTGGTCTTTCCTTCATGCGTTTACTGCCGGTTAGGATCACCTCATCTTCCTGAATAGCATAATAAGCAGTCAAAAAACGCATAGCCGTGCCTGCCGGGCCGATATCAACAATTTCGGATTTGCAATTTGCTATTTCGGAATTAGAAGAGGCATCTCCTGCCAAAACCTCTTGACTCTTGGCTCTTGATTCTTGACTCTTCCTTAAGATACCTGCCAATAAAACAGCATCGGCAGCGTCAGATACATTTTCAACGTGTACTTTGCCTTCGCTTAGTGCTTCGATAATAAGGGCCCGGTTACACTCACTTTTTGAACCTGTGAGGTTAACCGTACCATTAACGATCTTGTTGTTTCTTTTAAGAATGATGTTTTGCATCATTATAAAATTAAGCGTGTGTAAGTTTTTCTGCTGCCTGACCTTCAGCGGCGCCTGCGTTCATTACCTCTGTTTGCCTGCGGATAGATTCGTTGTGAACCAGTTCAAGCAGTTTTTCGGTGAACTCGGCGCTTAATTTCAATGCTTTACCGTAAGTAGTACGTTTTTGCAGGATCTCATCCCAACGGCCAACTTGCAAAATGGTTATATCGTTGTCTTTTTTGTACTGACCGATTTTTTCTGCAATCTGCATACGCTCAGCAATTTTTTGGATCACCAGGTCATCGATTTTGTCAATCTGGTTACGTAGTTCAGCCAGTTTATCGCTCACTTCAGAGTTTTTAACTTCTGGCTTACGTAAAGTTAAATGGTCAATGATATCAGCAAGGGCAGCAGGAGTAACCTGTTGTTTAGCATCTGTCCATGCTACGCTTGGATCGATATGTGATTCGATCATTAAGCCTTGCATATCAAGATCTAAAGCTTTTTGTGACACATAACCGATCAGATCCCGGTTACCTGAAATGTGACTTGGGTCGTTAATCAAAGGTAATTCAGGAGCCAGTGTTTTTAAGGCAATAGCAACATCCCACATTGGTTCGTTACGAAAAGCTGATTTTTCATAAGATGAGAAACCACGGTGAATTGCAGCTAATTTGGTAATACCGGCGTTGTTGATACGCTCTAATGCGCCAACCCATAATGAAAGATCAGGATTTACCGGGTTTTTAACCATTACAGGCACATCAACACCTTTTAAAGCATCAGCAATTTCCTGAACGGTGAAAGGGTTAGCTGTTGAACGTGCACCTACCCAAAGGATATCAACACCCGCTTTTAAAGCTTCTTCAACGTGTTTTGCAGTAGCAACCTCAACAGCAGTTGGCAAGCCTGTTTCTTCTTTGGCGCGTTTTAACCACTCCAAACCAATGCTGCCAATACCTTCAAACTCACCCGGACGGGTACGTGGTTTCCAAATACCTGCACGCAAAGCTGAGATTTTACCTGTTTGGGCTAATAAATGAGCTGTAGCTACTAATTGTTCTTCTGTTTCAGCGCTGCAAGGGCCTGAAATAACCAAAGGTTCCTTACCTGTTTTAATCCAGGTGTTAAGCGGCTGTATGTTTAAATTTAGTTTCATCGTTTTTTTGTTTGTCCGGTGGTAGCCGGGAGTGTTAGTTGATAATTTAAATTATTTAGTTTTTTGGGTTCTGTTTGCCAATTGTCTTTATTATACACTACGCCTGATATTGATATACTTGCGGATGCTCCGTTCGGCCCGGCGAGGTTTTGGGCTCACCGCATGCTCATCATCGTGCCTTTCGTACTCGCCAAGGATATTGAAGTTATGGGTGTACTTAAGGATCTGCCTTATGGAAGCGTCATATTGTTTTTGCTCCTCCCATTCTATATCTACATAAAAATTGTACTCGTTGCGCTTGCCCAAAATTGGCATCGACTGAATTTTGCTCATATTTACGCCTTCTTCGGCAAAAATATTAAGCACTTTAGCCAATGCACCAACTTTGTTACTCACCTGGAAGCATAAAGAAGCTTTGTTAGCCGGTTTCTTCTCGATATTATCATGATGGGTAAGGATCAGAAAACGGGTAAAGTTTCTTTTGTTCGATTCGATGCGACGCTCCAAAACATCCAGGCCGTAAAGTTTCGCGGCTAAGGAATTTGCAATAGCAACCGTATCTGTTAGCTGCTCATCCCTAATGCGTTTAGCACAGGCCGCGGTATCACTGCTTTCCACAATTTTAAGGTGTGGATACTCATCAAAAAAATCAACACACTGGCGCAAAGCAATAGGGTGGGAGGTTACATATTTAATATCCTCGAATTTTACCCCGGGTAAAGCCATCAGGTGCAGCTGGATGGGCAGGTAAATTTCACCAACTACGGGAAAGCCATAATCAAGCAGCAAGGTATAGTTTGGCAGGATGCTGCCGGCAATGCTATTTTCGATAGCCATTACCACATAATCAGCCTCACGGTTTTTTAAACTTTCAAACGTTTGTTTGAAAGAGTTGCATTCAATGGTCTCGGTGTTTTCGCCGAAGTATCTCAATGCAGCTTCTTCGTGAAAAGAGGCCCGGATACCCTGAATTGCGACTTTTGGTTGTTCTATTTTCATAAACCTGCTTAAAGCAAAAAGTCCCGGCTGGTGGGCCGGGACTTTTTAGTTTTTTTATATGTTTGTTTTGTACATATTAGTCCCGGCTCTCACTGGTAAAGTAAAAGTAGTAGCCAAAGAAGTATGCACCTGTTAATTTCATTTGCTTTTTTATTACGACGTAAATGTACGGTAAAAAAAGAGTTTGTCAATAGAAAATTTTATTTTTTGTAAAAAATAATAGGTCAACCAAATTAAATTCTGTGTTCGGCACTTTGGGAGCGTTTGAAAAGAGAATTTTGGGGATAGATTATCTTTATTCCCCAATTTTCCGGAAACTTCTGAATAAGATCCTATCATGGATTAACATCTTAGGTTGTATAAATTCTCCGTTTTTGAACCTGATTTGTACGTTACCCATATTCCGGTCGCTCGTCGTTGTTCTATGAGCAAGTTCTGCTACGTCGGCTTTATTGTACTCTTTAATGTGTTTTTCGTCAATCCCGTAATAGAATATGTGGTTGCCACGTGATATTCGCAAATACTGATTACGACCTTTTATCGCTACAGAGGCTATACTGCCAATAAATATCCCCAGTCGTCCAAGAATTATTAAGAGAAGCGTTATTGGATACGAACCACCGCCAATATGAAGTACGCTTGCGCAAAATGCTGAAATGGCAAATAATAGATAGAGTGAGAAAAAAGCTGCAAGAACAAATATTCTCACCGGGTTAACTCTATAGATAAAGTCACTGGTCATGAAATGTGGTTGATTCCCGATATTAAAGAAGTGTTTTTCAAATGAACTCAGATTGAGTGTCTGCTCAAAAAGTCGTGCAGGAGTTTGGATGTTAATTGAAACATGGTTTATAGTACTTTTAGATAAACAAAAGAAGCCGTGCATTTGCTACGGCTTCTTTTGTTTTAAGAGGATCTTTTAAATTCTTATCAGAGATTTCTATTAGTCTCTCATATTAATGTATTGCAATGGCTGGCCAAAATCCTCGGAACGGCAAAGGCTGATAACAGATTGCAGGTCGTCAATCTTTTTTCCTTGCACCCGCACCTGGTCGTCCATGATAGAGGCTTGCACTTTAAGACCGCTATCTTTAATTTTCTTTACTATCTTTTTAGCAGCTTCCTTATCTATACCTTCCCTGATCTTGATTTCCTTACGGATCATGTTGCCCGATGCATATTGCTCTTTGCCAAAATCCAACGCTTTGGGGTCAAGATGTTGTTTAACCATCCGGCTTATGATGCTGTCTTGTATGGCTTTAAGGCGCATATCGTTTTCAGTAACTATGGTAACCTGGTTTGTTTTTTTATCAAGATCGATAGTGCTTTTTGAATCGTTAAAGTCGTAGCGGTTCAGGATCTCTTTTTTGGCGGTATTTATAGCGTTATCAAGCGTTTGCCCGTCTATTTTACTAACTATATCAAATGTTGGCATAAGTAGTGTGTTGGTTATAAAAGTTTTGCAAAACTAATGTATTGTTAACATACAGCGCAATATTGCAACAAATTGTTTAATTTCTGCAATAAATAATGATGAATGAAAACAGGTTAATTCCTCATGAGTTAATATTAAGTTAACAAATAAATAAGCAGATTTGTAACATCTGGCTGTAAAGCGAGAAATTTTTATGGATAAACAGGTTCCCTTAATTAACAGAGAAATAAGCTGGCTATATTTTAACGATAGGGTTTTGCAGGAAGCGGCCGACCCAACCGTCCCCCTGATAGACCGGATTAGGTTCTTAGCTATATTTTCATCTAACCTTGACGAATTTTACAGGGTGAGGGTTGCTACACTAAGCCGTTTAGCTGCACTCAACGAAAAATCGAAAGAGATACTTGGTTATAACCCTAAAAAGATCCTTAACCAGATCAAGAATATTGTAGTAAGGCAGGAACGTAAATTCAACAACCTGTACGAAAACATTATTGTCAAACAGCTGGCCGAAGAAAAGATCTTTATCCTGAATGATAAACAGCTTAACGTAACCCGAGGTACTTTCGTGAAAAACTATTTCAGGGAGAAGCTGCTGGCTACATTGGTGCCTATTATGCTTAATGACACTTTACCGCTGCCTGAGCTTAGGGACAGGGCCGTTTACTTTTTTGTAAAGCTTACCACCAATAAAAAAACAAGGTTTGCCCTTATTGAGTTCCCGGATAATCTTTCACGCTTTGTTAAACTGCCTGATACCAATAACCTGAAGTTCATTATTTTGCTTGATGATATTATCAGGTACAGTTTGGAGGATATCTTTTTCATTTTTGAACATGACAGTATCGAGGCTTACTCCATCCAGCTTACCCGCGACGCGGAACTTGACCTGGATAAAGAGGTGAGTGAAAAATTTGTCGATTCACTGGCCAAGAGCCTCCAAAAGCGCAAAAAAGGTAAGCCGATGCGTTTGCTTTATGACTCAGAGATGCCTATGGATATGCTGAAATACCTGGTAGGCAAAATGGGTCTGCATGGCGAAAGTCTTATCCCGGGTAACAGGTACCATAATTTCAAGAATTTTATTTCGTTCCCCAACGTTGGCGGACCGGAGCTTGAGTATAGCAAATATATAGCACTGCCTGTGGCCGACCTTTCATTTGGTAAAAGCCTTATAGGGCTCATCGCCAAAAAGGATTACCTGGTAAGCACACCTTATCAATCGTATGATTACGTGATCCATTTTTTGCGCGAGGCCGCTATAGACCCTAAGGTAAAAGAGATCAGCATTGCTGTATATCGTTTGGCCGAAAACTCAAGAGTGGTCCATGCTTTGATCAATGCCGCTAAAAACGGCAAAAAGGTAAATTGCCTTGTAGAGTTAAGGGCCCGCTTTGATGAGCAAAACAATATTCACTGGAGTAACAGGCTTGAAGAGGAGGGCGTAACAGTATTGTACGGTGTGCCCGGTTACAAGGTGCACTCAAAAATATGTTTGGTTAGCCGTACCGAAAAAGGTAAGCTGGCTTATTATGCCTGCCTTTCAACTGGTAATTTTAATGAAAAAACAGCGCAGATCTATGCCGATCATACCCTTTTTACAGCTAACAAAAGAATCACCGATGACCTGGTGAACGTTTTCAAAGCTATCAACAAGGGATTATTACCCAAGGGGCTTAAAAGCTTAATTGTATCCCCAATTGACTCAAGGCCTGCCATTTACAGGTTGATAGATAACGAGATAAAAAACGCGAAAGCTGGCAAACAGGCATATATGATCCTGAAGATGAACAGTCTTGCTGATGAAGATCTCATTAGCAAGTTATACCAGGCGAGTAATGCAGGCGTAAAAATTAAGATGATCATCAGAGGGATGTGCTGCTTAATTGCGGGAGTGAAGGGCTATAGCGAAAATATAGAGGTGATTAGTATTGTAGATAAATACCTTGAACACGCCCGGGTACATATTTATTGCAATGGCGGCAAGGAGCTCATCTACCTTACATCGGCCGATTTCATGACCCGAAATATTGACAACCGTGTTGAAGTTGGCTTCCCGATATATGACGAAAAGCTGCAGCAGGAGATAAGGGATATTATTGATATCCAGCTTGAGGATAACACCAAAGCCCGCGAGATCAACAGTCAGAATACCAATAAATACCACAAAACAAATTCGCCCGAAAGCCACCGGGCGCAAATTGAAATATATAATTATTTAAAAAATAAAACGAAATAACATTGAGATACGCCGCCATTGATATAGGTTCAAACGCCGTGAGGCTGTTAATTGCCGACATAATTCAAAACACCGGATCGGTGTCGTTCAAAAAAAATACATTGATCCGTGTTCCGTTGCGTTTGGGAGACGATGCTTTTATACAGCAGCACATATCTGAGAAAAAAACTACAGAACTGGTTAAATCAATGGTTGCTTTTCGTAACCTGATGGATGTATATAAGGTTACCGATTATTTAGCCTGTGCAACATCGGCCATGCGCGAAGCCAAAAACGGGGAAGATATTGTGAAGCTGATTAAGGGTGAAGCTAACATCGATATTGAAATTGTACATGGATCTAAAGAAGCCAGTATCATTTATGCCAGTCATGCCGAGCAAAATATTGATAAAAGCAAAAACTACCTTTATATTGACGTAGGTGGCGGCAGTACAGAGCTTTCGCTGTTTTCGGCAGGGGAGCTGATCGTTTCGCGTTCGTTTAACATTGGCACCATCCGCATTCTTGATAACCAGGACACCGAAGAAACCTGGAACGAAATGAAGGATTTTGTGCGCGACAATACCCGTAGCTTTAAGCAATTATCGGGCATAGGTACCGGCGGCAACATTAATAAACTGTTCAGGCTATCCGAAGAAAAAGAAGATATGCCGCTAACTTTCGCTAAACTAAGATCATTATATACGTACCTGAGCTCTTTTTCACTGAAAGACAGGATCAACGTGCTTGGCCTAAACCAGGATAGGGCCGATGTAATTATTCCCGCCTGTGAAATTTATCTTACGGTAATGAAAAATGCTAATATCAAAAACATATATGTGCCCAGGGTAGGTATGGTTGATGGAATTATCCAAACTTTAATAGAAAAAAATATTCAATAAACAGGTTAAAATTATTTTAACAAATTGTTTAATAATTTAAAAAGTGTTATTATATTTGTAGTGCCCTCTCAAGGGCATGTTTTTCATAGGTAGATGTAGGGTCGGGTACAAGTTATTCGACCCTTTTTTGTGCCCCTAACTTTTTGTGTGTTTGGGTTGTTGACGGAGTAATTATGAAGAAAAAGATAGTTGTTGCTATTACGGGCGCCAGTGGTTCAATATATGCCAGTCTGCTGCTGAAAAAACTAACTCAATTGCAGGATCAAATTGCCGAAGTGGGCGTTGTTATGTCAGATAATGCCAAAGATGTTTGGAAGTTTGAACTCGACAACGAAGAATACAGCCGGTTCCCTTTTAAATTTTACGCTAAAAATGATTTCATGGCACCTTTTGCTTCGGGTTCGGCAAAGTTTGATACCATGGTAATTGTTCCCTGCTCTATGGGGGCGCTTGGAAGGATAGCAGGAGGGATCTCCGACGACCTGATCACCCGTGCGGCCGATGTGATCCTTAAAGAGCGCCGGAAGCTGGTATTGGTAGCCCGTGATACGCCACTCAGCCTGATCCATATCCGTAACATGGCGGCAGTTACAGAAGCAGGGGGTATCATATGCCCGGCTATCCCATCATATTACAGCAAGCCCCAAACTATTGAAGAGCTGGCTATGACAGTAGTAAACCGGGTTATTGATTTAATAGGTCTGGAAAGTAAAAGCTATGAGTGGAAGGGGATCTGAATTCTACATCACTTCGGTTAAGTATCAATAGTCTATTAATCAGTTGCTTATATAGTATGGTTTTAATCAAAGAAAGTTGTTAGCCAGGCAACATAGTAATGTTTAATCATAAAAAAGTTGCCAATAAAATTGACAACTTACCGAGGGGGCGTTTCTTTTATTTATTGTTAAGCAGCTTTATTATAACTCCAGCATCAATAACTCTACCGTCCAACGGCGCATAAATATTTTTGAACACGGGATTAGAAATCGAGCCAGTATAAATCGGTCCCCATTTATTTTGTCGTTGATCAGTAAGATTCTCGGCATTAATGAAAATAACAAAATGCTTCCACATCTTTTGCACAAGCAGTCCGAAAGTCCAATAATCACGACCTGTTGTGCCACCATCTAATAATTGTGAACCTGTATAAAATCCCTCAACGCCTGCCCGGAAACTGTTTTCCACTTCGTAGGTCAGGTCTGCGTTTAACTGGTGTTTGGGTGTTAATGTCTGAGCACTGCTTAACCCGTTAAAATGGCGTTGTACATCTGTATAGGTATAACCAAGGTAAATCCCTAACTCATCCATCAGCAGCTTAACATTGGTTTCGGCCCCTTTGCTGATCAGGTAACCCGTAGCGTTTATAAAGGCATTATTTTGTAATACCAATGGATCATTCACTTTGGTGAGGAAGAATAGCTGATTAACCTGCAAAAAAGCATCGCCTACTGCGCCTTTATAATTTACATCTGCGTTGGCACCGGCCGAACGTTCGGCTTTGGTTGCGCCAATATTTAATGGCTGCAAATACCGGTAGCCCTGTTCTTCGGCATCGTCATTAAAAATATCGGGCATCTTATAGCCCAAACCGCCGCCTACGCGGCTACTCCAATGTTCATCGAGCGTAAATAGCGTGTTAACGCGTGGCAACAGGAATAACCCGTTTGAGCTTGCAGATGACGGCGAGTTTTCGTCAAGCCGAATACCACTTTCTACAGCTAACCATTTTGTGGGTTTGAAGGTATTTTGAGCAAAAATTCCGTAAGTGTTGCGGCTATAGCTTAAATCTACACTTCCGTTTGGTTGCGACAAATGATCTGTCCAAACATCCGCACCGGCTACCCAGCTTGCAATGTTGCCATTACGGACATAGTTAGCTTCGGTATAAGATGATAATTGATCGCCCTTAAATAGAAACTGCGGCTCACCTATTGTCCTGTAAAAGTAGCCAATCGTATTTTTAAAGTTCAGTTGGTTGTTCGAGTCAAGCTTATGCGTGTAGGAAAACTGCGTGGAAAGACGGTTGCTTAGGTTATGCTCGAAATATTGGTGCTGATTATCGGCATGGCCGTTGATGACCTGCATATCGCCACCTAAACGATCTTCGTGCATGAAGTTAACACCAAACCAAAGTTGATCGCGGTTGCCTGGCTTTAAGAATACTTTTGGCGCAAGCGTGAAGCGATTGGTTTTAGGCACCGCGGAGAGCCCTGTATTACCCGGAGCGTAAGCACCATTATAGTTATAAGAACTAAAAATTGTTGTTCCAATGTGTGTCCATTGCTGGCTGTAAAAACCGCTGGCATCGGTGCCTTTGGCCGAATTCTGGTTAAGCAGCAAGGTCAATTCGGGTTTAGCCGCTGGCGTTTTGGTGATCAGGTTAACTAAACCGGCAATAGCCCCACCACCGTAAAGTGTCGATGCCGAACCTTTAATAATCTCGGCCTGCTTCAGGTTAAGTGGCGAAACCTGCACCAAGCTTAACCCACCCGAAAAGCCATCGTACATTGGCAATCCGTCCTGCAATAACTGCGTATAACGACTATCCAGCCCCTGGATTCGGAAACTCGCTGTGCCGCTTACCGCCGAAGTCGCTTGTACATGTACACCCGTGATCTCGCCCAGCAGCATTTTTATATCGCCGGGGCGCATGGTGCGTTTTTCGTCTAGTTCCTCAGCAGGCAGTGCTTCGATACGGGTAGGCACATCACTGCGGTTTTGATTGGTGCGGTTGGTTTGTACCACCACCTCCGCCAATTCACCTGCCATTGGCTCCAGGTAAACCTCGATAACAGGCTTGATATTTTTGACTGGCAACACGAAAGTTTTTTCCTGCGGTAGATAACCCACCATACTGAATTTGATCTCGTATTTGCCGCTGGGCAGGTTGAACAGAATATGCCCGTTGCTATCCGCAGCAGCGCCTCTTTTTAATTCGTTGATATAAGCCGTAACACCGGCTATGGACTGTTTGGTTTGGTCGTCTTTGACCAGAATAGATAAAATATGCTGTGCACGTGCGGCCACTGAAGCCAGCAACACAGCGCCTAAAAGTAAATAGCGCATGAAATAGCTTAAAACATAAGAAATTGATGATTGAGAAAATGAGGGTTTTCTTATGCTAAAGGCGGACGAAACAAAGAAGGGTGGTAATAACTCAAAGCACCGGAGCTATGATGTAACAAAGCTGGGATGATGGAGCCTAATGATAACGGTTCAGCCAAGAACGGGCTAACCGGTTGAATATTAACAGCAAAGGATGGCGTGCCCTGGAATTGCAACGCACCGGGTTTTGATGGCTGATCATGCTGGTTATGGTTTAACAGATCTTTGCCATTCAGCAGGTAATCACCGATGAAATCCAGTACGCCTTTTTCGTCAGGTGTGACCACCTTTTCATAAGCCTGGTACATGCGCGGTAATTCGTTAAGCAGCGAAAAATCACCCAATGGCAAAACAATGCAGCCAAAGAGCAAATATCCGATCATCCAAAAAGCCGCGATCCTTTTGAGCATGAGCGTAAATTAACTAATAAATTCTGTAGGAAAACTGAGTTTACATCTCATGGAAAAACGGGTGTATAATATTACATGCGATTAGTGTATGCAGGGTGGCGCTATTTTTATTTGGATTTATTCTAAATAACGTGTTTCTTTGCCACGAATAAGATGTGGCCTATGTAATAAATTAATACGCATAAAAAAGCCGGTGATCCGTCGCCAAACTTCCTACCGGCCAATGTTAACAGATCCTTCAACCCATTAATCATTTAAACAAAGATGTATTCTTTCTTATGCAGTAAAAAATTTTACTTTACTTTTCTTTCATTATTTTTTTCTGCGGTCCTATTCGCCCAGACCGGGACCATCAAGGGGACCGTCAAAACCTCGGACGGCCAGCCCGCTGAATTTGTGACGATCGGCTTGAATGGTGCAACCAGGGGAACGACCGTCAATCAAAAGGGCAATTATCAATTAAAAAACGTCTCTCCGGGCAGTTATACGTTGACGGCCAGTTTTATAGGCTTGATCACCCAAAACAAAGAAGTGGAGCTCAAAGCCGGCGAAACACTGACCGTTGATTTTGTATTGTCCGAGACTAATGAGCAATTGCAGGAAGTAGTGGTAAAGGGTGCTAAAACCAACAAATTTGCCAATAAAAAAAGCGAGCTGGTGGCCAGGATGCCGCTGGCCAATCTGGAAAACCCGCAGGTTTACAGCGTAGTGACTAAGGAATTACTGCGTGAGCAGGTGGCAACCAATATCAGCCAGGCCACCAGTAACATTACAGGGGCTTCGCCAAATACCTACCCGGCGGGTGGCTTCGCCATTACTTCACGCGGCTTTATTACAGGGATTAACGCCCGTAACGGGATGGAAACGGTAGCCAGCCGTTCTGGCTTGGATATCGGTAATATCGAGCGTATAGAAGTGCTGAAGGGCCCCTCAGGTACTTTGTTCGGAGCTAATATTTCTTCTTTCGGCGGAGTGGTCAATGTGGTCACCAAGAGGCCGTACGATACGTTTGGCGGCGCAGCCTCATACACGTTGGGCAGCTACGGATTGAACCGGGTCAGTGCGGACGTGAACGCTCCGCTAAATTCTGAAAGAACAGCCTTGGTTCGGATCAATACCGCTGTAAACCGCCAGAACAGTTTTTTAACCAACGGGCATAATAACACCGTGCTCATTGCGCCCAGCTTGTCTTACCAGGTCAGCGACCGCCTGAAACTGAGCGCCGATTTAGAGTATTTCAATACCGACCAGACCAGGATCATGTATACCCGCGTAACGCCTGCTTCAGGGATCACCAGTGCCGACCAAATCCCGCTGGCTTATAACAAGTCACTGTATCTCGACGATGCCAACGCGCTGACCAGTTCCAATAAACTATTTTTGGAAGGTAAGTACAAGATTTCAGACAACTGGACCGCGACCACTTTATTCTCTTTCGTAAGCGAGAACGTTAAACAGAGCTATCAATATTATCCGACCTGGATCTCTCCGACAAAAGTGGCCCGCAATGTGGTGCTTTATGGCCCGATGTTTAATAATTATACCAATTTTCAGGAAAACATCAATGGCGAATTCAAAGCAGGCGCAATCAAACATAAAGTGTTGATTGGCCTGAGCTACCGTTATTATAACGGCAATTTTTATAGTACGTTTACACCGGCTAACCGGTTTATCGACACGGTAGATGTAAACAAAACCCCTAACCCGGTTGCTGTGGGCAAGGCTAAAGTAGATGAGTATTTTCTTAAATACGGCATGCTTGCTCCATTCGGTGTTTCAGACCAGTTTACCACCAGCGCCTATGCGACGGATGTGATCAGCCTGAATGAACGCCTTTTCGCCATGCTGAGCCTCCGCTTTGATCACTACCGCTATAAAGGCTATACCAGCCCGAGCCTATCAAGTCCTTATACCCAAAACTCAGTGGCTCCAAAACTGGGTTTGGTTTACCAGGCGGTTAAAGACCAGGTTTCGCTGTTCGTTAATTACATGAGCGGTTTCCAGAATATTGCCCCAGTCCAACAACCCGACGGTACTTTATTCGTAGTGAAGCCCATTTTCGCCAACCAAACGGAGGGTGGGATCAAGACCGAAGCATTTGAAAAAAAAGTGAACCTGACCTTAAGTTACTACTATACCAACATCGCCAACGCCACCCGAACGGATTCAAAAGGTTTTACCTTTCAGGACGACAGGCAGGTTAGCAAGGGAGTGGATGCCGAGCTGATTGCCAACCCCTTGCCTGGTTTGAACATCATCATGGGGTATGCTTATAATAACAATAAGATCTTAAAAACTACCAATCCTGCCCTGGAAGGTAATATGGCAGCTACCGCGCCCGCAAGGATCGCTAACTGGTGGGTCAGCTACCGCTTCCGGCAGACTTTAAAAAATGTCGGGATCGGCTTTGGCGGCAACTATGTAAGCAAGGCCTTTCTAACCGCAGACAACACTTACAGCCTGCCGCATTATACTATCCTAAACGCGGCTGTTTTTTATGATCAGCCGAAATGGCGCTTTGATTTTAAGGTAAATAACCTCGCCAAACAAAAGTATTGGGACCTTGCCGGTTCAGCCCAGCCTTTGGCCAATATAGTCGCTAATCTCACGATCAAGTTTTAATATGGTAACGAATAGAAAAAAGAAATCAGCCTTCCGCCTTGTAGCGGAATGGCTGCATTTATGGCTGGGGCTGATCTCCGGCCTGATCGTCTTCATTGTATGTTTTACAGGGGGGCTTTGGGTCTGGCGCTACGAGATCGGCTATTTTACGGAAAAATACCAGCGCGTTGAAGTACGTGATAGGCCGTATCTTCAGCCCTCCGCGCTTATTGCCAAAACCCAGGCTTACCTTGGGGGAAAAAAAGATACCGGGGCAACACTGAGCAATCTCATCAATAACGGCCGCGGGCGTTCGGTCATGGTTGGCTATACTTTCGGTAAAAAAGGTATTGCCAATATCTATGTTGATCCTTATGACGGGCATATTATCCTGGATAAACGTAAGCCTTCGTCCTTCGAATTCTTTATCCTGTTTGTACGCGCAGGGCACCGCTTTCTATGGTTGCCGCAAAAGATCGGCAGTCCCATCGTCGGTTCGGCCTGTTTGATATTCCTGGTCATTATCATTACCGGCCTGATCTGGTGGTACCCGCGAAGCTGGAGCCAAAAAAACCGCAATAGGAGCTTTAAGATCAAATGGAACGCCAACTGGAAACGATTGAATATCGACCTGCATAATGTGATCGGGTTTTATGCTTCCATTTTTATCCTTTTTTTAACGGTTACAGGCATCTATTTTACGTTCGATTGGTTCAAACACGGCATGTACCGTACGCTGACCTGGAAAACGCCCGTTGAACTCAAAGAAGATGAGCCATCGTCAGATACGACGCTTATAAACAAGCCTGTGGTAGCCGTGGCACTGGACCATATCTGGCGGCAAACGGCCAAACGCCATCCGGATTTCGGGCGTATCGTTTTAACCGCCCCCCATGAAGCCAAAGAACCTTACGAGGCGATGGTATTCTTCGGTGACGGCACCATTATTTATAACCGCGCAACCTATTTTTATGATCAAAGCACACTTAAACCATTACATTATATTGATGAGGAAGACCGCCCTTACGGCGAGCTGTCTGCGGGCGAAAAACTATACCGCATGAATTTCGATATCCATACCGGTCAGATCCTCGGACTGCCGACCAAAATATTGGCTTTCGTCGCGTGTATGATCGGCGCGAGTTTACCGGTAACGGGCACGCTGATCTGGTATAACCGCAAGTGGGGTAAAAAGAAGAAAAAAGCAGCCTCGCCATTGGCCTAAGGATCAAAGTCCTGCCTGCCCCGAAGCTGATCTTCGGGCAGGCAGTTCAGGCGCCACGGTATTTATCCTAACTTCAGTTTACGTAAAAGGAATTGTTAATCATTCGAAATTGAGCAGGATATTGAGATATGATCGAGCAACTTACAGTAATAAACAAATACATATATTCTATAAGCCCAAAGCATACCCAATAGGATCATTTCAGTCGCCAAAGGTAGATTCGGCTCCACTCAAACGCATTGACATTTTTAGTTTTAATGCCCTAAATTTGTATTTGGGTGTAGTCTGATTGGAATCGTAAGTATCTACGTGTATTTTGTGACGGGAATTAGTTCTAAATATCCTGCAATTGAGGAGTATAATTATTCAGGTACTCTTAATGAATTAATAATTAGTCTTCGAAGCTATATTACGGTCAACGGTTAAAGATCAGTAACCCCGGTGTGCTTGCGTTTAATAAAGTTCCGGATATCTAACACAATACCTGCAAAAAAATAAAATATAAGCGGAAAGCCTACTGCCAGGAAAGACGAGTAGATAAAGAAAAGCCTGATCTTGGAAATCGAGATGTTAAAGCGTTCGCCAAGGTAGGTGCATACACCAAAAGAGTACCGTTCAAAGAAAGTTAGTATCCGCTGTAGCATGGTGTCAGGCCAGTTTTAGTATCTTATTACCAACGCCGCATTGCAGGCATTTCTTATAATTGCAGTAATTATTTTTTAACTCAAGCAATGCCTGTGATTCAAACGC
>Ga0157372_10001220_pt1 | contig 27816 bp, 29 predicted proteins | sample C55metaG_FD_115307 | JGI IMG/M metagenome (GOLD analysis project Ga0157372, IMG submission 115307) | Corn rhizosphere microbial communities from Kellogg Biological Station, Michigan, USA - C5-5 metaG | ecosystem: Host-associated > Plants > Roots > Rhizosphere > Soil | place: USA: Michigan...
GCCAGGAACCCATACTTCTATGTTGTCCCGCCTTTCAACTTATGAATTTGCTGTTCATCGCTTATCCATGTCGATGGCTTCGCTAACGCACAGGCATACTTCGGTGCCGACCGAAGCAGCGTGCCCTCATCATCATTAAACTGTCCGTAAATTAACAACGGAGCGGACCATGATTGCAGTACTTTTTGAGGCAGATGCCCTGCCAGAGGCTCAGGAAAGATACCTTCAGCTCGCTTCGGATCTGAAGCCTCTCTTATCCGACACGCCCGGCTTTATTTCAATTGAGCGTTTCCAAAGCCTGACTACGCCCGGAAAGATTCTTTCTTTGTCGTGGTGGGAGAATGAGGAGTCTGTAGCCGGATGGAAGCGAAATGTAATGCATCAGGCCGCTCAGAAAGAAGGTAAGCAGTCGATTTTTTCATTCTACAGAATACGGGTAGCCAGCGTATTCCGTGATTATTCTTCTGATAAGGGAACAAATCAGCATGTATGACATTCACGTTATTCTAAAAAACAGCCCGGGCTCACTTGGTTCACTGGGTAGTGTACTGGGTGAAAACGGAGTGGGGCTTGAAGGCGGTGGCGTATTTGCAGGAACTGAAGGCGGGCACGCACACTTCCTGGTTGAAGACGGCTATAAAGCACGCAAGGTGCTTACTGAAGCCGGTTTTGACGTGTGCAACGTGCGCCGTCCTCTGGTAAGAAAATTACCTCAGGAACGGCCCGGAGAGCTGGGAAAAATAGCTGACACAATTGCCCGGAACGGCATCAATATTCTGGTACAGTACAGCGATCACAGTAACCGGCTCATTCTCATTACGGATGATGATGCCCGGGCAGCCGAAGTAACCCGAAGATGGGCAATACCTTCTGAATGAACCTCGTTAAAACAAAGCGCGACATTGAGCCAGATGATGTCCTTGAAACATCAATGGCAATGGTGGCTTCTGCGCTATCTGATCCGTCAAGGGTAAGCATTCTGTGCGCCCTGATGGACGGGCGCGCATGGACAGCTACAGAACTTAGCGTAGTGGCTGGCATAGCAGCCTCTACGACCAGCGGACATCTGAACAGACTTCTCAGCAACGGTCTGGTCATTTGCCTGACGCAGGGGCGTCATCGCTATTACAGCCTTGCGGGCCATCATATCGCCGGACTGCTGGAAAACCTGATGGGAGTTTCCATGGGTACTTCCAAAGCTCCCGTTTCCAGTACGCCGGTCTATCTGCGTTATGCGCGCACCTGCTATGACCATCTGGCAGGCGAGCTTGCTGTCAATATTTATGAATTTATGCTGCAGGAAAAATGGCTTGAAGCAGATGGCTCGGAACTGACATCAGCCGGCAAAATACATTTTGAGAAAATGGGCGTTTTGCTTAACTCTCGCACACGACGCAAGCCCTGTTGCGGCTGTCTGGACTGGAGTGAAAGACGTTTCCATCTCGGCGGTGACGCTGGCTCAGCCTTGTTTACACTTTTCCTGCAAAAAGAATGGGTAACGCGTACACAGGGGTACCGTGAAGTGAACGTAACCGATCCAGGCCGGGTTGCATTATATCGGCTGTTTAAGCTGAAGATAACCTGAACTTAAGTCATATACCGGTTAAGTTGATGAGGTGACTCAAGATGCCTTCATCTGACTCTTCCATTTTACGTAAACGGTCCGTTCCTCGCTCATAGCTGCCGGTCAAGTACCTCGCCTTCAGCATGATAGTCCACCACCTCTCGCTAATGGACATAAAAACCTGAACGTCCAGGTAGGGGAGGGAATTACGTGACACCGGGTTATTTGCCGACAGTTCTACGACCGCACCGGCGCACCGGCCGCAGAGTGTGCCAGCAGATTTCAGGCTGGCCGCGCAGCTGCAGCTGGCAGGATGCCAGCATTAGCGCCCAGTGATGTAGCTTACACAATCGCGCGGAGAGGCCGCACTGAGACGGCCATAATCATACGCTCTGGCAAGCCGGGTGATGGCTTCCCGATTACCGGTATATCTGTAGACAATAGAAAGGTGAACCTGGGCATATTTATAATACTGGCGCGTTGCCCGACCCATTGCACCTGCTTCACATGACTTGTAGGTATCTACTTGTAGTGAATTCTGTTCGGGCACGATGTTGTTTTGTCTGTGTTTCAGCAAGTCCTTCTCAGCTCGTTCCTTACTGCCGTTGCTCTCACAGACCTGTATCGGTGATTCGGGAGCCGCATTACCCATAGCCAGAAAGGCCCTGCCGTTCTCCTGGCTGACGGTATAATAGCAGTTGTCGCCATCGGGTAACTGCTCTATATAAGACCATACTTCAGGCGATGCCTGCACAGCCGAGATAGCCAGGAAACTCAGCGAAGTAAGGATTGATCTCACAACTTACCCTGCATTTCCTGGCGTCCTCTCTGAATGTTCAACGCCGGTTTTTTGCAGATGGTTTGCAAAGCCTTCTGCATGCTTGAGCGGTACGCATCCGTGCCATGTTCTTACGATCACATTTCTATCCTCATGTTCTGTAGGGGATTTAAACATAACATGATGTGGAAGGTGATGTGATTCGTGATCGAACTCTTATGTTAAATTGAGTGAGCTATGAAAATTTAAATCAATGACACCAGGGAACCAGCAGTGGAAAAATTTACGGTACGGCGCATCACCGAAAGCGATCTTGGCGACTTCAGAGAATTGAGGCTGGAAGCTTTACGGCTTCATCCTGACGCCTTTGGTGCCTCTTACGAGGAGTGCAACCATAAGCCACTGCAGTTCTTTGCCGAACAGCTGAGAGCCAGCCATGTTTTTGGCGGATACGATCATCATAATATTCTGCAGGGCATGATTGGCGTTAGCCGCAGCTCGCTGCCTAAACTGAGCCACGTTGCAAATATCTGGGGAATGTATGTTCGCTCCGGGATGAGAGGGAGTGGCCTGTCATCTGGTCTCATGGAGGCGGCGCTGGAAGCCGCCAGCTCAGCTAAAACAGTAAAACTCACCGTGGTTACCACTAACCGGTCTGCGTATGCGCTTTATCGTTCCTTCGGATTCATCGAGTGGGCAACAGACACCGCTGCACTATGCGTTGACGGGGTATATTATGACGAGTTCCTCATGAGGAGGAACTCTGAGACCGATTCATAACAGGGATGTTATGTCTAAAGTGGCATAACATCTCTACTTCATAGGCTTGACGTTTGCTTTTCGCTCATAACGGACCTTCAGCGCCGATCGTCCGCATTGTGCCAAAAGCGGATATTAACTAATGGCTTAGATATTTAAACTTTAAACCGCGCAGGTGTGGTGCCAAACACCCTGCGAAACAACGCAATAAAGGCACTCACATTGTCATACCCAAGCTCCAGTGCAACTGTCGTCACTTGTTTACCCGTAGCCAGGAGTTCAAGAGCCTTGAGTAACCGTATGCGCTGTCGCCATTCATTAAAGCTAAAACCAGTTTCAGCACTGAATCGACGTGTAAGTGTGCGTGATGACACTCCCGCCCAGTATGCCCATTCCTCCAGTCTCCGACCGTCGTCTGGGTTATCTGACAGCGCCTGTGCAACTCTGAGGAGCCGAATATCCTGCGGCAGTGGCAACCCAAGATTAATCTTAGGAAGAGTTTCTATTTCATCGAGGATAACGCCGGATAAACGTTTTTGAGGCGCATTAAGCTCTGCATTCTTCCATGAGGCAGCTCGTGTTATCGCCTCACGCAGCAAGTTTGTGACTGAGAGGACAGCAGGCTTATCAGGTAATTCGCCACAGGCCGCAGCAGATATATAAACACTCCATCCTGAATAGGGGCCGTGCGAGAGAAGACCATGCGGTACATTTGGAGGTATCCATACGGCATGCGTGGCCGGTACGACCCAGCGATAGTTTTCGGCATCGATCGTAAGCAGCCCATGTTCAGCGCCGAGTAACTGTCCGCGAATGTGGTGGTGCTTTGATGTTTCCCTAATTGCATCAGACTGGCGAGCCGCGACAATCAAAATGGGTCCATCTGAAGAAAGAGCCTGATCTAATGGAATCAATGAATCGGTCATATTGGCGTACTTGAGGTATTTGTTGTCTTTTATACCGTACCGAAGCCATTGAGTCGAGTGTAGAGTACTCATAACTTTCACTGAGGACTGACCATGACAATGATTTCTATTACTACCGTACTGGATGAGATTATCAACAAACAGGAGATGGCACTGGAGGTGATACTCAATCGCCATTTTAGTCCCGGTTATCGGCAGCGCACTGATAACGAGTGGGAGGGCTTAGATAGCTTTGCCCGCCATGCACGTAAACTTCGGGAAATCCTTGCTTCCGGTAAAATTGAGGTGCACGACGAACTACGTAATGGGAATCTCTATGCAACCCGCCATCGTGTTCTGTTAAATAAGCGCAATGGTGAAAAAGTAGATATGGAGGTTTATATGTTTGCTGAAACAGATGATTCAGGGCGATTTATTCGTATCGAAGAAGCAACACTTATGCTTAAAGGTCTGGAAAGTGACCGTGACTTAGGTAGCGCCAAGTAATCAAGTAATAAATTTTTAATGTCCGCTTTTCGCTCATAGCTGCTATTCCGGTCCTTTGATTTACTTAAGATATTTAAGCTGCCGTGACCTGTCTCAGTATTAGAATCATCCTGTCCGGATGAATCAGTTGACATGGTATTCTTCTGTCAGGGAACCTGCTGGTTTGCATAGGACACTGGACTGCACTCTGCAACCACATTCCTTTGTACCAGGCGCTGATGTATATCGCCCGGCAAGTCTTTAATCCATCAGTACTGTAATCAGAAACCGATATTCACCCGTAGCATCACCATCTGATCGCGCGTGCGCTGTGCATCCAGCCCCAGCGTCGCCTGGTAGTCAATGCCCGAAGTGATATTGTGCGGCAGCAGAAAATCCATGCCGGTCCCTACCGTCACCGTCTGGCGACTGGGCTCTGTGAGCGGCACGCGCCAGGTGTCGCTGGCCGTATCGGCATAGCCGACGCGGGCGGAGCCGCTGTCGCTGAGCGCCTGCGCATACTCAACGCGGCCCTGCAGGCGCAAGTCCCCCCAGCGCGCCGGGATGCGGCGTTCACCGCGCAGCCCTGCGCCAGCAGTCATCTGTGAAACCGTCTGGGGGGCAAAGGCCAGAGTGTAGGCGCCCGCGCCGGTCTCGCTGTAGCCGTCAAACCAGGTCCGGGTATACTGCAGACGGGCGTAGGGTGAAATCAGGCTGTCGGCCGTCCGGAAGTCATAACCGGACGTCAGCGAGGAAAAGACCTGTCGCCCCGCCCTGCTGCCACGGGCTTCATCACCGGTTCCGGTAACGACGCGGTTGCTGTCAAAGTCCATCAGCCCGTGCCCGATAAGGCCGTCCACGAAAAACGTGTCCGGATGATAGCTGCCGTAAAGCGCTGAGCTGAAGGCTCGTCCGTTCGTGCGTGACCCGCTGTCGCCGATGTCGCTGACGTCACGGCCGAAACCGATGCCCATGCCGGCAGTGAAGGCCCGGGTAAAGCGGTAGTCTGCACCTGTGGTGACGCCCACGGTGGTGTGGCTGAAACGGACCCCGCCGGCCCTGTCGCCACCAAAATCCACATAGCCGCCGGTCCAGTAGGAAAGCCGCTGCGCCTGCTGTTCAGAGGAAAACGGCAGTGAAGGGATGCGTGGCTGTGTCGGCGTGTCGTTCATGAATGTTTTCTGCTGCTGCCAGCCGGTGGCCCACATTTTCTGGTCTGCGTCGTGTTCCGGGCGAGCAGAAGGCATCGAAAAGCGGATGCCGGTCATGTCAGAAGGGAGACTGTTCCCGCTGTGTAACTGCTCAAGGCGGTCGCCGAAGTTGCGCAGCTGCGCGCGGGCAAAGTTCTGCGCGGCCTGAACCTGTGCACTTACCATGCCAATGACGTCAGCATCCTGTGCAGGGTTGGGGCGGGCCGTGATGGTCAGCAGGACCTGCGCGGGGGAGGTCGTGCCGGTCGGGCCGGTCAGCACATAGCGAAGTGCAACGGTACCGCTGGCCTGCGCGGCTGCGGTAAAGAACAGCTGAAAGTCATTGCCTGAGGCGCGTACTGCGGCAGAGCCCAGGCTGTTGTCCGGCTGCTCAAGCAGTTGAGCACCGGTAAACGGCCCGCCCGTTGCGCCGCCGGTCAGGCTCACGGTCACCGACTGGCCGGCAACGAGCGTGGCGCTGTGGTCTGTGGCCTGCGGCCCGGCGGCTCCGACAGACAGGGTGTAGCCCGCCTGAACGGTGTTTCCGCTGGTATCCGTGACCAGAACGGTGAACGCGCCGTTACCGGCAGCCTGTGGGACGCCGCTCAGCTGGCCGCTGGCAAAAGACAGGCCGGCAGGCGGGGTGCCGCTGAGCTGCCAGCGGTAAGGGGCGATGCCACCTGTGACGCTGAAGGTCTGCGCATACATTTTTCCGGCTGTCGCCGGAGGCAGGGGGCCGCCATCGGGCTGTAACTGGAGGGATGGCTGCGCGGCGGCGCTGACCACAAGCGTATAGCTGGCGGTACCGCTTGCGCCCAGGCTGTCCGAGGTCGTGACCTGAAAACTGTAGCTCCCCGCAGCGGCAGGCGTCCCTGAGAGTTCGCCGGTCGCGCCGTTGACTGTGAGCCCTGCCGGCAGGTTAACGGCGGTGTAGCCGTAAGGCGCCGTTCCGCCGCCCGCGGTCACGGTGTGCGTCCAGCGGCTTCCGGCCATTGCAGGCTGCAGCGCGCCGCCCGGCGGGGAAAGCGTCAGAACTGAAGGAGACACGCTGACTGAAATCCGCGCGCCGACTGACATTCCGCTGCTGTTGCTGGCGGTGTAGGTGAGGCTGTCGCTGCCGGAATAACCGGCGGCGGGCGTGTAGGTTATCCCGGTGCCGGAGGCCGTGGCGCTGCCGTGCGAAGGCGGCGTCACAATACTGAGAGAGGTCGCCGCACCGCCGGAAAGGCTGAGGGGCAGCGCATTCCCGCTGCTGTTGGCCGCCACCGTGGCGGCACTGTCGCTGGCCACTGGCGCGGCGGCGCTGACGCTCAGCGTGTAGCTGACGCTGCCGGTGGCACCGTGGGCGTCCGTCGCGATGGCCTGAAAGCTGTAACTGCCCGCCGCAGAGGGTGTTCCTGACAGCATACCCGATGATGCACTCAGCGTGATACCCGGCGGGAGCGCCGTGCTGCTCCAGGTGTAGGGGGCGGTGCCGCCTGACGCGGTCAGCGTCTGCGACCAGGCCGTGCCGGCTGTGCCTGAGGGCAGTGAACCGGACGCGGGAGAAAGGGCAAGGGTGGGGGCACTGACGGTCAGGGATACGGTGGCATCCGCTGACGTCCCGCCGCTGTTTGCCGCGTGCCAGACAAAACTGTCGCTGCCGGAATATCCGGCCACTGGCGTGTAGGTGACCGTGGTACCTGAAACGGATGCGCTGCCGTGAGCAGGTGGCGTCACGAGGGTCACCGAGGCGGACGTGCCGCCACTCAGGGCCAGCGGGATGGTGTTATTCGCGCTGTTCGCCGCCACGGTTGCGCTGCTGTCTGCCGACATCGGCGTGGCCTCGCCGCGGGTAACGGTGATGCTGTATGACCGCGTGGTGCCGTCCTGTGCCGTCACCACCACGGAAACAGTGTTGCTTCCGGTGGCCAGGCTGATGCCCTGAGACGCCGAGCCCGAAGCCACTGCCACGCCGTTAACCGTTAACGTGGCATGGTTTTCACTGACCACCGGCGTGACGGTGACTGACGTGACGCTGTTTGCGACAGAAGCGCTGTAGCTGCTGGTCCCAGAACTGAACGACGGCGAGAAAGTCCCGGCTGAAAGCGACAGGCCTGACAGGGTCGCATCACTGGAAGAAGAAGCGGTGCCCGTACAGTTAAACACCAGGTCACTTATCTGGCCATGCGACGTGGTGGCGCGGACGGCAAGGCCGCTGGCTTCCAGGCTGCCGGCCGGGACGGTAATGGATACGATATGCGGGGAGGTACTGATTGAATTGCTGGCGTTGTAGGTCTGGGCATTACTCAGGTCATAGCGGGCCAGGCTGACGCTGTCGGTGTTCATCGGTGAGGCGCCCTTGCCTGCACCACTGTCGGTAAAGCTCAGCGTCAGCGCGTCACCCGGTGCGAAATCCGACGCCGGATACCTGTTGGCGCTGTAGGACAGGGAGGTCGAGCCGGACAGATTATTGACGGCCGTACAGCCGTTTGAGAGCGCGAATGCTGCGGGTGTTATACACATGAGCACAACGGCAGAAGCCACGCCGGCGCGCAGGTGCCTGTAAGAAACGGTAAACCCCATATTTCACCCAGAAAAGTTTAAACAGTTATGACTGTTTTTTTAGATTAATCCGATTAATGCAAGGCTTTATTGGAGCTTTTTATCGGAAATATGCCCCGAAACTTTAGAGAAAACCCCTCATCAGGTCCCGCAGGAGGTGGCACTGTGTTGAGCTATTGCCTTCAGGAAATTGTTGTTTTTTTAAGGCGTCAGTAGATGTTACAGATCATGAATGAACGAGAGAGAACGCAAAATTTTAATGAAAGTTTATGGTCATGCTGTTCCACTCAAGCTATGGTCAATTTGGATATACTTAAATGCCATAACAATACTTCATCATTCATTGATAACCTTTTCGGAAGTCATTTCGCTCATAGCGGACGTTTACCATCAAAGCAGTGAACTTCAAACGCTCCTCCCCTACCCGCCTCTGAACCCCTCAGGTATCAAATAATCCGTGCTTGCCACCATCGTGCAGTCACGCCGTTCTCCAGTGCTCTTTATGGGGGGGGGTTACATGCCTTTTTCCATCATAACGCGCCAGCTTCATCTCCCTCTGCGCCTGCATGCTCAATGGAACTGCACCAGTCCGCTTTGTGCCAGAAGCGGACATCATCAGGCAGACTGTTTTTCGTGAACAGTCATGATAAAAATCAAGGAATTTTCTCCCTGGTTTTCATAGAAATGAGGAACATCCGTTCTGGCAGTTGCCGAACAACCGGGCCTTAAAAGATATTGATGGTCCTGTACCCCTAGCGTAAGTGTACCCGCCTGAACATAAAAAAGCTCAATCGTTCCTTCTGTGTGCCCGGGGGAATTAAACCTTTCACCCGGTTGCATTTCCCACATCCAGAGTTCTGTCATATCAGGGCCGCCAGACCCAGCAAGCAACTTTGCACTGCCACCTTTTTCTCCTTTCCACAGTTCCGGTATTTCATCCGGGGAAATGAGACGGACTACCGGTTTTGAGCCAACATCCACAAAGTCAGCCACTGAAACCCCCATTGCGGCAGCCAGTCGGCATAGCACCGCAATACTGGGATTTGCCCTGCATCCCTCTATCTCAACCAGCGTCCCCTTGCTTACACCGGCCCGGCGGGAGAGTTCATCAAGAGACATTTTCTTTTGCTGACGATACAACTTAATCCGCTGAGAAACGGCTTCATTCACAGTGTCAGCGACAGCATTCGCATCGGTCATTAAATTGACTTTTTTGGTCATCGGTCATTATCATGGTGTAAATTAGTCATTAAAGGATTATCCCGTGTTAAAAGTATCTCCGTCAATTGCGCCTGATATTTATCGCATTGCACCAGGATTTCGGGCATTAAGTATCGTCGTACACGCCGCACCGGTGATGAATCCCGGTGTAGGAGAAGCGGCGTTACAGGATGCATGCAGAATGGTTCTGGCTGGTCAGCCTGAGTGGGCGGAAGCTCATCTAACCGCCTGGGGCGAAGTTTTCCAGAAATTTGGCGCCAAACCCAAACGTACGCCGTGTTCAGCTGATGCGTTGCGTAAGCGCGTAATGCGTGACGGTACAATGCCGGCGCTCGACCCCATTGTTGACCTTTATAACGCTGTCAGTCTTCGTTATGCCGTTCCGGTCGGTGGCGAGAATATCTCTGCCTATCAGGGAGCGCCTCGCCTCGCTGTATCAAAAGGAACAGAACCTTTCGATACCGTTAAAGAGGGCGAGACCGCCGTTGAATATCCTTCTCAGGGTGAGGTTATATGGTGTGATGATGCCGGTGTGACCTGCCGACGCTGGAACTGGCGGCAGGGAGTCAGAACCCGCCTGGACGTGGAAGCTCAGCAGATGTGGTTTATTCTTGAGAGTCTCCCCCAGATGCCGCTGGAGATGCTGAACGAAGCCGGGAAGATGCTGACAGACGGTCTGGAAAAAATGATGCCCGGTGCATTGTTTGAGGTTTTGCTCATCGAAGAGCCACACCTGTAACACCATTCAGGAGAAGCTTTTATGTTTACCGGCCTGTCGGCGTTTCCATTAACCCCCGTTACCGCCAGCGGTATGGATGAAAGGGGTTTCAGCCATATTCTCTCCCGCCTTACTGAAGCCAGGGTTGATTCAGTGGGCGTCCTGGGTTCAACCGGAAGCTACGCCTATCTGACTCGGGACCAGCGCAGACGTGTGACAATTATGGCAAAACAACATGCCGGAAGCATCCCTGTTATGGTGTGTGTGGGGGCTGTCAGTACTGATGCCGTTCTGCATCTGGCAGATGATGCGCAGGCAGCAGGCGCAGATGCTCTTTTACTCCCGGCCGTCAGTTACCAGTCACTTCTTGATGAAGAGGTCTTTTCATTATTCGAAACCGTAACCCGGCACGTCTCTGTACCGGTTTGCATTTATGATAATCCCGGCACTACTCATTTCACCTTTACGGATGAACTTCACGGTCGTCTCTCATCACTTGAAAAGGTGCATTCGGTCAAAATACCCGGCGTTCCTGACAGCCCGACAGCAGCGACTGAGCGAGTTAACGCATTACGTCAACATCTGCGTCCGGGGGTGACCATCGGTGTCAGCGGAGACGCTTATGCCGGGCTGGGATTAAATGCTGGCTGTGAAGTCTGGTATTCAGTATGTGGCGGTTTATTTCCGATAATGGCTAAACAAATCACTGAAGCCGCAATGGCGAACGATTATGAGCGTGTCACTACCCTGACAACACGGCTGGAACCTTTGTGGGCTCTTTTCCGTAAATATGGAGGCAGTATCCGCGTCATTTCTGCTGCCGCAGGAATATTAGGACTGACTGACAATGATTGTTTGCCCCGGCCTCTTCAGCCGCTATCGGCAGGAGATATTGCGGATATTACCAGGGTAATGAACGCACTGGAACTCAGGTAATCCTGCAGGGGATCGGAAGTTTGATGGTCCTCAAGTAAATAGAGTATGAGAATCTCATACTGCAGACCGGTCAAATGCCATGACCTGCCCAGATTACGAGCTACGACAAACATATAATGTCCGCCCCTCACTCATAGCGGACCTTAGATCTACGTCAGTCCGCTTTGTGCCAGAAGCGGACGTTGTACACATAATGGAACTGTGGCTGGGCATTGTGAGATGCTTGTTTTTATCTGTTGGTAACGAAGTATATTTTTTTGCTATTCCTGATGTAACTTGCAAAGGAAATAAGCATCCCCGAACAGCTTGAAGCAGGAGAATCCTGACTGATCCAGATGCATGCCGGCAATTATCAGTTTTTCATCTACAGCCTGTTGCAGTGCTTTTTTCCTTGTCTCTTCGGCCTGCACGGGATCGACATCAAACATGATTGATACAGTAGGATGTGCTGACTGAATATGTGGGAAATGAACGATATCACCCCATATTAACAATTCTTTTTTATCGGAATGAATACGAAACCCGGTATGCCCTGGTGTATGCCCCGGCAACCATACAGGACGAATTCCCTGCACTACTTCACTCTCATCAAGCAAACATATCTTTCCGGCATAAGCGTCTAATGTCTTGCGAAACAGTGTAAAATTCCGCTTTCCGCGCTCGCTGGCTGCCTGTTGTTTTTCATTGTCCTGCCAGTGTGCAATTTCGAGCGGATGCAGGTGGAGCTCAGCTTTTTTATAAACTGGCTCCCCATTTTCATGCAGCAGACCGCCTATATGGTCGGGATGGCCGTGCGTCAATAATATCGTGTCTATATCATCAGGGCCGATGCCGAGCATCGCAAGTTTCACCCGGAGCTGCCCTCCCACGTTATCCCGCCCGCCCGCACCGGTGTCAACCAGGATGGTGCGCCCGCATCCGCGAATGAGATAGCAGTTGATATGGATACGCCCGAACTTCGCGATCCCGGCATTGCGCTGAATACTCTCAGCCTCAGCGATCTCAATGCCTGAAAGTAAATCAAGCGTGGCTTCCATCGTGCCATCACTCAGCGCGATGACCTGGTAACCACCAATCTGGCAGGTGGGGAAATTAACAGAGTGCATGAATACCTCATAAAAATTGCAAGCGAGCAACATCTTGCCTGATGACTTTTAATCATGCTAAACAAGTTATTTCCCTATTAAAATCGACATTATTTCATTATTCAGTGATCTTTTGTCACTGACATCAAGTTACACATAGACAATTAAGGCCACGATAATGCCCATGAAAATTCCCAGTAGCCGCTCCCTGCTGGCCTTTGAGGCTGCAGCAAAGCACGGTAATTTTGCGCGCGCGGCGCAGGAGTTATCACTAACCGAGGGCGCAATCAGTCGGCAAATCGCACGCCTTGAGTCCATGCTGAACTGTAGATTATTTGATCGTACCGGCAGTCGCGTTAAGCTCAATCCGGTTGGCGCCCGCTATGCATATCAGATACGCGAAACGCTTGAGCGCCTTGAAAGAGATACACAATCAATTATGGGTATGCCGGAAGGCAGTAAAAATCTGGATATTGCCGCTCTGCCGACTTTTACGTGCCGTTGGCTGATTCCCCGCCTTAACAGCTTTTACATTCAGCATCCAGATATCACTGTGAACATTGCCGCCAGGACCGATCCTTTTATTCTTGCCGGCAGTGGTTTTGACGCCGCAGTTCATTTTGATCATCCGGCATGGGCAGGTATGCATATGCAGTTTCTTTTCCAGGAAACGCTGCTACCTGTATGCCATCCAGCACTTGTAAAGAGCAAAAAACACTACGCGCAACTTAATAAACTGCCACGTATTCACCGTCGTCAGAATCCGCAGGCATGGCAATGCTATGCGCAGGAAAACGGGATCGAGCTCGATAATCCAGCGCAGGGAGTCCGCTATGATCTTCATGAAATGTCTATCGCAGCTGCGCTATCAGGACAAGGCGTCGCAATAGTGCCGCGCATGTATGTCGAAAAAGAGTTAAATAGCGGGGAGCTTGTTGCTCCCTGGCCTGAATCTGCCTCACTCAGCAAAAAGTTTTGTTTAATTAAACCGTCTGAAACAGGCATTAATGAGACGGCGCTGCATGCCTTCGAGTGCTGGCTACTGGCGGAAATTAACCCGGGCAGATAGCTTCGCCGTTATTTAAGAGTTGTACTCTCGAATCATTATGTGATTGTGAATATGCTCCAGTGTAACAAGCCCTATAAAGACGACTCATCATTGCCAGTCAATACTACTACGTTAATGTCCGCTTCTCGCTCTTAGCGGACATTAGCTTGGTGTTAGTACGCTTTATGCCAGAAGCAGACGCTCAAAGAGTTTCATTATTGATATAACCTGGCCATTTGCTGCATAAGCCTCCACAGCGATTTCTGTAGCCTGAGGGTGGCAGGTTATCTCAGAAATGTCTTAGCAGTTCGCGCTTACGCCAGACAACCCAAAGCGCCCCGCTACTATTCTGGAAAATTAGTCTGTGGAAGAAATCTGGGGGGTGGAATGTCACATCAGCAAACGTCTGAATTTGATGGGTATCCATAATGCGCTACAGCTGGCACGCGCCCACCCTACCCTCATCCGGAAAAACTTTAACGTGGTTCTGGAGAGAGCCGTACGCGAACTGAACGGCGAATCCCGTATTCCGCTTGAGGAACTGCCCGCTGCTAAGTAACAAATTTGCTGCTTCCGCTCTTTAGGTGAGCGCATCACCTCAAAGGTCTCCATGCAGCAGGCGCTGTGCTTGTACGCGACAAGAGCGGCCGAAAAGCTTCGGGGAGAATGGCAGTTCTGTCGGCGTGTCAGCGTGTTTATTCGCACCGCGCCGCATGCGGTCAACGAGGTGATTTACGGAAACAGCGCCGGAGAAAAGCTCACCCTGCCCACCCAGGGTACGCGGGACATTATTGGCATGGCCATGCCTTGCTCGATCACATCTGGCTCGAAGGTCGCCAGTACATAAAAGCGGGCATTATGCTCAATGACTTTATCCCGGACGGAGTGAGTCAGCTCAATTTCTTTGATGACAGGCAGTCACGAAAGAACAGTGTGCAGCTCATGAAAATGCTGGACGGCATTAATCAGTCCGAGCGGGGAAACGTGTGATTTGCAGAATAGGGAGTGAATACCGAATAAAACATGAAGCGAGAGATGCTCAGCCTAGCCTGTACCACACACTGGGCTGACATTCCGGTTGCACGCGTATTATAGCCGGGCAGGCAAACAGGATAATGCCCCGGAAATAAAGAAATTTTCTTGGTTTGAGGTCTTTCACCGCGTGGCGTTTGGCTACAAAAAGAACTTCTATTTCTGGTGGCAACTGGCGAACTACCTGCACACTCAGCCTTCTGAGCGTAAACGTAAATGGGCCCGCCGTATCAACTACGGGTTGCTCAGGAAGTAAGGCACAAATATCAGCGTGGCTGCCTTTATCGGCCCGGGTATGAAGCTAAATCATTACGTAGGGATTGTTGTTCGCGCTGAAAGCGTCATCGGGAAAAATATCAATCTGCGGCAGAACACAACTATCGGACGTAAAGACTCTAAAAACCCTGGTGGCAAGGTATATATTGGCGATAACTGCGATATTGGCGCCCATACCTGTATTATCGGTGACATCCGAATCGGTGATAACGTGACGATCGGGGCGATGTCATTCGTTAATAAAGATATGCCAGGTGACAGTGTTGTTTACTCAGAAAAATTGATATCTGTACGCTCAAAGTGAATGGCCTGCCCGAACGGCTGCGGATAGCAGCCGGTCCCGGCCTTTGTGCAGCGTAGAGCGTGGGTCACGCATGTTTTCTGATAGCACGCTCATTAAATGCTGCAAGGAAATTACACTCTGAATCCGGCGAGGCGCCTGTAAGACCATCATAACCCATCGTTAGTGCCGTACGCAGGATATGCCGTGTGATTTGTCGTGACAGGTCAGTATATACCAGGGCCTGCATCTGCTGCGGCGGCGGCTCCGTTTCACCCGATTCGCGACTGAAATGCGCGTGGATCCTGTGCCTACTGCATCATTTCCTGGTCTATATCGCAGGACTTCTCCTGTTTTCCAGCCTTCATGCCAGTGTTCAGGAATAACGTTTAATGACTCTTTCAGTAAATGATGTTCTTCAACGCCCTGGCGCAGCTGTTCTGCAGCTTTTAAATCAACCGCGCAGTTTAGAATGGCAGAATGCCAGGCGAGTCACACCTCTTTTGTCCTGGCCCCATCTCTGCGGGCTATTTCAGCGCGGTCGTATAAAATAAAAGCGTCAGGAAGGGCTAATATATCTTCCCTGACACTCTTACTGAAAGCCGATATGAGTTTATGTAAATATCAGCGTGATCCGTAATACCATGTTTTATAGAAGTTTTTGTGCATATTGTTTAATGACCTAATTTAATAGGCTGCTGTGAAGAAGAACACGAAAAGCTCGCTGCGCACGGGCTTGATTGGTAGTTTTAATACAGTTGCGTCACGCGGCAGTCATAGATGCAGGCCAGCTTTTCAAGCGTCGCCTTTTGAGGCTTAACTCTTTTCTCCATGTTAGATACGCCCGCCTGAGTAATGCCCAGCGCTTCAGCGACATACTCCTGCGAGTAGCCGCGAAAGATGCGCCATGCCGCGTGTAGCGGCACATTTTTGTAATGACGTATATCAACGACAGCGTCGGGAATTGTCTCGTCGTCATTGTCATCAGACTCAAAGGGTACTGACTCGAAAAACTCATCCAGTTCGCTTTCGGCCGCCAGTCTGTTAAACAGCTCGATAGGGATAACGGCGCTGATGCGGTTCCCTTCGGCATCTGTCAAAAATTGTATTGCGCTCATACGATTACACTCTTTACATTAAGTTTCAGTGTCCGGGGCAATGCTGGAGAGGCAGACAAGCGGGTTTCCCCGCCGTCCTTTTACCGTTTGCTGTATGTTTTACTTGTTCGTCTCAGCACTTCCACTATCTCGATAATTACAGGCTGACCTTTCACTACTTTTCAGAACACGCGGTAGTTGCCTATCACGAGCTTTTAACGTTCCTCTTTGTCAACTGTCAGTTTCATGATCTCAAGGTGCCTGACGTCAGGCCATTTTTGCAGCTCCTTTAACGTGTGATTTATCGCTGTTCGATACGGTTCAGGGGTTTTGCTTTTCGGCTTTTCGGCTTTTCGGCTTTTCGTTTCCACTCAAGCTCCGGCATTTGCCTTTCCATGTTAATAAAGAACATATCCCGATGAGATGAGATGAGATGAGATGAGATTAATATGACTAAACTTAGCTGAAAAGAAAAAGTATTTTAGTTATTTGATGTTGTGTTTAGTTGTAATAAGATAACTAAGCTCGTTTTATTTGGTTATAAAATCATAACTAAATCATCCAGTTGATAATTTACAAAGCCTTATTGATACTTTATGGATAAACAATAAACATCAGAGAAATTTGCTATGTTTGCGCTGTCTGACGCTGACAATTTTTACGCATCTTGCAAAACCGTATTTCGCCCCGATTTGTGCGGGAAACCTATCGTCGTAATCTCAAACAACGACGGGTGCGTGATCGCCCACAGCGCGTAGTCGAAAGCGCTGGGCATCAAAATGGGTGATCCCCCTGTTCAAAAATGAGGGCTATTTTCGCGAATGTGGGGTCATTGTCTTCAGCTCTAATTACGTCCTTTACGGTGGCATGAGTCAGAGAATGATGTCTATCCTAGGCGAGATGGTGCTTGATCAGGGGATTTATTCGATTGATGAGAGCTTCTTTGATATGACCGATGTTGCCAGTTATATGCCCCTTGAGAAGTTTGGCCATCAGATGAGAAATCGCGTCAGGATGAAGAGGGGTCTTACAATTGGAGTCGGTTTTAGGCCAACAAAGACGCTGGCTATGCTGGCTAACCATACAGCGAAAAAGTGGACACAACAAATGGCCTGGTAGACCTGTCGAGCCTAGTTTGTTAGCAAAAGCTGATGGCGCTGAATGATATCATCGAGGTGTGGGGCATTGGAGGCAGGATAAGGAAACGTCTGCAGGCTATGGGTATCAATACTGTTCTGGAGCTGGCTAACAGTAATACGAATCTGATCAGGAAGAATTTTAACGTCGTTCTGGAACTAACGGTCCGGGAGCTTAACGGAGAGTCCTGCATCGAGCTTGAAGAGGTGCCTCCTGCTAAACAACAGATTGTCTGCTCAAAATCATCTGAGCAACGTATAACCGAGCTTGAAAACATTTAGCATGCAGTAGTTATGTATGAAATCAGGGCGGCAGAAAAACTGCGTGAGCAGGGATCCAGGTGCCAGCATATCAGTCTGTTTATTGCTACAGGTCGTTACGGTAATGAGCCTCAATATGCCAATACAGCCTCACTGATAAGTGAATATCCAACCAGTAATACACGCGACATTATAAACTTCACTATGCGCGGGCTCTCGATTCTATCTGGCGGCAGGGATATCGCTACGCTAAGGCAGGTATCATGCTGGGTGATTTTTATTAGTCAGGCGTGGCGTGACTGGATATGTTCAGCGGACAGCTTCCGCGTGCAAATGCAGATGAACTCATGGCTGTGCTGGATCAAATTAATAAATCCGGACGGGGAAAAATTTGATTTGCCGGTAAAATGCTGGTGGCCGCATACCGAAAGGCAGCAGAACTTAATGTCAGCGAAACTCACTAAGCTCCGCCGCTCCTGCGGGAGTTCGGACAGATATTGTGCTAGCAATGTCCTCGCTCACAGCCATCTTGTGGTTCGCCACCGTGGGCGGTGCGTTGATTTTCCGGATGGGTCATCATAGCCTGACTGGCACGTCGTGGTTTCTGAATGGGTTCTTTATAGCGGATATGTTCTGGACATGCGTGCTTTGCCTTGTCGGGAACTTCGGTGGCAGGATGCTTGGTCAGCGACTGCTTAAATATTCCTACACTGCCTCGGCCCTTATTTTCAGTTATTATGCGCTCTATGTCATTGTGTCAAGATATCGAGAATTTATGGTGGCCGGAGCAGACCAGCAAAACATAGTGATGAGGCGTCGTCCCTATTACTTTGCGAAAGGCATTAATGAAATGACTCTGATCGTAAAAACCTAGCATTATTGCTGTATCAAGCGGACGAAAGTTTCTGTGAAGTAAGTCACAAGCGTAATGCAGGCGAAGCTGCATATGGTACTGCAAGGGCGGCATAACCGTATGCTGGGTAAAGAAGCACACAAGATGATATTTACTCCACCCTACCATCTGCGCAAGCCTATCCATCTGGGGTTTTACGCTGAGATTTTCTCAGGTATTCAATTACAATGTTGAGCCTCCGTTCGTCATCGTCCTGCAGAAATGCCGGGGTCTCCAGCAGTTCGCCACACAGCAACATCAGCTACTGCTTTTCACTTGCCCCTTCACTTTCTCACGCAGAAGCCGCAAACCAGTACGGCGCATTAAACAGTAGTCTATTTTCAATAATGCCTTAGCGCAGAACGGGCGCATGGCTGTCGCTGCGTATATTGCCCTCATCAGCCAGCGGTTTCATGACGCTCTGGGGCATGTGCGCGCTGATAAAATCAACGGACTGACTGTCAAAATGCGACGCGTGTAATTTTCCCGGATTATATAAAGTCACCTGCCCACTCTTAACGTATGTGGTTTTACCTGCCAGCCAGATTTCCTCCACACCTGTCAGGTTGGCGCTCATGACGTATTCACCATGAAGATGTTTTGGGAAGCCAGCATTACAGGCACTTACGCGGGAGTATTCCACGTCATTAAGGCTGAACCACTCTGCAGATTATAGCGACAAAATAACGGGGCCTTATGCAGTAATAGTGAATGATTGTTAACTTTTACTAACCCATTCTCAGCCGGTTTTTTCAACTCTCTGGGGCAAAGCTTTCACATTGCCTGAAAGGCTATAAAACTGTCCGGTATCCTTTTGTGGAATGCTGAGTCGGTATTTTACGTTCGGTATTTCTTTTCCCTACTCTGTATAAAAGAGGGCAGGGCAAAGCCCAGCTTTTAGAAAAAATTTGGCAAGCGAACAGATGAATTCAAAAGATGGTGTGCCCATGCGTTCATCTGCAGCCTGACGACAAGCACTCTCTCCCTAGCTGCGTAACAAGCTGACAGCCAATCCGATCACAGGTGCTGCAATATAGTCAGCGGCCACAGTGTCGGGGCGGTTGCCTTTGCGAAAATCCGTGTGTGGCCTGTACCATTTGCCATGTTCATGAGAAGTACACACTTGCAGGTTATCGTCGCTGCAATTAAACAGTCCAGCGTGATGAGGAGGACCTGATCAGCATTAGGCTACTTTTTACTTCCCGTAATGCTTGTTCATCGTAGCCTTATGCCCGCGAGCAGTCGCCTACCTGATAATCGCATAAACTTGCTCATTAAAGCGGAATTAAGCAGTAATCCCATTGGGAATTTCACATTGAAATAAATTCATTAAAATATTTCAAATCAGTAACTTAAAAATGAAATTTGCATGGGAATTTCATTCTTGTTTCAGGAACTGAGACGTCGCATTTAAGGCAGCGAAAAAGCAGGAAGCTTGCGGCATTTCACCCGCTGCCTGTTAACTAATCCCTTATAAAGCAGAATAAGAGGCAATAAGTTCACACAACCTTACTTGTACATCTTTTTATTGAATACATGAAAATATTGCACAAAGCATTAATAAATGTACACTGGCTAAATTAATTGTCAGTGGAGCGGATGATGAAAAGTAACTACGGTGGAGTGGATGAAACTGCGCGCAGAGCGAATGCTATGTTACGCAGCATGAGTGATGACATAATCGATAAGCGCCAAGAATTCGGTCTCGATCAGTTTTATCAGACGTTTACACGTAATGCCGTGGCCAACCTGCCTAAGCTTAGCCGCCGTGCTGTTGAGCAGGCCATTGAAGAAATGGAATCCAAAGGGCATGTGTTTGGCAAAAAGGATGCCGGGAATGCAAAACATTACGCGCTGACTGTTCAAAACGTTGTTGATATCTACGCTCACCGGAAGGTGCCAAAATACCGCGACCTCCATAAGGGCGAAGGTCCATTTGTGATCTTCGTCGTCAATCTTAAGGGTGGGGTATCCAAAACGGTCAGTACCGTGACGCTTGCTCATGGATTACGCGTTCACCCTGACCTACTGCAGTATGATTTGCGTAATCTGGTTATCGACCTGGATCCGCAGGCATCCAGCACCATGTTCCTGAATCAGGCAAACAGCATCGGGTCAATTGTCGAAACCGCCGCTCAGGCCATGCTAAATGATCTTGATGCGCAACAGCTCAGAGAACAAATCATCAAGCCAACCATCATTCCGGGAGTGGATATTATTCCAGCTTCCATTGATGATGGGTTTGTGGCCAGTCAGTGGGATCGCTTGGTTCAGGAACACCTGCCCGGCGGGTTGCCTTCTGAAGTCCTGCGCCGAAACATTATCGATAGGGTGGGAAGCGACTATGATTTCATATTCGTCGATACCGGGCCTCATCTTGACGCATTCATGCTTAATGCTATTGCGGCAAGCGATCTGCTTCTCACGCCAACACCGCCTGCGCAGGTGGATTTCCACTCAACCCTGAAATATCTCACCCGCTTACCCGATATGTTGGAGCAGTTGGAAGAGGAGGGGATTACGCCGCGTATAAAAGGAAATATAGGCTTCATGTCCAAGATGACGTCCAAACGTGATCATGAGATGACGCATGGGCTGGCCCGTGACGTGTTTACGTCTTACATCCTGGACGCCACGCTTCCCCGACTGGATGGGTTTGAGCGCTGCGGGGAAACGTTCGACACCATCGTCAGTGCCGATCCACAGTCATATCCGGGTAGTTCAGAAGCGCTCAAAAATGCCAAACGTGAAGCCGAACGCTTTACCCAGGCCGTGTTTAAACGGATTGAGTTCGTTAGAGGGATGCAATAATGAAAGAACTGAAGAAAATGGGACGTACCCTTGGTAACTCCAGCTTCAGCAAAATGCTGAGCGAAAAGGAAAGTACCCGTACTTTTACCCTTAAATCTAGTGCCACCGCGCGGTTTACGCTGACCAAGATTCTGCATGATGACATTGAGACGCAGACTTACGTGGATGCCACGATTAACGGCCGCGATCAAGCCTTTTTAACTGAAGGATCCGTCAGCGACATTTCACGCACCATTAAACTGCAGCAGTTCTTTCCGGCTATTGGTCGTGAGGTAGATGGGCGTATTGAAGTCCTGGACGGTTCACGCCGCAGGGCTGCATGCATTTACAGCGGTATGCCATTTGAAGTGTTAGTGACGAAAGATGAGCTGTCGCTTTCAGACGCCCGGCAGCTGGCCATTGACATTCAGACAGCAAAAGAGCACACACTGCGTGAGCTGGGTAATCGCCTTAAGCTAATGTACCCGGAGCATATGAATCAGTCTGACATTGCTGCAGCGGAAGGGCTGTCGCCGGCAAAAGTCACGCGTGCTTTCCAGGCGGCGTCAGTACCTGATGAAATGATTGCGGTCTTTCCGTCCGTCGGCGAGCTCTCTATTAACGACTATAAGACCTTACTGGATATTGCAGAGAAAGCGGCGAGCAGGCAAATCAGTGTCCAAGAACTGGCAGAGGGCGTGCGTGAACGTATTGCGCATGATGCGCTCACTGAGCACGATGATCCGGCTGTTAAGGCAAAGATTATTGGTTACTTCCGTGCAGCCAGTGCTGAACCTAAGTCAGCGCGTGATGCGAAAAAAGTCGTGACCGAGAAAATAGCGGAATTCGGCGATAAAAAGCAGTTTGCGCGGAAAAAAACAGACACCGAAAAGCGCCTTGTGACGTATGAGTTTTCGCGTATTCCTGCGGCCTGGCAAGCAGAGCTGGATGATGCTGTGAAAACTGTTATTGAAAAGATGCTCACAAAATAATTTTCAATCCAGCGTGAAAACAAGAGGGGTTACTCCAGTGAGTATCTCCCTTTTTTATTGGATATCCACCAAGAAAACTCTCTAATGTGCTGTTATATCTGAACAATTTTGAAAAATTTCAAGCTGAAATTCCCATCCCTGAATATCCTGTTTCTATACGGCTTAGCGTTCACAGACAACTCAACTGCTCCATCTGCCTAATTTTTGGATTCTCAACGTTCTGCTTATAGAGAATCATCGATCAACATGCCTGAGTGATAGGGAAACCCACAATGACCATTTTGATGGCGCAACACTACTCAAGATGCCATATGTTCTGTTAACTGTAATCGCTGTTTTTTGACTATGGCTTGAATGGTAGGAGAAGAGATATCTGTGGCGTCTCAACGTACAATTTGATGGAAAAATCTCTCCTTATTGTTATGGTGACTGTGCTGATAACGTTACTTTCTATATCTTACAGGTCTGTGTACAAAACATACTGGCAAGCCTGACATAAGAAAAATATTATTTAATAACAATTTCTTAAAAGATAAATGGGCGCATTTTTGACATACTTTTTGGCAGCCCTAAACGACCAAGGTTTTTATATGCGAGCATAATTTTGGCTCTTCTTTCTGTGACATTACTCTTGAGTAATCGCTTAAGAGGGAATGTCTGACGAACTGGTAGTGAGCACAAAATACCTCTCAGACAATTTCAGAGAGATCCCTCATAACATTTCTTTTCATAGAGTGAGAGTGATTCCCCATAGCACCTAAAGGCTTTCATCAGTACATAAATGCAGGCTGGTTAAGAGTGGCCTACAGCGACGGTTTATTTGTAGCAGAGATCGGCTGTAAATGGCCCTTTGATGATGGTATGGACATACCTATTAAGCTGAGCCCTTAGAGTTATCCACTTATCCACGCGATAGATCCCAATAAATTGATCCCAATGAGATCCTTTATAGATCCCAAAGAGATCCCCGATCGCCGCAGGCCGCACCAGTTCTGGCCTCAAGAGGGGGATGTATAAGCTATAGCAAGTAAAATATAAGCTATACAGAGATAACAATAAGCTATAGAAAGTAAAATATAAGCTGTAATAAGGAAAATACATAAGCTATAGTGAGTTCATCGCTCATTTTACTGTTTTGATTGTGGGTAATTAATCTGATTGTCTGTCAGAGGGTTACTTCGATCATTGGCGAGTCGTTATCTAACAATTCACAATCTGGATCGGTTGATTATGCTCAACGATCCTCTGAAACGTGTGCAGGAACGCTTGTGGCCAGCGACAATCTTGACTTAACAAAGCTTTTTGAAGAAAAAGACACGAAATCCGGGGAGATCGTTACCCTGACTCCGAATGCCAACAATACCGTGCAGCCGGTGGCACTGATGCGCCTGGGCGTATTTGTCCCTACGCTTAAGTCTTTAAAAAATAGCAAGAAAAACACATCTTCAACAACCGATGCGACCGAGGAATTGACGCGTCTATCTCTTGCAAAAGCAGAAGGCTATGAAAAGGTTGAGATAGTCGGTCCGCGCTTGGATATGGATAACGATTTCAAGACCTGGGTTGGGATCATTCATTCCTTTGCAAAGCACAAAGACAAGGTCATTGGTGACAAGGTACAGCTCTCATTTGTAGAGTTTGCCAAGCTTTGCGGCATCCCCTCAAGCCGCTCCTCAAAGCAGCTCAGAGAGCGTATCAGCCCGTCTCTGAAGCGTATTGCCAGCACTACCATCTCTTTCTCTTCAAAAAGCGGCGACGACGCAAAAGAATACATCACGCATTTGGTCCAGTCTGCTTTTTACGATACCAAAAAAGACATTGTTATCCTGCAAGCTGACCCCAAGCTTTTCGAGCTCTATGAGTTTGATCACAAGGTATTACTGCAGCTCAAGGCGATCAACGCGCTTAAACGCCGTGAGTCCGCTCAGGCGCTCTATACCTACATTGAAAGCCTTCCTAAGAACCCGGTTCCTATCTCCCTGGCGCGCCTTCGCGAAAGGCTGAATCTGCGCTCTCCTGTGTTTTCACAGAACCAGACAGTGCGCCGTGCGATGGAGCAGCTTAAAGAGATTGGTTATCTGGACTATAGCGAAGTTCAGAAGGGACGCAGCGTCTACTTCCAGGTCCATAATCGCTATCCAAAGCTTAGAGCGCCCAAGACGGAGCAGCTGGAATCACCGAAGGCAACAACGAAAACAAAAGAGCTACTTGACCCGCAACTGCAGGAAAAGATTGAACTTCTCGATAAGCTCGGTATTTCTCTTCAGGATCTGGAAAAGATTTTTAAGTCTCAGTAATACATAAGCTATGATGAGTTGTTCTCTTCTCTGGAGAGCAAAGAATCAATGAAGCTGTAAGTACAGCCTTATAATAACTCGCTGTATTTTATTAATTTTATAAAAAAATCCACTCACTACAGCTTAGGTTTGTAACGTAAAAAACGCGTTTTACTCCTTATAGCTTATATCTATGCGCTGAGGAGTGGGTGTTACTCACTATAGTTTACAAAAAACGCAAATTACCGCTTTTTTCACTCACTACAGCTTATACAGTAATGGCGAGCAGCTGATTACTTACTACAGCTTATGACTGACAAGTCAAAGTCTTTCTTATCTGAACTTATCATTATGATTTTAAATGAATTATATTCCCTTTTCGCTTCTCAGCTATAAAATAACATAACTCACATCATTTCCTATAGCTTATGTTTACTCCCTATAGCTTATGATCAGGCCAGAGTATTTACTCGCTATAGCTTATATAAGCTATAGCGAGTAAAAGCTCACGTTAAACTCCATATAGCAGCACACGAAGGTAAGGTCCTTTGCGAGGCTTTTTATAGTTTTCAGCAGGAAGGAGTTTCTGGTGTGAAGCGATAAAGAACAGGATTTGGTATCTTGCTTAATTAGTCGGCACTTTAAAAGAGACCTCGTCATAAGAAACTATTCATGCAGGATCATCCCTGAAGCCAAGGCTTTTTTCCGGCTAACGTCGTGAACGTTGCTGCTGCGCTCCCGCTAGGCTTATTGACTGAAACAATATTAAAAATGCAAAAGCCAAAACAACCGTTCAGCACGAAAGTTCACCTTGTTAGTAGTGCTCAGGAAGCTGACGGTAATGAGAGGATAGATAAACATAATGCTTTTTCGCAGCCATACGTATACAGCTATCAACGCCATAACTTATGGGTAATGACTCCAACTTACTGATAATACTTTATGTTCAGATAATGCCCGATGACTTTGTCATGCAGCTCCTCCGATTTTGAGAATGACAGTGACTTCCTGCTCAGCCTTACCAGATGCTGCCTCAGATTCAGGTTATGCCGCTCAGTTCGCTGCGTATATCGCTTGCTGATAACGTGCAGCTTTCCCTTCAGGCGTGATTTATACAGCGGCCAGCCGTCTGTCATCCATATCACCACGTCAAAGGCCGACAGCAAATTCAGAAGACGCTCCAGCGTGGCCATAGTGCGTTCTCCGAATACATGGGCCACAACTGTCCTGTGTATCCTGTCATACGCGTAAAACAGCCAACGCTGGCATGGTTTCGCACCGACGTAGCCCCACTGTTCATCCATTTCAGCGCAGACAATGATGTCACCCCCCGGTTGTATACGCGAGGTTACTGACTGCGGCCTGAGTTTTTTAAATAGCGGAAAATAGTGTTGAGGCTCACGCCCATAATGCGCGCTGAGGTCCGGCATCCGACGTCATTCATAGCCATATCAATAATCTTCTGGTGTGTACCGGGCTGAGAGGTGGTGTAAGTAAATTGCAGCTGCTGTGTTTTACGGCAGTGAGAGCAGAGATAGCGCTGATGTCCGGCAGTGCTTATACCGTTACGCACCACACCTTCACCTTCAGTAGCTGAACTGGAGAGACAACTGATGGAAAGAGGCGCCACTGGAGCAACTCAAAAAACACCATCATTCACTAAATCAGTAAGTTGGTAGCATTACCAGCTTTTGAGTATAAAAGTTTGGACTTTAGGCTTGAAGCTGGTCACAAAGCTGATGTATCACCTTTCAGCCTGAATATTCCTGACATGATGCTTACATATATTTAACAACCTAATATATAAAATGATTTTAAGCGCTGAACCCGGATTGATGCATGCAACGCATCAGTGCATGAGTTTATTGCGCTTATTAACTCTATTTTTCTGATCCAGTCTTTCGTGACAGGCGCAACGATAAAGCGTCCATGACTACTGGAGACTCTGATGCATTCCTCTGCCTCACCCATGACTACCCGTTCACGTGTCAGTGCCATACTGCGCGTGACGTCCGGTAACTTTCTGGAACAGTTCGATTTCTTTCTGTTTGGCTTTTATGCCACCTATATTGCCCATACGTTTTTTCCGGCAAGCAGTGAGTTTGCCTCGCTGATGATGACCTTTGCCGTCTTTGGCGCTGGTTTTCTGATGCGTCCTATCGGTGCAGTTGTGCTTGGCGCGTACATCGACAAAGTGGGCCGCCGTAGAGGGCTGATTGTTACGCTCTCTATCATGGCAGCGGGCACATTTCTGATTGTGCTGATCCCCTCTTATCAGAGCATTGGCCTCTGGGCCCCCCTGCTGGTGCTGACCGGCCGACTGCTGCAGGGCTTTTCCGCAGGCGCTGAGCTGGGCGGTGTTTCGGTCTATCTTGCTGAAATCGCCACGCCGGGCCGCAAAGGGTTTTACACCAGCTGGCAGTCTGGCAGCCAGCAGGTAGCCATTATGGTTGCCGCTGCAATTGGCTTTGCCCTGAATGCTGCGCTGGAGCCGGGTGAAATCAGCAGCTGGGGCTGGCGTATTCCGTTTCTGCTTGGCTGCCTGATTGTGCCGTTTATTTTTATCCTGCGCCGCAAGCTGGAAGAGACACAAGAGTTTACCGCACGCCGTAAACATCTGGCGATGGGTGAAGTATTCAGGACGCTGCTGAACAACTGGCCGGTTGTGATTGCGGGTATGCTGATGGTGGCAATGACCACCACCGCGTTCTATCTAATCACGGTTTACGCGCCCACCTTCGGCAAAAAGGTGCTGATGCTCAGCGCATCAGATAGCTTGCTGGTTACGCTGCTGGTGGCCATTTCTAACTTTCTCTGGCTGCCGGTGGGCGGTGCGCTGTCTGACCGCTTTGGCCGCAAACCAGTGCTGGTGGCGATGACGCTGCTGGCGCTGGCAACCGCTTACCCGGCGCTGACTATGCTGGCGGCGGCACCGAGCTTCTCTATGATGCTGGCTGTACTGCTGTGGCTCTCCTTTATTTACGGCCTCTATAACGGCGCAATGATCCCGGCCCTGACCGAAATCATGCCAGCTGAGGTACGCGTAGCGGGCTTTTCACTGGCTTATAGCCTGGCGACCGCAGTCTTTGGTGGCTTTACGCCGGTTATCTCCACCGCGCTGATAGAGTACACGGGTGATAAGGCGTCGCCTGGCTACTGGATGAGCTTTGCCGCGATTTGTGCGCTGCTCGCCACGCTCTATCTCTATCGTCGTCGCGCACTGACGCTGCAAACCGCACGCTAACAGGGAACAAAAAATGCATAAACCGATTCTGAGCCTTACTGCCATCATGCTCGCCTCGTTCAGCACCTGCGTGCTGGCGCAGGATGTCAGCGTGATGATCTCCGGCGGTTTTAAAGCCGCCCTGGAAAAACTGGCACCCCTCTATGAAAAACAGAGCGGTAACCATCTGGTGGTTATCCCGGGCCCCTCAATGGGGAAGACACCGCAGGCCATCCCGAACCGCCTTGCGCGCGGTGAACAGGCTGATGTGGTGATTATGGTCGGTGATGCGCTGACGCATCTGCAGCAGGATAAGCGCATTGCCGC
>Ga0157372_10001222_pt1 | contig 27788 bp, 28 predicted proteins | sample C55metaG_FD_115307 | JGI IMG/M metagenome (GOLD analysis project Ga0157372, IMG submission 115307) | Corn rhizosphere microbial communities from Kellogg Biological Station, Michigan, USA - C5-5 metaG | ecosystem: Host-associated > Plants > Roots > Rhizosphere > Soil | place: USA: Michigan...
TAATGCATAATAATGCGCATGCGGCGTGTCAATCAGCTCGGAAGGTTTGCTACCCGTCGAGACCGCCAGGGCGCCACTAACAAATCAGGGGCTTCATCTGCGTAATAAGCACGAACGCCAGGAGACGATTCTCCGGCTCATTGGCAGCCGCCAAATCGCGAACCAAGAAGAGCTCAAGCAGTTCCTCGCCAAGGACGGCTGGAACGTCACTCAGGCGACGCTGTCGCGAGACTTGCGCGATCTTGGCGTGGTACGCGTCCCGTCGGAGAATGGGTCGCGCTATATGCTACCCGAGATGGTGGCCGACGAGGCTAAACCGTCGCTGGATGGCCTCTTGCCGCAATTGTTCTCGCGGATCGACGGCGTCTCGGAGCTCATAGTTCTTCATACGCTTCCTGGCGGAGCCCAACCTATCGCCGAAGCCATCGATTCTCAGGGCTGGACGGAGGTAATTGGCACGCTCGGCGGCGAGAATACCATCCTCATCATCTGCCGCTCGACCGAGGCGCGAGCAGTCCTCACGCGGCGCCTCCTCAACCTCGCTCGAGTGACCTGAGAAAGGCGCTACGACGACCGGCATTTTAGGCGTTGACGCAAGCCATGACGACGATTAAATATGCACTCTGATTGCATAACCAAGCACTCAGGGGAGCGCCCATGTACAACAAAATCGTCCTCGCCTATTCCGGCGGCCTCGATACATCGATCATCGTCCCGTGGCTCAAGGAGAACTATCCAGGAGCCCAGGTCATTTGCGTCGCGGCCGACATAGGACAGGGAAGCGAGGAACTCGCTGGCGTTCGAGCCAAAGCGCTTGCTTCGGGCGCGGATGAGTGCTTTGTCGAGGATCTCCGCGAAGAATTCGTCGAGTCCTTCATCTATCCGACCCTGCGCGCCGGCGCCATTTACAACCGAAAGTACCTGCTCGGCACCTCGATGGGACGCCCGCTTATCGCGCAGCGCCAGGTCGCGGTTGCACGCCGAGTCGGCGCCGACGCGTTGGCGCACGGATGCACGGGGAAGGGAAACGATCAAGTCCGCTTCGAGCTGACCTACGCCACGTTCGCGCCGGATCTTCCCGTGATCGCACCATGGCGCAGTTGGGATATTCGTAGTCGCGAAGACGCGATTACATACGCCGAGTCGCATGGTATTCCCGTCGCGGCGACTCGGCAGAAGATCTATTCGCGCGATGCCAATCTTTGGCACTTGTCCCACGAGGGTGGCGTTCTCGAGAATCCGAATAACGCGCCGCCCGACGACCTCCTCATGCTCACCCGCACTGTCACCAAAGCACCGGATCTTCCCGAGACGGTGGTGATTGGCTTCGACGCTGGAACGCCGGTCAGCGTCAATGGTGAGCAGCTCAACGGAGTGGATCTCATCGCGACGCTCAACGAGATCGGTGGCCGGCATGGCTGCGGTGTCGTCGACCTCGTCGAAGATCGGCTTGTCGGCATGAAGTCCCGCGGCATCTACGAGACGCCCGGCGGTTCGCTCCTCTACGCCGCGCACTCGGAGCTCGAGCAACTCGTTCTCGATCGACGCACGCTCGCGGCAAAGGATATGATTGCGCCGCGCTACGCCGACCTGGTCTACGAAGGCCGCTGGTGGACCACGGAGCGCGAGGCTTACGACGCCTTCGTCAACGTCACCCAGGAGCGGGTCTCGGGCACCGTATCGCTTCGCCTGTACAAGGGATCGATCGCCGTCGTGGGACGCGAGAGCATCAACGCCCTGTACGACGAACGCTTTGTCACATTCGGAGAGGACGACGTCTACGAGCAGAGCGACGCGGCGGGCTTCATTCGCCTCTTCGCGCTGCCGGCGCGTGTTCGCGCCCTCAAGGATCAGGAGTTGGGTCTCGACCCAGCATCCGATTCGCCGGCGCCCGAGTCTGCGACGACCGAGCTTCCCGCGCTCCAGATCGCCTGATGAACACACTCGCCGCGCACGCGTCGGAAACGACGCACAAGCTCTGGGGCGGACGTTTCGCCGCTGACGCACGCCCGGAATTTGACGCGCTCAACGCATCGATCGGCGTCGACTTCCGTTTATGGCCGTACGACGTCCGTCTTTCCAAGGCGTGGGCCATGGCATTGTACAAAGCAGGCGTCCTTTCACTCGACGAGTGCTCTGAAATCGAGCGCGGGTTGGACGCCGTTTCGGCACGACTTGCCGCGGGGGAGCAGCCCGCTGCGAGCGATGAGGATGTGCATACGCTCATCGATCGGCTGTTGCACGACGAGATCGGTGACACCGCATCGAAGTTGCACACGGGCCGTAGTCGCAACGATCAAGTCGCGACGGCAACTCGCCTCTGGTCGATTGAGGCTGTTACTCGGCTTGACGAGGCGGTGCGCGCGCTGCAGCAAACCATGATTGACCAGGCGCACGGACTCGAGACGGCGCTCATGCCGTCGTACACGCATCTTCAGCGCGCCATCCCCGTGTCAGCTGCCCACTGGTTGTTGTCGCACTTTTGGCCGCTCGAGCGTGATCGCGTTCGTCTGAAGACCGCTCAGCGAAGTGCGAGCGTGCTTCCACTCGGGTCAGGCGCCGCCGCCGGATCGGCGTACCCGGTGTCGCGCGTGCTGCTGCAGGGAAGTCTCGGCTTCTCAGCTATTTCACCCAATTCGATTGACGCGGTCAGCGATCGCGATTTCGTCGCGGAGGTGTTGTTCACCATCGCGATGATCGCGACGCATTTGTCTCGCTTCGCCGAAGACATGATCATTTACGGGACGCGAGAGTTTTCCTTCGTCCGTTTCGGCGACGGTTATACGTCGGGATCCAGCATGATGCCCCAAAAGCGAAACCCCGATGCGCTGGAGCTCGCCCGCGGATCGGCCGCTCGGATGCTCGGCGACCTCACGACGCTGTTGGCAACGCTCAAAGGACTCCCCAGCAGCTACAACAAGGACCTTCAAGACGACAAGCGCGTCCTGTTCGATGCCGTGGACACCATGCTTTTGGTCCTTCCGGCCCTTTCCGGCGCCTTGGCAGAGTGTGAGTTCAACGTGGCGGCGATGCGCTCTGCGCTCGACACTACAATGATGGCTACGGACCTCGCCGACTACCTCGTTCGGAAAGGAGCCACCTTCCGCGAAGCCCACCATGCCGTAGGTCGGCTCGTCCGGCAGTGCGAAGTGGAGCGCCTGGAGTTGCACACCCTGCCGCTCGCCGCCTTCTCCGAAGCCCACCCGCTGTTCGAGCACGACGTCTTCGACGCCCTATCTCCCTTGCAGTCAATTGAGAATCGCGAGATCGACGGTGGCACCGGACCGTCTGCGGTTCGGGCCCAACTCGCGGCAGCGCAACGCGCGATATCCTAAGGGCGGTCAAGATTCCGGGAGGCGCCGCGTCAATCGTACGCGGCGCCTTTTTATTCTCTATTTTGAGCATATATTCTAGAACCTGCCGGTTCATAAATAATGCTCAGTATCGAGATTATTTACGGTTGCCTTCATATCACATTGATATCGCTTGCTTTGTCGCTGATGTTGAGAGAAAGTGGATTGACAATCTGCTCTCTCGAGTCAACGTCGGCGGCGCTGAGTCTCCTGGGCACGGCGTCGTTCGGCGCCTCACCCTCGGCGCGGTTCGTCAAATCACCCTTACACGTCGACTTGTTCAGGACGTCGGCCTTCCCATTGAGCGGGCTGCCTCGCTAGCCGAATCTCTGCTCGCCAACGGGGGCAGCCTTCAGACAACGTCTGGTGTCTCGATTACCATCGATTTGCCGAAGTTCGACGACCTGATCAACCGCCGGTTGTCCGATGCCGTCGAGGCTGTCGTTCTTGCACGTCGCGGTCGACCTCCAGGGCAGAGCAGTCGACGCTCCTAGCCGAAACAAAGCGGGCGTGCTCATTAGGAGCACGCCCGCTTTGTTTCCGAAGTGGGTGCGTTTAGCGCGCGACCACTTTGCTCACATTTTCCGCGGCCGGCCCCTTCTGCCCCTGCACCAGGTCAAACTCGACCGGGTCGCCCTCGGCGAGCGTCTTGAAGCCATTGCCCTGAATGGAGCTGTAGTGGACGAAGCAGTCCTTGTCACCGCCGTCCGGCGTGATGAAACCAAACCCCTTGGCGTCGTTGAACCACTTCACCTTTCCAGTCGTACGCATGTCCCACTCCTGAAAGTACATCCGCTACAACACCATGTTGCGCGGGCCGTAAGACCTGCAACCGGCCCCCGTCACCCGCGGAAGTCCGGTCGCAAGCGACGGCCAAAGTATTGGTAACGGGCAGAGCGGTCAAGCACCGAAAATGACCGCGTCTCGGAACTGATGTATACGCGTATCTTTCGTCTACTCTTCACCTTGGACTCATGACCGGCACCTTCTCCAGGCGGCCTTCGATCAGCGCCACCATTGGCGGCGTGAAGATGGGTGGCGACACTCCGATCGTCGTTCAGTCGATGACCAACACCGACACCGCCGACGCGGTCGCGACCGCCGATCAGGTCATCGCACTGAATGAAGCCGGCTCCGAGCTCGTGCGCGTGACGGTGAACAACGAAGACGCGGCCGCCGCTGTTCCGGAAATCGTCGATCGTGTCCGGCAACGGGGATCGAACGTACCTGTCATCGGCGACTTCCACTACAACGGCCACCTGCTGCTCGCGAAATACCCCGCCTGCGCCGACGCGCTCGCGAAATACCGCATCAATCCCGGCAACGTTGGTGGTAAACGTCGTGACGAGAATTTTCGCACAATCGTTCGTATCGCGCTCGACCACGATAAGCCCGTGCGCATCGGCGTGAACTGGGGCTCGCTCGACCAGGATCTCCTCACCGGGATGATGGATGAGAACGCGCATTCGAGCGCCCCACTCGAGGCTCGCGAGGTGTATCTCGAGGCGATGTCCGCCAGCGCATTGCGCTCGGCGGAGTTGGCAGAAGAGGTCGGGCTTTCGCACGACCGAATCATCATCTCCGCAAAGGTCTCAGGCGTTCAAGATTTGGTCGACGTCTATCGACGCATCGCCGCTCGTTGCGAGTATCCACTGCACGTCGGCCTCACCGAAGCCGGCATCGGAATGAAAGGAATTGTCGCCAGCACGGCCGGGCTCTCCATTCTCCTGGCGGAGGGGATTGGCGATACCATTCGCGTTTCGCTTACCCCGCGACCGAATGGTGATCGTACCGAGGAAGTACGCGTCGCCCAACAGATCCTGCAGTCACTGGGATTCCGTAGCTTTGCGCCGCAGGTGACGGCGTGCCCGGGTTGTGGACGAACTACGTCCACTTTCTTCCAGCACATGGCGGAAGACATTCAGTCTTACATTCGGGAGCAGATGCCCGCGTGGCGCGATGCCTTTCCCGGCGTGGAGGAGATGAAGGTCGCCGTCATGGGCTGCGTGGTGAACGGCCCGGGCGAATCAAAGCACGCAAACATTGGGATCTCGCTTCCCGGAACCTTCGAGGAGCCGAAAGCGCCCGTGTATGTCGACGGCGCGCTGCTCACCACGCTTCGTGGCGAGACCATCGTCGCGGATTTTCTACGGATTCTAGAAGATTACGTGGCCTCGCACTACAACCCGAGCGCGAACCGCGAAGCCAATGTCGTTTACGAAGCGGCGAAGTAGGGGGGCGGGACGCGGCGCGCTCAGCGCGCCGCTGCGATCTCACTCCGCGACCACGCCTCGAGTTGCGTCACGACATTCTCGAGCTCGCGCATGATTTCGCCCTGAAAGCCGAGCTCCTTGAGTCGATCGTACACCCGCCGATACCAACGCACCGTGGCTTCTCGGCCGCCGCTGAAACGGCTCCAGACACTGTGCGGATCGATCGTTCGACGAAGATCCGCCAGAATACAGCTCGCGTTGTGAAGCTTGTCAGCGGCGCAGACCCAGCGAGCTGGTTCGCTGGACTGTTCGAGCCGTTCGAGGTAGTCGTCGCGCTTTTCGTCGCTCGATAGCTCTACGCCGTCGTCATCGACGCGGCGGTGCGTCACTGTCAATACTGTGTTGAGAACATCGTCGCCGAACTTGTCGCCGATGCGCTGTTCGAGCATTTCGCGGGAATAGGCCTCGCGAACACAGTCCTCGATGACGTCGTGCAGGATGCCGGCGACAACAGTCGCGTCGTCACGCTGGTACCGGGTCAGGATGATCGCGACATTGGCCGGATGTGTCAGGTAGGGCAGGCGAGTGCCCTTGCGCACCTGCTGGTCGTGATGCTTTGCCGCGAAGGCGAGCGCGTGGTTGATGCGGTCGGAGTACCCGGTGATCGTCATCTTCTTCCTCAGCCTATATCCCGGCCTGGATTGCGTCAACCACGACCTTCGCCCGCGAACCAGCGGACGATGCGCTCGAGACCGTCCGCATCGGTTTGATCGAACGCCGCTCGCCGCTCGGAGTCGATGTCCAGCACGCCGAGAAGCGCACCGCCGCGATCGAATACAGGAACGACGACCTCTGATTTCGCCCGCGCGTCACAGGCGATGTGTCCCGGGAAGCGCGACACATCCGGAACGATGATGGTGCGGCGCTCCGCCGCGGCCGTTCCACAAACGCCTCGGCCGAATGCAATCTCGAGACATCCGAGCGAGCCCTGATACGGTCCAACCCGCAGCAGATCGGGCGCGACCACACGGTAGAAACCCGTCCACAAATGGTGAAGCGAATGATGGATCATCGACGAAATTGTCGCCATTCCGGCGATGTCGTCGTCGATGCCAGTAAGAGTTGCGACGATGTACGTGAACAGCTCCGGGTATGCCCGATGCTTTGGTTCTCGACTCAGGTCGGGAATGGTTTCGGTCATGACTATCTCGAGATGACGCCTATGAGGCGAAGATCGATGATGAGCAGGGCGAGCCCCTGAGCGGCAATCGCCGCTGCCGCTCCCAACCCCCTCTGGCTTCGCGCGAGATTGTACGACGCTCCTCCGAGGACCACGCCCATGCCGACGATGCCCACGTCGAGACCCGTGCGCGCCCACGTCATTCGTTCGAGCCTTGCCGCACCCGACAGATCGCGCATCGCCAAGTGGTACCACTCGAAAACGCCCAATGCGGCGACTACTAACGCCCAGAACGCCAATTGGGTCGCAAATCCCCGAATGAGCGCGGATTGGCCCCGCCGCCCGCGCGTAACGACGAGCGACGCAGTTCCCATGAGCAGTGAGAGCGCCGCCCACGCCAGCAAATCCAAGGCATGTTGGCGCTCGGCGCTCAAGACAAGATCAGCCCACACGCGTTGATGCTAGAGGGTGGAGCGACTACGAGGAAGCTCAACGTTTCGTCGTCAGCGTTTGCATTTCCGCCGTTTGAAGCGGGCGGCGAGCGCCTGCGATGGTTTCGGGTGTCGGTAAGACCGGAGGAGTAGCGTCCCAAAGGACGATCCCCGATGGATTTCCGCCGCCGCGTCGAACCGCATCGAGCACTGCCTCGAGCTCCGATAGGCGCGTGTGACCGGCTCGGGCGCAAATTACCGTGTCTTGAACGGGCAACGCTCCGGGCAAACCGGCCTCGCTCAACGCCACGTCTCCGACGACGACGATCGCCTCGTAGTGTCGAGCCAGACGTGTCCCCTCCTGGCGAAACAGGTTCACTATCGCGTCGCGGTCGATACCCGTGGGTGAGATGCCGCTTGGAATTATGTCAATCACCCGATCGCGCCCGATCATCGTTTGCGTCGTCACCTCGGACCAGTCAATGCGCTGTTGAATGACGTCGGCGAGTCCGGGTTCGGCATGGCAGCGCAACGCAGCAGCGATGCTCGCGCTTTTTACGTCCGTGTCGATGAGAATCGTGCTTCGTGCTTCATCCGCGGCGATCGCGGCGACGTTCATGGCGACGACCGCGGCGATGTTTGGATCCGCCGATACGACGGTGAGAACGAGCCGGCTCGCGCCGGTGCGCGCCAGGTGTAAATAGGTCAGCTGATACGGCGCCGCCGCCGGATCGAAGTAAGGCGGGGCCAGCTTGTCGGTCGAACGGCGCATTCGATCCGGGTCGCGCGGCCTCGGCCGAACCGTGGCGAGCACCCGAACGCCCGTCGCTCGCTCGGCTTCGTGGGCGTCACTGATCCGCGGACGCCGCAGTTCGTCGACGAACGCCACACCGAATCCGAGTGCGATGCCAATGATCATGGCGGCTCCGAGAAGCGCACTCGGTGGCGCGCCCGCGGCAGCGGCCTGTCGTGCTCGAGCAACTTCTTGGTCGAAATCTTTCGCTTTCGCTCGCGACTCACCGAGTGCGACATTCGCCTGTTCGACCAACGAACGCGCCGAGTCCCGTTCCGCCACCCAGCTCGCGGTATCGATCACGGTCGTTTGGACCACCGTCGGCCGCTGCGCCGGAACGTTCAGACTCGCGATCTGTCGTCGAATCTCGTCCCGCCGATCTTGTGCGATGGCTTGGATGGAGCGGCCGATTTCGGTCGATCTCGACGTGAGTGCGAGATACACAGGATCGGCGCCGCCAGTTGTCCCAAAAGCCTCCCGTTCGCGTTCCACTTCGCCGAGCGAATCGAGTAGCACCCGCACGCGCGGATTCGCGGCGAGTTGGGGAGACTCCGCAAGCGCGCGATATGACGCCGTGACCGGAGCGCCTTCAACGCGCGTAAGGAGGGCGTCCAGGTCGCTCACGACGGTAGAAAGAGAATCGCGCTGGGTAAGGATAGCTGGCGGAATTATCGGTTCTTGAACCTGTGGGCGCTGCGGCGCGAGGCGGGCCTGCGCCAGTGAGCCCTCGGCGGCAGTGAGGCGCTTTCGCGCTTCATCCAGCGCCGCGGCGAACAGCGAAGTGGCGGGACGCGGTCCGACAGGAGCCGCCTGAGTTGTCGTACCGCGCCTGAGCTGCTGCGGCGCAAGGATCAAGGCAACGAGCGCGGCAATGAAAATCAGGCCGCCGACGATCGCGATGAACTGCGGCCGGGCGACGGCATTCCGCGCGCGCGCGGTCAGCCAAACCGACCGCGACGGACCGCGCGACAACTCCCCCGCGAGTGATGCCATAGAGTGAAGTTTGGCAGGGCATGGGCCAGCGCGGCAAATGCTTGGCACAAAAAAGCGGGGCTCGAAGAATCGAGCCCCGCTTTGAACACTTCGACAGCCGAACTTATTGCACCGTAATCGAGCCCTTCATGCCCATCGCGAGGTGAGGCGTGCAATGGAAGTCATACTTGCCCGGCTTCACGCCGCCGAATGAGATGGTATACTCCTCGTTCGGATTCATCATCATCGGGCTCGAGAGCTCGGACGTCTTCTGATCCATGTTGGCATCGAGCTGCGCCTTCGAGTCCGCCGGAATCGTCGCCGGGTCGAACGAGACGTTGTGCGGTCCGCCGCTGATCATGACGAACTTGACCGCGTCGCCGGTCTTGATGGTGATGTTGGCTGGATCGAAGCGATAGCCCTTGTCGTCACCGATCATCTTGACGGTAACGGTCTGGCCGGTCGGTGCGATTTTCGCCACAGCGCCAGCTGTCGGAGCCGGAGTCGCAGGGGCGGGTGTGCTCGGCGCCGGAGCGGCAGCCGTTGTATCGTTCTTCTTCGCTTCACCGCCGCCGCAGGCGCCGACGATGGCGACGCTCGCGAGGAGCGCTAGTGCATGGAGCCGCATTTCTTCTTGCCTCCAGTGGTGCCGAATGGTACGGACGAATTTGATGAGTTTACCGCAAGCGCGGAGAATGTGAAACTATTCACAAACTCGGCGTCACGCAACGCGCGTGCGTGCGTGGCGGCGTTGTCCGGTGCAAGTGACGCGCCGTTTTTCTCGCCTTTTCAGTTTGCCCTGAAGCCCAGTCAATCGTGATCGTCATCCCATCGGCGGAGCTCCGTGGCTCGTATGTCTACGCCCCGGCGTCATTTAGCGATCGCAGCGCCCGGACGCCGCTAGACGGCCGGGCGATCCTTCGCGCCTTCACCGCACTGGGCTTTCGACGGATCCACTTGTATGACGTCGACGCCGATGCGGGGCGGAATTGCAATGAAGAACTGGTCGCTGAGATCGCTCGCGACACTTCGATCGAGGTCGTGATTTCCGGTGGCGAGCCCTCCGAAGATCGACTGGATCGATTGACCGAGTCTGGCGTCGCCAACGTCATCATGGGCCTCGGACCCGATGACGACATCGAAACGCTTGCACGACTAGCTGATTCGTTTCCTGGGCGCCTTATCGTCCGTGCCGACGTTGGTGACCCGCTTTTCTCTCGCCGCGCCGGAAAACGCCCCAGCGCGGACGACATGATCGACGTCGCGAACGAACTGGCGTCAACCCAGATCGCCGGGCTCGCCGTTCAAGGCTTATCGGTGGACGGCTTTGCCGGCGCTCCTCTCGGGGTCATCGAGGACCTTGTTGAGGCCTCATCCGTACCCGTGTTTTGCAGAACCGAGGCATCGACCGTCGGCCAGCTTCGCGCGCTGGAACACCTCGGAGTTGCGGCAACCCTATTGGGCTCTTCGCTGTTCAACGGGCAGATCGACGCGCAGTCGGTCGCGTATCATTTCGATTCCTAGAAGCGATCCACGAGCGCCTTGGAAAGCTTGCTCGGATTGCCCAGGTAGACGAATCGAAAATCGTGCATGTACTGTCGCGCGACGCGGCGTACATCCTCGGGCTTCACCTGTCGCAAGCTTTCGACGAAGCGTGCCGCCGCACGGTAATCGCCATGGTATACTTGCGCGCGAGCCAGAAATGTCGCCTGATCCGAATTTGTTTCGTTCTTGAGGAAGTAATCCGTGATGAACTGCTGAACGAGTCGCTCGAGGCCGCGCGGATCGATCAGTTCCTGCTGCAGTCGGTCGATCTCACCGCGCATGATGGCGAGTGTCGTATCCGGCGCGACCGTCGTTACATACACCCCTCCCGTGGCGATCGCCCGCTCGACGAATGGCGCCTCGACCTCGTACGAGAGGTTCCGTCGCGAACGAATCTCGGTAAAAAAGCGGCCGGACAGTACCGCGGTCGCCACGCGCAGTGCGTCATAGTCGGGGCTCTGAGCCAACGGTCCCGCGTAGGTCCCTAAGATGTAGTTCGTGGGCAGTTGCGCTTCCTGGACCAGAAGCGCCTTCTTCGACGCCGCCGGCGGGCGTGGTGCGGACCACGTATAGCTGCCCTTTGGAAGCTGACCCAACGTCTGGTGAACGAGTTGCTCGACCCGTGCCCGTTCTATGTTGCCGACAACGACGAGCAACATGCGAGACGCCACCATCTGTGACGCCTGGTAGCTCCGCAGTTGTCCGACCGTGATTGATTGAATCGTCGCTTCGGTCCCTTCCGGGGAGAAGCCATACGGGTGGCCGACATACGCCAGACTATCGGCGAGATGATTGACGATTGGATCGGGCGTGCTCGCCGCGAGGCGCAAGCCCGTCAGCATTCTCGACCGAACGCGCTCGACTTCCACCGAATCGAGTGTCGGCGCCATGAGCCGGTCGGCGAGAATCATGAAGCACGAGTCGAACGTCGCGCGGACGCCGGTGAAACCGAACAACGTCCAATCTTCGGAAGGCTCCGAAACGATCGTCACACCGAGCCTTGCGGTGAGAGAACGCGCGGTCTCCCCAGGGAAGCGTCGTGTGCCGCGTTCCGAGGATGCGAGCAGGAACGACTCAATGCCTTGCGTCGCGGGTGTCAGTTGTTGAGCTCCGCCGAGCAGGTACACGTTCGCCGAGACGACGTCATTTGCCGTGTTTCGCCGAAGGATGACCTTCAGCCCGTTGACCTCGAAGCTCGACGTTGCGGTGTCGGCCTGCGCGGCCGATCGAGAAAGGGGCGCCGACGCCGCAAACACCAACGCAATCGCGATCAGCCGTCGGCGCATCACGGTTGCGGCCCCGTGCCGAGCAACGATCGAGAAGTGAGTCCGAGTAGCCGGCGATTGTCCGGCGACAATAGGACTCCGACCACACGCGGTTTTCCCACGATGTATTTGTTCGCGTATCCCGTGAGATCGCTGCGTCGCTGCTTCGCCATCGTGTCCACGTACCCATAGAAGTAATCAAGTCCCGTCACCGCCCACCAAAATCCGAGCTGGTGCGCGAACCCTGATGCTCGCTCGAGACCGAGCTCGGTTCCAACGATACGACGGCGTTTGATCGCCGCGAGGTCGTCGTCCGAGAAATACGTCGTATCACCGAGCTTCCCGATCTCATCGCGCAGCGTCTTGATCGCTTCGGTGAAATGCTCTGGCGAGGTTTCGCCGGCGATCGTGATCGGTCCGACGTGGTTGAGCGTGTAATAATTCACCGTGATCGATTCGAACAAGCCGCTGTCCACGAGCCGTCGCTGGAATCGCGAGCCGGGTTGATTCAACACGTCGGAGAACACGTCGGCCGCGTACGTGGACGCTTGATCTTTCGTCGCGCTCGGGCCTTGCCACTGAAACATCACGACGATGCTTCCGATCGGCTGCTCGGCGATTACAGCGGTGTCCTTGGCCAGCGGCGGTGGATCGGGGATCGCCTCCGCGGCGAATGGGTCGGCACCGCGCGACCAGCCGCCAAACACCGTGCGCGCCAGGGCGAAGGCGCGGTCGGGGGCAACGTCTCCGGTGACGATGATCGCGGTATTGTTCGGGACATAATATCGCTGCTTGATTGCCTGCATCTTCGCGGGCGTCGTCGTTTGAATGATCTCTCGATCACCGAGTGGATTTTTCCGACTCCATTCCGTCGTCCAAAGGGCCTGTCCCATCGCTCGGCTGAATCCGAACATCGGATTGGATTCATTCCGGTCATACTCGCCGATGACAACCTGGCGTTCGCGCTCCAGCTCGTCCGGGCGGAACAGCGGGTTCACCAACGCCGCCGCCAAAAACCGCATGCCCCCCTCGACGCTATCCGCCGGGACGGTGAGGTAATAGTTCACGCGTTCTTCGCTCGTCGTCCCGTTGAACTCGGCGCCCAACTCCGACGCTTTCGCGACGAATTGGTCGGTCATCGGGTATTCTTTGTTCGCCTTGAAGAACATGTGCTCGTACAAGTGCGAAAGCCCCGAAAATTCCGGCGCCTGCGTGAACGATCCGTTTTTCACATCGGCCTCGATCGTCACAAGGGGAACGCCGCGATTCTGCACGACGATGACGTCCAAGCCATTTGGAAGGGTCGTGCGTTGGATGTGCCGCTCCAGCTCGGCCCGCTGCGCCATCATGGCCGTTGGCAGAAGCAAAAGGAACGTGATTTCTTTCAGTCTCGACAATGGAACACTCCGATAAACTGAAGCTCGAGCAGCTCGCCGCGAACCTCGACGCACGACATCTGCGCCACGACGAGCCAATCGGGCCGTACACGACATTTCGAATCGGCGGACCGGCCGATTTGTTCTTCGAGGCGACGTCCGCTGATTCGCTTGCGAATGCCGTGCTCGCGGCCCGCAACCTTGACGTACCGTACTTCGTTCTTGGGCTGGGTGCCAACATCCTCGTGGGCGACCGCGGGTTCCGCGGTTTGATTATCCGCAATGCGGCCCGACGACACGAATTCCGCGACCAAGCCGATCAATGTCTCCTCTGGACGGAAAGCGGCGCCGTCGTCAAAGACCTGATCCAGGAGTCGGTCGCGCGAGGGTGGTCGGGACTCGAGCACTACGTGGGAATTCCGAGCACCGTCGGCGGCGCGATATGGCAAAACCTGCACTTTCTCGCGCCGGCTCCCGCGCGCGAGCGAACCATGTTCATCGCGGAAGTCTTCGACAGCTGCGAAATCCTTTCCGAAGAGGGTGAGCGCCGCGTCGTGGATTCGACATACGTGCGCTTTGGCTACGACGACACGGTCTTTCATCATCGACGCGATGTCATTCTCGCCGCGACCTTCCGACTGGCGCGCAACGATCAAGCCGTGCTGCATAGGATCATGCAGGAAAATTTGAGCTGGCGCGGCGGAAAGCACCCATGGCTGGACTGGCATCCGAGCGCTGGGTCGATCTTCAAAAAGATCGAAGGGGTGGGTGCTGGCCGTCTCGTGGATCAGTGCGGCCTGAAGGGTCGCCGTGAGGGCGACGCTCAAATCTCGCACATTCACGCCAACATCATGGTGAACCTCGGACACGCGACCGCCGCCGACGTCCGCCGATTGATCGAGATCGCGCAACGAGCGGTCGAGGAGCAGCACGGCGTGCACCTCGAGCCCGAAATTGGATTCATCGGCGAGTTTTAGCAGCTAGAAGAGCGCGCCGAAACCGATCGAAAAACGCCAAGGGGCGGTGTGGTCGAGGGGGCGCGCTGCACCGACGTGCAGCAAGTCGCTGAACAGACTCACCCCCGCGCCGACGGTCGAGCGGATGCGGTCGGTGGGCTGTGAAATCGGCTCGCCCGTCGCCGTAAGTCCGAGTTGCGACACCGCGCGTCGCGCCGCGTCGGAGGAGAGCTCCGACCACCCACCCTCGATACTGGCGACGATTCCTGGACTCAGCCCCGGCAACATCAAGGTGCGACCGGCGTGGATCGGCTTCTCCCAGACTCCGAGCCGGTAGCTGGCGAACGACCGGAACACCAAGGCGCGATCGCCGGCGAACTCCTTATAGGAGTAGCCCGGCAATGATTCCGTTCCGCCCAGCTCGAAGAGCTCCTGCGGCGGAATCGGCTCCCCCAACACCACGCCGGCGTCGGTGTGCATGACCAACGAGAGGTTGCCTAGGTAGTGTCGCGCCGCTAACCCGCCCTCGATCCGCTGCCATGCGAGTTGCCCATCGGCAATCTCGTAGTGCAGCCGGGCGCCCAAACCGGGATGTAAGAAGTCTCCCGTTACGCTCGGGTGCCATTCCACGTCGGCTGACGCCTTTGCATAACTCCCGCTTGTCGCTCCGCGGTTTGGCTCGAAAGACCGTGTCGAGAAGAGTCCATGGTGTAATCGCGCCGGCTCAGCATGGTCCGACCCGATTCCGATTTGCGCGCTCGCGATCGCCGTCTCCGATCCACTAAGAATGCTCGTGAGCGACAGGGCCAGCGTGCGTCGGTCGACGTAGTCATAGTTGTCCACCGAGCTGATCGCCGCGCCGAATCCGGGGTCGTCGCTCAATGGCAGCGTGAAGTCATTCGTGCTCTCGAGGGCTCGTTCGGCACGAAGAGCGGCGAATTCTCTTCCGCGACGGAGCGACACATGAACGCCGCCGCGTGCCGTCTGCTCGTTGAATGCCCACCCGGCGCTGATCCCCGCCGAGACGCCTGGCGCCGCCGAACGAAAGTCGATCGTTGGTTCGAGTCCAACGAACAGGCCTTCGACTCGGTTAAACCGGATGTACTTGGACGCACGCGTCGAGAAGAGTTCGAGACGTGGCGACCCGTCGGCCCGCCAGGCGTCCGGTGCCATGTCGGCGAAGTCGTCCGAGTGGACGTTGCCACTTTGGACACCGAGCTCGCGCTTCCAATCCGCGAACCGACTCGCGCTGTCACCCTTTGCCCACGTCACGATGACGCGGGGGAGAGCGTCGCCACCGGCCGACGTCGACGACGAATCTGTCGCCGAGATATCGCTGATCGTCGACACGATTCGAAAAACGGGACGCGCTTGTCCCAGGAAGGGGAAGCTCGCCTGAAATTCGGTTCGTTGCGACGCAGGTAACCAATATTTCCCGTCTACCTCGGCGTTCACAAACTCCACGTATGCTGCCGCGGCGATGCCCGTCAGTCGAACGAGGCGACTCGGTTGTCGGTTGTCACCGCCCGCGACGACAAACCGGCCACGCATGCGAACAATCTGGTGCCGGTCAGCGTCGAGATCGATCTCACCATCGAAAACACCCCACCGCGAGTTGCCGCGAACGTTCGGGGCGACGCGGACGCGCGCGATTGGAACGTTTCGCGATCCGACGCGAAGGACCGTGACCGTATCTCCACCGGAGAATTTGTAAAAGCGCTCACGGTCGGCGGCGAACGGATGGACAGCGACAAGCGTATCTCTCCGATTCGCCATGGCGAAATACGCGCCGAGCGACAGCCGTTCGCCGTACAACGTCGGAACCGTCCACGCGCGAACGATGCTCAGCGTGGAATACGGCACGCCGATGTTTTGTGATCGGTAGCCAAGTATGTGAAGCTCGTACTGGCCGTCACGCGACCAGCGCCCTTCCGACGCGATTTGCTCGATTTCGGCGCTGTGCTCTCGGCCAAGCGTGTCGCGGATAATCAGCGCCGTCTCAGTCTCGATATGGCTTCGATAGCCGCGCAGGCTAGGCGGCGGCAGCCGATTGGACTCGGCGGCCATCTTGACCATCCGACGAAGTGCTTCGGAGCTGTACGCGTTCGTGTCCTGCGGAGCGGTTTGTGTCGCCGCCAACTGTGCCAAGATTACCAAAACACGGAGCACGGCAGATCAGGCGCCGGGGCCCGCGATTGTTTCGAGCGCTTGGGTCGCGGCGTCCCACTCCTCCAGCAACGCGTCCAGTTCGATCTTGAGCATTTCGAGACGCGTCCCGAGCGCCTTTGCGGTCGATATCCCCTCGGTTGTGGCGTACAACTCCGGATTCTCGAGTTGCACCGTGATTTGCGTCATCTCTTGTTCGGCGGTTTGAATCTGGTCCTCGAGCTCGCCGACCCGCTCCCTCGCCGTTCGTAATGCCGTTCGGGATGTTCGATCGCGCTCCTCGCGACGCTCCGTTCGCCGCCGCTCCCGCACGCGGCGGAGCGCTTCTTCCTCAGAGGCCTGAACGGCGGCGGCGTGCTCTCGCTCGGCCGACACGATCTCCCATTCGCCGAACGACCCATCGAACTCCGTCAACCGCTGGTCGTGAACGATCCAAAGCTTCGTCGTTAGCGATCTCAAAAGCTCACGGTCGTGGCTGACGAGGAGAACGCTGCCGTCATAGCTCGCAACCGCGTCCTCCAGCGCTTCGATAGACTCGACGTCCAAATGGTTCGTCGGCTCGTCCAGAATGAGCAGATTGGCGCCGCTGAGCATGAGCATCGCCAGTCCGATCCGAGCGCGTTCCCCTCCGGAAAGGCCTTCGGCGCGGCGCTGTACTTCGTCGCCCGAGAAACCGAACCTGCCGAGGTGACCTTGAACCAGGCGACGATCCCAGGTGGGTCGGAGGTCACCGATAATGTCGTAGAGCGTCTTGTCGAGCGGCACCTGCGTGAGATCCTGACGGTAGTATCCCACACTGACGCCTCCCCCGACGCGGATAGCCCCAGTTTTCACTGGATGGTCGCCGACAATAGCCCGCACCAAGGTCGATTTCCCCGAACCGTTTGGGCCGATGAGCCCAACTCGATCGCCGCGCATCAGCGTCGCTGTAAAGACCTCGATGAGGGTGCGACCGGCTACACCGATGCTCGCTTTCTCCGCGGTGACGACGCGGTCGCCGCCGCGCTCGAAGGTCTCGAATTGAATCGCCATCGAGTCAGCGTCGTTCAGGGGCGCACTGAGGCGCGGCAACCGCTCCAACCGCTTCCGGCGGCCCTTCGCCTGCTTGCTGTTTTGTCCGGCAAGATTCCGCGCGATGTAATCCTGTTCCGCCGCGATGACGCGCCGTTGTTGGTCGAACTGACGTTGCTGCGTGAGTCGCGCGAGCATACGCTGCTCGACGAAGGATTCATATCCGCCCGCGTACGGCGTCGCCGTCCGGCCCTCAAGATGAAGGACGTGATCCACGACGGTCGACAGGAACGCTCGATCATGGCTGATGAGCAGCACGGTCGCCGTCGCGCGCGTGAGATAATCCTCGAGCCAGCGCGTGGTCTCGAGGTCGAGGTGATTGGTTGGTTCGTCGCGCAGCAGAACATCCGCCGGACTCACCAGCTGGCGCGCCAACCCTAACCGTCCTCGCTCGCCGCCGCTGAGCTGCGCGATTGGCCTTTCGCGTGCCGCGACCGGATCGAAGCCAAGTCCGTGGAGGACGGCCTCGACGCGCGGAGCAATCATGTAACCGCCTTCGCGCTCAAAGCGCTCGAGGTCGCGGCCATACCGAGCGAGTGCTTGCTCGTTGGAATCCACGGCGAGGCGCTGCGCCTGCTCGCTCAACGACCGCTCGAGCTGCAATAGCTCGGCAAACTGCCCCGCGGCCGCCTCCCAGATTGTCGTCGCATCGCCGAAGTCACGATGCTGTTCCAGCAGCGACACTCTGAGACTGGGCGAGCGTGCGATCTCACCCCGAGTCGGCCCGAGCTCGCCGGTCAGCAGGCGAAACAAGCTCGTTTTTCCCGCACCATTGCGTCCGATGATGCCCCACCGCTCCCCAGCCGAGACTGTGAAGGAGACATTCTCGAAGAGCGTGTTGGCACCGAACTCGACGCTCACGCTCCCCATCGAGAGCTGCGTCACTTTGACATCCAGTCCTTCCACTCCGCTTCAGCCAAGCCCACGGTCAACAGATTCCCGAAACGAACGAGCGGCATCCGAAGGAGTAATGGGTCGTCAATCAGCTTCTCGACCCAACGATCACTCGAGTGGCGCGAGTGACGCAGTCCCAGCTCGTCGTAGCGTTTGGACTCTTGGTCGACGAGGCGATCCACACCGAAGCGCTGAACGAACCGGTTGAGCTCACCGGGTGACGGGCCGCGCTCCTGAAAATCGACGAAGTGCACTTTCACGCGACGCTCGGCGAAGAACCGCAGGGCTTTTCGCGTGTCAGCGCTCTTCTTCCAGCCGAAAACTTGAACTTCCATCGGTACGGGCGAGGCGTTATTGATCGCCGGGAGAAGAGGTGGAGGCGAATCGTTGGGCAGCAGAAGCGAACATACCTACCATCCCGCGTGGTGGGTACCTGGCGGCCATGCGCAGACATTGTGGGCGAAATTCTTTCGCCGACACCCGCCGCTGCCTGCTCGTCGCGAGCGCTGGCCCACGCCAGACGGGGATTTTCTCGACATTTACCGGACGGATGCCGACCGTAGGGCTCCCCGCCTGATTCTCCTCCACGGGCTCGAGGGTACGGTACGATCCCACTATGTAGGTGGTTTCTTTCGCGAGGCCCTTCGTAGAAGATGGGGCGCCGACCTGCTCATTTTTCGGGGATGCGGAGACGAACCCAACACTGCTCCGCGATTTTATCACTCGGGCGAAACGACCGATCTCGCGTTGGTCGTCGATCGAATTCACGACGAATACCCGGCAGCGCCCCTCGTGCTGGCCGGCGTTTCACTCGGTGGAAATGTCCTGTTGAAATATCTGGGTGAAGTCGGAGACTCCGTCGCCGATTACATCGCGGCTGCGGCGGCCATCTCCGTCCCTTTCGACCTCGAACGAGGCGCGCGGTTCATTGGCCGTGGCTTTTTCAAGATCTACGACCGGCATTTTCTCCGATCGCTTCGCCGTAAGGCATTGGACAAGCTTGTCCGCCATCCCAACCTTTTCGATCGGCGAGCGTTGATGCGCGCCGAAAATATCTACGATTTTGACGACGCGGTAACGGCTCCTGTTCATGGCTTCGCGAGTGCTCACGATTACTACAATCGGTCGAGCTCGATTCGGTTTCTGGATCGAATCAGCGTCCCAACGCTCCTGCTGAGCGCGATTGATGATCCCTTTTTGCCGGCCGAAGTGCTCGATGAGGTACGTCGTGTCGGTGGGTCGAACCCCGCGCTCTCATTCGAGTTCACCTCACACGGCGGCCACGTCGGCTTCGTCGGAGGGACCGTGCCCTGGCGGCCAGTTTATTACGCGGAGCGGCGCGTATGCGAGTTTCTCGGCTCTCGACTCGCCAATTTTCACTTGAACCCTCTTCCATCGCTGCCATGACAGGCGTGTACCTGTTGGCGTTCATCGGCGGCCTGTTGCTCGCCGTGAGGATCATGATTCGCGGAGTCGAACAGCCGGCCGCAAGTCATCCGTCGCATGAGCGATCCTTTCGGCTGTCGCCGGCTGTGCTATCCGCGTTCGGCACTGTGTTCGGTTTGACCGGCTATCTGCTCCGCGGCCGGCTGAATGGAGTCGGCGTCTTCGTGTGGGGTGCCGCACTCGGCTGCATCGCCGCCCTCACCACGGCACGGCTTGTGACGAAGTGGTGGGCAGTTGTTCCGGAGCATGACGTCGACGACGAGCGGTACGTGCTTCAAGGGCACATTGCTCGCGTGACGAAAAGCATTCGTCCGGAGGTTGACGGGGAAGTAGCCTTCGAGGTCGAAGGTCAACGTCACGTTCTCCGAGCACGTGGAATCGACCACGGATCGGTTGACGCCGAAACGGAAGTCGTCATCGAGCGGATCGAAGATGAAGTGGCTTTCGTCGAACCCTGGGCGGAGGTCGAGAAGCGGCTGTAGGAGGACGATATGTGGGACGCCGTTCTATGCATCCTGATCATCGGCGGATTTTTCGTGCTTCGCGCCGTTCTTGCGACGGTGTTTTTCTATTATTTGCTGCCCGAAGGGGATCGTTGCCCGAACTGTGATGCTCCCACGCTTCGAATGGCCTCCCGCGGGTGGAATTTCTTCTTCCCGAAGTTCCGAACGAGCTGGTGCTATGAATGCGGGTGGCACGGTTTGCTGCGGCACGGCCCGGTGACTCCGGCGCCGTCAACCACGGAACTGACAAAGCACCGCCACTAAGACCGGCGGCGTCACGCGCCGGCGAACAACTGCAGCCAGTCCGGCCAGTTTCCGCTGAGCTCGAAGAAGTCGTCGAAATGCGTTAGCCCTGCGGCTTCTAGTTCGCCGATGAAGTCGGCCAGAGTATCAGCGCCGGCGTGAATCGGACCGACCACGACGAGCCCGGCCTCCACCCGAAACTCGTCGGCGGTGAGATGAAGGCGCTCGTCGATTTCGTGGCGCTCGAGTCCGTGTCTCTCGTAAGCCGTACGTCGTATGACGAGTACCGGGGCTCCGCTTGGAATATTCAGTGGCACAGAAGCCTCGCGATGTGGAATCGAGAATATAGGACCGTCGCTTCGAGCTTTCGCGCCGCGATTCGCGGTCCGTAGGTTTCGGCACCATGTCGTCTTCCTTATCCGCCGGATCACTCGAAGCCACGTTCGACGTCGTCGTCGTCGGAGCAGGCCACGCCGGGACCGAGGCGGCGGTGGCGGCGGCGCGATCAGGCGCGCGGGTCGGGCTGATCACGAGCGCGCTCGAGACCATCGGCCAGATGTCCTGCAACCCGGCAATCGGCGGGATTGCGAAGGGAACGGTCGTCCGTGAGGTCGACGCCCTGGGTGGGATCATGGGCCGAGCGACCGACTCGGCGGCGATTCAATTCCGGATGCTCAATCGCAGCAAGGGCCCGGCAGTTTGGGCCCCGAGAGCGCAGTGCGACCGAGGGCTGTACCGACGGGCTGCGCGGACACTCGTCGAAGCTCATCCGGGCCTGCGAACGATTCAAGGAACCGTGGCGCGGCTTCTACTCACTGATGAGCCATCTGTGGCGGGCGTCGAGACGCTCGAGGGTCGGCGTTTTGGCGCCGCGGCGGTGGTCATTACAACGGGTACCTTCCTTCGAGGTCGCATCCACATCGGGACGGAGACGCGGCTGTCCGGGGGGCGAGCGGGGGAATCGGCCGCCACTCACCTCGCTGAGCAGCTGGAACAGGCCGGCCTCGCTGTCGAACGCTTCAAGACTGGCACGCCGCCGAGGATCGACGGGCGCACGGTCGACTTTTCGCGGCTCGAACGCCAGGAGAGCGAGATCGAAGCATTCGACTACTCCTGGTCGGTGTTTTGGCCGGACGCTCGGCGGCGAGGGACGGACACACGCCATCCGGAGCAACTGCCTTGCTGGATCACCTTTCTCGAGGCTGCTGGCAAAGCGATCATCGCCGAGAACATCGGTCGATCGGCAATGTACGGCGGCGCGATCGCGTCGCGTGGACCGCGATATTGCCCCTCAGTTGAGGACAAGATCGTCAAGTTCCCCCATGCCGAGCGGCATCAGTTATTTCTGGAGCCCGAGGGTCACGACACTACTGAGCTGTATGTGAATGGCTTGTCCACGTCGCTCCCGGCCACCGTGCAGCTCGAGATACTTCGATCGGTGCGCGGTTTGGAGTCGGTGGCGATGACACGGGCGGGGTATGCGATCGAGTATGACTACTACCCGCCGACCCAACTCGACGCATCTCTGCAGGTGAAGGCGATGCCGGGGCTGTTTTTCGCCGGTCAGATCAACGGGACGACCGGCTACGAGGAGGCGGCTGGTCAGGGCGTGATCGCCGGTCTCAATGCCGCCCGTTTTGTGCGACGGGACCTACCGATCATTCTCGGGCGTGAGACGTCGTATATAGGCGTTCTCATTGATGATCTTATAACGCGCGGCGTCGACGAGCCATACCGCTTGTTCACCTCTCGCTCGGAGTTCCGGCTCACCGTCCGGCAGGACAACGCGGTGCGCCGACTTGGTCCGATCGGACTCGAGATGGACATCTACACAGCCGCGGAGCGGCAACGAGTCGCTCGTCGCCTCGACGAGGAAGATTCGGCGAGCGCGCTTGCCAAAGCGACCAGCGTCTCACCGGACCGGGCGAATCCGCTTCTTGCGCAGTGCGACAGCGCGCCGATCGAGCAACCGACGCGAATCTCCGAGCTCGCGAAGCGACAGGGCGTGTCACTCGCGTCGCTCCTGAAGTCTGCGGGCGCCGAGCACGATTTCGAGCCCGAGTCACTGGTGACCGTCGAATTGGAACTCAAGTACGCCGGGTATTTCGTTCGTGAGCGCGATCAGGCGGCAAAGTTGCGCCGGATGGGCGCCTTTGCGTTGCCAGACGATTTGCCGTACGCGACGATGCTTTCCCTCTCGTTCGAATCTCGACAGAAGCTGGGGGCGATTCGACCCGCGACACTTGCGCAGGCGGCGCGGGTACCTGGTGTGAGTCCTACGGACTTGCAGAATCTCGTTCTCGAGGTCGAGAAGTGGCGACGTCGAAAAGCGGATCGTGGAGAGGGTGCGGCAGTGGAACAATAGTAGCAATTGGCTACTATTATTGAACGCTGATTTGGTTCGGCGTTCACGTCAACACGGAGTGTAGATGCGCATTCCATTTCTTCGGCACGGCGCAGCGACGGCGGTCGTGTCGGCGTGTATAACGTCGTCTTCGGCGACAGTCGGCTTGGCCCAGACGCCTTCGACGCCGTTGCCGCAGATCTTGGCCAGCGGGACTGGCGAAGTTCAACTCGCACCGGATCGCGCGACTGTAGTGCTCGGCGTGCAGAGCCGAGCGGTCACAGTGTCGCAGGCTACATCGGACAATGCGCGCAGGCAGCGCGCGATCATCGATACCTTGCGTGCACTCGGTTTAGGAGCGGATCAGCTCACGACAGTCAACTTCAACGTGTCACCGGAGATGCAGTATCCGCCGAATCAGGCACCGAAGGTCACCGGGTACGTCGCGACGAACGCCGTAAGAGCGAGCTTACGTCGGATCGAGGATGTCGGCCGGACGATTGACGCCGCTTTGGCCAAGGGCGCGAACGAGGTCTCGGGAATCGAGTTCACTTCGTCGCGCGCTGACTCGGCGCGGCGCGCTGCAATCGCCGAAGCCGTCGCGCACGCACGAGCAGACGCCGAGGTCATGGCCAAGTCCGCGGGCGGTTCTCTAGGGCAGTTGCTCGAATTGACGTCCGGCGTCGAGCCGATCCGTCCGTTCGAGGCACAAATGGCGAGACGAGTTGCTGGGGCGGCGCCGACCCCGATCGAGCCTGGTCAGTTGACGGTATCCGCTACCGTTAGCGCGCGCTGGGCCTTCGTTCCGAATAAATAGCTCCCGACTGATGTGGACGTGCCACGTGCCACATTGGGCTGGGCTGTTCACCCTAATGTGCCACGTGGCACGTTGTTCCTCGTAGAAAGGCCGGATAGATTGGGCCCTCTGAGCTGTTCGCGCGTCTCTGCGCCTCTCACTTTGATCCGCTGAACGTGGCCCGCGTTATTGCAATCGCGAATCAGAAGGGTGGCGTCGGAAAGACAACGACGGCTGTTAATCTTGCCGCCAGCCTCGCAGCGGCCGAGCGTCGAACGCTGCTAATCGATGGAGATCCCCAAGGGAACGCGACGAGTGGATCGGGAATCAGTCGCGAAAGCATCGGATCGACAGTCTACGACGTCCTGATTGGAGAGCGCACTGTCGCCGACTCGCGAATTCGCGGGGTGCATTTCAAGACGTTGGATATCCTACCAGCGACTCCCGACCTGGCCGGCGCTGAGGTCGAATTGGTCGACAGGCAAGGTCGCGAACGGATGATGCGGTCGGCGATATCGCAAATCCGCGAGGACTATGATTTCGTCTTGATCGACTGCCCGCCATCACTTGGGCTCATCACGCTCAACATGCTCGCGGCCGCCGATGCGCTGCTCATCCCGCTGCAGTGCGAATATTACGCTCTCGAGGGATTATCGCAGCTTCTTAACACCGTTCACCTCATTCAGCGTAGCGTTAACCCAGAGCTCGCGATCGACGGTGTGCTGTTGACCATGTACGATGCGCGGCTCAACCTGTCGCGGCAGGTGGCGGCCGAAGCTCGCGAATATTTCGGAGGGCAGGTTTTTGAGGCGGTCGTTCCGAGAAACGTGCGTTTAGCTGAAGCGCCGAGCTTCGGAAAGCCAATCATTCTTTACGACGTGGCTTCGGTAGGTGCACAGGCCTATCTATCCGTCGCGAAAGAACTTATCGCGAGGACACGATGAGCATGGAACGCCAGCGGCGCCTAGGCAGGGGGCTCGAAGCGTTGATTCCGACGGCGACCGAAGGAGGTCCGTCCGCAGGGTCGGATGTCAAACGGATTCCGTTGAGTAGCATCCGAGCCAACCCGTTCCAGCCACGGCGGGAGTTTCGTCCTGATGAGCTCGCTGAACTGGAGGCATCGCTTCGAGCAAGCGGTCTCTTGCAGCCCATCAGTGTCCGCCGGCAGGGCGACGCTTACGAACTCATCGCCGGCGAACGTCGGGTGCGCGCCGCGACCAACCTCGGCTGGTCCGAGATCCAAGCGATAGTTCGTGATTTCGACGATCGGACAATGCTCGTTCTCGCCCTCGTCGAAAATCTTCAGCGCACGAACCTGAACGCTCTCGAAGAAGCCAGGGGTTATCGCCGTCTTATTGATGAGTTCCAACTTACGCAGCAGCAGGTCGCTGAAGCCGTAGGAAAGGATCGGACGACGGTGACAAATCTCCTGCGAATTCTTTCGCTTCCGGATGAGATCTTGTTACTCGTCGAGCAGGGAACGCTTACGCCCGGCCATGCTCGAGCTCTTTTGGCGCTTTCAGACCCGGGATTGGCTGCCACGATGGCAAAGTCCGTCGCGAGAGACGGGCTGAGCGTTCGCGAGCTCGAGCAACGTGTTAGGGAATCGAATCTCGAATCCGTTGCTCCGAGCGAACCAGTGAAGCCGACTCGCTCACCAAATGCGGCCGCCCCCAACCCCGTCCTCCGCGCAATCGAGGACGATCTGCGTCGATATCTTCAAACCGACGTGCGCATTTCCCCTTCAGCCGATTCCAAAGGAAAAATTGAAGTCTCGTTTTTTTCCGCGGACGATATGGAGCGTCTGCTGGAGCTGATTCTTCGAGAAAACAAGCGCGAGTATTAAGGCATTAACTAGACATCATCGAGCCTGTACAACGACTCAGGCCCGGGGAACGGCCCTCGCTGTGTATCGAAGAAATCAACAATTTGCACAGCCTGCTAAGGTGCGCAACCACAACGGTTAATGGACATCTTCAATCGGCGGGCTCTACGTTTTTCCACAGTGGCGATCTCCTCGGGTCTCTTGGCGGTCGCGTGCACCAGACGCGACCAGCGCCAGCAGTCGGGCGCCACTTTCAGAGTCGCCTTGCTGACACCCGGACCAGTGTCCGACCAGTCGTGGAATGGTGGCGCCTATCAGGGCCTACTTTGGATCCGGGACAGCCTCGGTGCCCAGATTAGTCACGTCCAAACCAAAACCCCCGCAGAATTTGAAGACAACTTCCGCCAGTATGGCAATCAGGGCTTCTCTCTCGTATTCGGTCACGGGTTCGAGTTCCAGGATGCCGCCCGCCGAGTCGCCCCGGAGTTCCCGCGGACCTTGTACGTCACGACCTCCGGATCGACGTCTGGACCGAACCTCGCCGGCATGACGTTTGGGTTTGCCGATGCCTCGTACTTGGCAGGGATGCTCGCGGCGTCAGTCACGAAAACAAAGAAGGTGGCCACACTCGGTGGAACCGCCCTACCACCCGTCGTTGAGAGTTTTCGAGCTTTCGAGCAAGGGGCGCGCGCGATCGACAGTGGCGTGCGCGTCATCTCCTCGTACATCGGCAACTGGGACGACGTGAGTGCGGGGAAAGAACAGGCGCTCGCACAAATCGCCCAAGGCGCCGACGTTATTTTCCAGAACGCCGATGCCGCCGGGCTGGGAGTGTTTCAGGCTGCGCGAGAACGAAACGCCCTCGTGATCGGCTCCAACTCCAACCAGAACAGCGTCGCTCCGGACGTGACACTCGGCAGCGTGGTGATCGACTTGCCGCGCGCCTTTCTTCAGATCGCGCGCGAAGTAAAGGCAAAGACCTTTCAGCCGCGCGTCGTCGAGCTTGGGGAAGAATCGCACGTCGTGACACTCGTGTTGAACCCGAGGATGCTGGCCCGCATTCCTCCCAAGCCTCGCGCGCGGATCGATTCTCTGCAGACCTTGATGCTGGCGGGCCGGTACACGGTACACGTCGACACGATGGCGACGAAGAAATGACCCGCCTCGATGCCGTCGCCGCCTTCGCCGACGAACTGCTGGATGTCGCGAACATCCCCGATTACCCAGGGGCAATGAACGGTGTGCAGGTGGCAAATCGCGGCGACATCGAGCGCATCGTCACCGCCGTCGATTTTTCGAGCGCCGCCATCGATGGCGCGATTCAAGCGAAAGCGCGGTTGATTCTCGTTCACCACGGGATGTTTTGGGGTGGCGCCCAGACGATCGTCGGTCCACGCTACGATCGCACTCGCGCGCTCATCGAGCACGACATCGCCGTCTACTCGGCGCACTTGCCGCTCGACGTTCATCCTCAGCTCGGCAACAACGCCCTGATGGCGAGGGTGCTGTCGCTCGAGCCGAGCGGAGGGTTTGCGTCCTTTCAAGGGAGAAGCATCGGACTGAGCGGAGACGCAGAAATGCCGACCAGACTCCTTGCCGACCGAGCCGCCGAGTTTTCGAGAAGCTTTGGCGGCACGCTCATCGCGACGCCATTCGAAAATGGTCGCGTGACTCGAAAGTGGGGCATCTGCACCGGTGCGGGAGCGGATTCGTCGACTTTGCGCGAGGCAGCAAGTCGCGGACTCGACACGCTCATTGTCGGCGAGGGACCACATCACACGGCGGTAGAAGCACGCGAGCATGGGATCGTCGTGCTTTACGCCGGTCACTACGCGACCGAGACGTTGGGCATACGCGCGCTCGGAGACGCGATCGCCGCTCGCTTCGGCACGCCTTCCACTTTCGTCGATGCGCCGACCGGGCTCTGACATCGAGCCTCCGCGGGGCCAGCTGCTCCGAATGTCTCACATCACGAAGGCGTTTTCCGGATCCGTCGTGCTCGAAGATGTTTCGTTCGAGCTCGAGGCCGGGACCGTCCACGCGTTACTTGGAGAAAACGGGGCCGGCAAGACGACGCTGATGCGTATCGCGTTCGGGCTTCAAACTGCCGACCGAGGAGAAACAATCGCCGGCAGCCCGGCGCGGCCCATTCACACCCCGATCGACGCGATCGGGGCCGGGTTAGGGATGGTCCATCAGCATTTCACCAACGTTCCGGCAATGACAGTCACCGAGAATGTCGCGCTGGGAGGCGGCGGACATTTCGATGAGGCCACTGTTGCAAGCGTCGTTGCCGACATCGGGGAGCGCACCGGCCTCCGCCTCGATCCGCGGACCCGCGCCGGCTCGCTCTCGGTCGCCGGGCAGCAACGATTAGAGATCGTTAAATCGTTGGCCCGGGGGGCTCGTGCGCTCA
>Ga0157372_10001226_pt1 | contig 27756 bp, 25 predicted proteins | sample C55metaG_FD_115307 | JGI IMG/M metagenome (GOLD analysis project Ga0157372, IMG submission 115307) | Corn rhizosphere microbial communities from Kellogg Biological Station, Michigan, USA - C5-5 metaG | ecosystem: Host-associated > Plants > Roots > Rhizosphere > Soil | place: USA: Michigan...
CTCGTTCATCATCTGCTCATCAACAGCCAGTCGTCCGGCAGTATCGATGATCACAACGGCATTTCCATTCGACTTTGCATGCGCGATCCCTTTTTTCGCGATCGATACGGCATCTTTATTTTCCCTGTCGGAAAACACATCCACGCCGATCTGCTCGCCCAGCACATGCAGCTGGTCAATAGCCGCCGGGCGGTAAATATCACAGGCAACGAGCAACGGCTTTTTGCCGCGCTTTGTTTTTAAATAATTAGCCAGCTTCCCGGAGAACGTGGTTTTACCCGAACCCTGCAATCCGCTCATGAGGATCACGGTCGGATTTCCGCCCAGCTTGATCTCGGATGTATTGCCGCCCATCAGTCCCGTGAGCTCCTCCTGCGTGATCTTGATCATCAGCTGTCCCGGGGAAATGGACGTAAGCACATTCTGCCCCATCGCCTTTTCCTTTACGCTGTCGGTAAACTGCTTGGCTACTTTATAGTTCACATCGGCATCCAGCAAGGCTTTCCTGATCTCCTTCACTGTTTCCGATACGTTGATCTCGGTAATTTTTCCCTGGCCCTTTATATTCTTAAAGGCGCGCTCCAGCTTTTCACTTAAACTATCAAACATGGTATTTAATTTAGTACGCGAATTTAATCATTTTTCAGGGTACAGATAACTAATAAATACGAATTTATGAATCTGTGCGCAGGTCATTTCGAGTTCGACCGAAGGGAGAGTATCGAGAAAGTGTGCGGGCTTGTTCTCGATATGCTCGTGCCTCGCTACTCGAACTGACGCTAATAAAATTTACTTAAAATAAAGCTTAACAATCATAACCGACTTAATTACGAATCCGGACATAAAAAAATCTGCAGGTTATTTAACCCACAGATTCGCAAGATTCGTTTTTATTATAATCCGTACTACTTTTTCTTCAGCTTCAGCAGGCTCTGGCTTACGCCGATCTGGTCGATCTGCTCGGCAACGTTGAACCCTGCCGCTTCAATGCATTTCACAAACACGCGTGAATCGTACATCTGGCTGTTGCCGTTGGCAATGGCCGTAAAGTACAATGAGGTCTGCTGCAGTGAAAACGCCGCCGCTTCAAAGCGCTGGCGGTCCCAGAACGGTTCCAGGATGTACACGTATCCATCCTCGGTGATGGCCTCGTGGCAGCGCTTTAAAATTGAAACGATCTCTTTTTCGGAGAAGCAATCGAGGAACTGGCTCATCCAGATCGCATCATGCCCTGTCGGCAATTTCATTGTTTCATCCAGCAGGTTGGTGCCGTGGAAGTCGATCCGGTCGGATAAGCCATGCGAAGCGATATTGGCTTTTGCCATGTTCACCTGCCCGGGAAGGTCAACGATGGTTACATGCACATCCTTATCATATTTTGCGCAGGCGATCGACCATTTACCGGTGTTTCCGCCGATGTCGAGCAGCTTCCTCGGCTTGTTCTTAAATACCAGCGGCAACACCAAAGGGAAAGCATCATCGGAATAAAAATGGTCGAAGCCGAACCAGCTTTTCTGCACCTTCGGCGGAAGCTCGGAAAGCGCTTCGTACACCGTGTTCCATTTGTCGCCAAACACTTTCAGGCCTTCCGGCTTTTCATTCTTTATCGACTCTTCCAGGAAGAACATGCTGTTGTAGCATACGTCATGCGAAAAATCCATGTTGGCGCGGGTCATCGCATCCTTGAGTATAAAATATCCTGTTTTGGAAATCGTGTATCTTTCTTCGTTCACGAGCAGCAGCCCGATGCCCAGTCCGGCTTCCAGCAGCACACGCACGCCATAATGCGGCAGCTTTACTTTTTCAACGATCTCCTCGAGTGTAAGCCCCGTTTTTTTGCTGTCGAGCACACACTCCAGGATGCCCGAATCGCGCAGGATGCGGGATGCCTGGAACACCATCGGCGCATGGGCGATCAATTGTGCATATTCAATCGCCTGCAATGCAGTGCGGGTTTCCTTCTTAAAAAAGTCCATAGAGCTGTGTTTCAAATTTTGTCAAAGATATAATTTTTTCAGCACGGGCGTACACGCAGGTCGGCGCAGTTCACAGATTGCCCATGTTAATTGAATTTGTTTAAATTAGCCGCATGTTACGGGCTTTTATTTTCTTTTTTATGTCCACCGTATTTTGCTGTAAGGCACAGGTGATCGTGCTTGAAGGAAGTTACGAGGGAAAGAACCTGTATATACAAAATCCGGCTGCCGATACGGGCTTTTGCACGCAGCGGCTGCTGCTGAACGGAAAGGAAATTCCATTTACACATACCGCTTCCTTTGTTATTCCGCTCGATTCAATGCATTTCAGCAAAGGCGATAAAATCAGGATCGAGCTCTTTCACAAGTCCGGCTGCAAACCCTCCGTTCTCAACAGCTTTGATCATTACCCCGGAAATGCATTTGAAATTGTTTCGATGAGCATCGATACAAGTGAAGTGCTGCGCTGGCAGGCAAAGGAAAGTGGCAACAATCAGCCTTTCATCATTGAACAGTTCCGGTGGAACAGGTGGATCAAGCTTGCGGAGATCAGTGCGAAGCCCGGGGAAAGCTATGAGCAACCGGTAAAACCCTTCGTGCATTCGGGGCTTAACCAGTTCAGGCTTAAGCAGGTGGATAGCCTCGGCATTCCGCATTACTCCAAAGCGCTGAACTATACCTCGGCAAAGAAGAAAGTCGTGATCGATTCAAAGCGATGCAGCGGAACGGAATACATCTTCAGCGAAGAAACGATGTACGAGGTGTACGATGACTATGGTGCCCTGATGATAGAAGGGACAGGTAAAGCCATCGACATCTCAAAATTGCCGAAAGGCCACTATTTTCTTAATTACGATAATACGCTGAGCGAATTCATTAAGCATTAATACCTGGCTATTTAACAGGCCGCTCCTACGGAGCTTGATGTTCATCGCGTCGGGATTATTACAAACAGGCTGCTCCTCCGGAGCGAAACGCAACGTATTATAATCCTAAAAATCTGTGTAAATAATTCGCTCCTCCGGAGCTCCGTGGAAATTGGGAAAACGAATTTCGCTATGAATAATTTGCTCCTCCGGAGCATGCTATAATCCGGGAAATCTGTGGCAAATAATTCACTCCCCGGGAGCATTTCAATCTGTGAATCTGTGGCAAAAACAACACAGCTTTTCCACACAACATCCGGGAAATCTGTGGTGAGATTTTACTTCAAATGAAACAGATCACTCACCCCGTGCACGCGCTCCGCGATAAATCCTTCTGCATAATCATACCCCGCATCACGACCGTAAACGCTCATTTTTCCCAACACCACATCAAAGAAGTTCTTCACCGAGATCGGTGATTCCGGCTCATTGGAATCAGGGTTGTAGAATTGTGATTTGAAAGCCTTGATTGCCTCCATTTTTTTATCAATGAAGGGCGTAACGTCCACTACAAAATCAGGTTTCATTTGCCGGTCCTGGATGTAATGGTACACCGCTTTCGGACGCCATGACTGTTGTTGGGCGCCATCGATCTCAGTTTCGATCCTTCTCAATCCGCTGTAAAAACAGGCTTCGGAAACCAGCTGTGCTGCCCTGCCATGGTCCGGGTGACGGTCGGAAACGGCATTGCAAAGCACGATCTCCGGCTGATAGTGCCTGATCTTTTTAATGATCTCCAGCTGGTGCTCCTTATCGTTTTTAAAAAAGCCGTCCGCCATACCGAGATTATCACGCACCGGCACACCCAGGATGGCTGCCGCTGCCGCCGCTTCCTGCAAGCGCAGCGGTCCGCTTCCACGTGTTCCCAGCTCGCCCGAGGTAAGGTCCACGATGCCGCATACCTTTCCCATGCTGATGTGCCTCAGGAGTGTTCCCGCGCAGGAAAGCTCCACATCGTCGGGATGTACGCCTATTGCTAATATATCGAGTTTCATATTTTTAATTACTTGCCGTTGATCCAGTTCACGATCTTATCCGAAGTCGGCTTTTCATTGGAATACACTACATCCACAAGGTTTCCGTTCTCGTCGATCATGTATTTCTGGAAATTCCATTTTACGGAAGAATCCATTTTCCCGTTCAGGGATTTCTCTGTCAGCCATTTATACACTGCGTTCATGTCATCGCCTTTTACGTCGATCTTTTCCATCATCTGGAAGCTCACGCCGTAGTTCTTCTGGCAGAATTCCTTGATATCGCTGTTGCTGCCCGGCTCCTGGTGCCCGAAATTGTTGGCCGGGAAACCGATGATCACAAAATTCTTATCCTTATACTCTTTGTACAGCTTTTCAAGATCCTCGTATTGCGGAGTGTAGCCGCATTTGGAAGCGGTATTCACGATCAGCACCTTTTTGCCTTTCAGCTCGGAGAAATTAAAATCCTTGCCGTCGATGGTCTTAGCCTTCAGATCGTAGAATGTTTGTGCTTTTACAGAGATGCCCAGCGTTACGAGAACAGCGAACAGGATAGCGGAAATTTTTTTCATGGTCTTTTATTTTTTTGTTAAAGATAAATAAATGCTTCTGATTCTTCCAACAAATTAAAGGCCCGTATGTTGAACGGTTACGTATATTTGCCGGAACGGTTAAATGCCATTCATGATCGCTTCGCAGACAAAATATCTCATTATTAAGGAATTCCGCCTCGAAATGCGGAACAAATACGCACTCGGGGGAATTCTCCTCTACGTGGTATCCACCGTTTTTGTGAGCTATTTGTCGTTCAAGCAGATCATCAATGTCCCTACGTGGAATGCGCTTTTCTGGATCATCCTGCTGTTCGCCTCGGTGAACGGGGTTGCCAAAAGCTTTATCGGCGAAAGCCGGGGCAGGTTATTATACCTTTATACGCTGGTGAGCCCCCAGGCGGTGATCCTTTCCAAGATCATCTACAACTCGCTGCTGCTGCTGATCATCTCCGGCCTCTGTCTCCTCACCTACAGTCTTTTTGTGGGTTACCTCGTGCAGGACCTTCCGCTTTTCATCCTCACGCTGGTGCTGGGCAGCTTCGGCTTTTCTTCGCTGCTTACCATGGTTTCGGCCATCGCATCCAAAACCAGCAATAACTTCACGCTCATGGCCATCCTGAGCTTCCCGATCATGATGCCGCTGCTCATGGTGCTGCTTAAATTATCGAAAAATGCGATCGACGGGCTGGAGCGATGGGACCTGAACTACCTCGCGGTTTTAATGTTTATAAATGTGATCATTATCGCGCTTTCGTATCTGTTATTTCGCTACCTTTGGCGGGACTAAGCGGTTGGTCCTCTTTAGCGGGTTTTCTCAGCATTTCCTGCTAAAAAAACGCCCGGTCCCCGCGGTTTACAACAGAATAAATTGCAATGAAAAATTATTGGTGGAAAATTCTCGCAATCGTGCTCGTGCTTTATACGATCATTGGCGGTTTTTTAATTAAAGTGCCTGCCCAGCCCATTCTTCACGAAACCATCCGCAACCTTTATTTCCATGTACCCATGTGGTTCGGCATGATGACGATCCTCTTCGTTTCGCTCTGGCACAGCATCAAATACCTCAGCAATTCGAAGATCGAAAGCGACATCGTGGCAACGCAGGCGGCGCATACCGGCATGCTGCTCGGATTCCTGGGCATCGTTACCGGCTCCATCTGGGCGAAATACACCTGGGGCGCATGGTGGGTTTCCGATACCAAGCTCAACGGCGCAGCTATCACCCTGCTTATTTACCTTGCCTATTTTGTGCTGAGAGGCTCGCTTGAAGAAGAGCAAAAGCGCGCACGCATTTCCGCGGTCTACAATATTTTCGCCTACGTAATGCTCATCGTGTTCCTGATGATCCTCCCGAGGCTTAACGATTCACTGCATCCCGGAAACGGAGGCAACCCGGGCTTCAACAAATACGACCTCGACTCCAACATGCGCATGGTGTTCTACCCTGCCGTGCTGGGCTGGATCCTGCTTGGCGTATGGATCATGACCATTAAGGTACGCATTGAAAAACTAAAAAGAAAAACACTGACCAATGATTAATTGTTTGAAAAAAGCAGCTTTCACGGTGCTCATTGCCCTGCTTTCCGCAGGCAGCAGCTTCGCCCAGCAAATGGAAGAAGTGAAGCAGGTAAGCACGGCCCCGGTTACCGCAACCGAATCGCAGCCGGCGGTAGAGATGGCGACCGGACTATACCAGTCGGGGAAAATTTATGTAGTAGTGATCGTTCTTGCCGTGATCATGGCGGGGATCTTCGCCTACCTCATTATGCTCGACAGGAAAGTGAGCAGGCTGGAGAAGGAAGGTTAGCAGTTCACGCTGGAGCCCGGAATGTTTATGCAAACTGTCATTCTGAACGCAGCGCAGCGGAGTGAAGAATCTTCTTAAATGGCAACTGAATTAAATTTAGAAAGATCCATTCGCTACGCTCAGGATGACATTGTGAAAACAGATGGCCAATTCGTACAAAATTCGTAATTAGTAGATTAGTAAATATTCGTAATTCGTAGATTAAATGAAGAAGATCCATATTCTCGGCATCGTCATCATCGCAGTAGCGATAGGTGCCATATTGACCACCCTGAACAGCACCAGCACATACGCCAGCTTCCGCGAGGCGTCGGAAGCACCCGACAATGAATTTCACGTGGTAGGAAAGCTCGATAAAACGAAAGAGGCCGTGTATGATCCGAAGACGGATGCCAATGTGTTCAGCTTCTACATGATCGACAATGCGGGCACCGAAAAGAAGGTGATCCTTCACAAGAGCAAGCCACAGGATTTTGAGCGCTCCGAGCAGATCGTGCTGATCGGCAAAGCGGAAGGCGATGAATTCCATGCTTCCGAGATCCTGATGAAATGCCCTTCGAAGTACAACGACGGCAAGCCACAGGCAAGTAATTAGAGCTTAGGTTGAAGAACGGAGCCGGAAGACTATTAACAACACACATTAGTAAATTAGTATAGATTCGTAATCAGCAGCTATGGAGTACATCGGTGAGCATTTAGTGATCGGTAAGGTTGGAAATGTATTCGTTATTCTTTCTTTTGTTTTTGCACTCTTGGCAAGCGTCAGCTATTTCTTCGCCGCCCGCGACAATGCGGAAGCGCCTTCCTGGAGGAACATCGCGCGCTGGTCGTTCCGCATTCACGGCTTTTCCGTTTTTGGCATTGTAGGAACACTCTTCCTGATGCTGTACAATCATTATTTTGAGTTTGAATACGTATGGCATCACAGCAACAAAGAAATGCCGATGCGGTATATCCTTTCCTGCTTCTGGGAAGGACAGGAAGGCAGCTTCCTGCTCTGGACCTTCTGGCATGTGGTGATCGGCTTTGTGCTGCAGCGTAAAGCGAAGGAATGGGAAGCGCCCGTAATGTCGGTGCTCTCGCTTGTACAGGCATTCCTTGCATCCATGCTCTTAGGACTTTTTATTTTCGGCGAACACCGGATCGGCAGCAACCCGTTTACGGTATTGCTCCGCGAACATCCCGATTACGGTGCAATTCCCTTGTTCCAAAATGCAGATTACATTAAACTGCTCGATGGCCGCGGATTAAACCCGCTGCTGCAGAATTACTGGATGACCATCCACCCTCCTACTTTGTTCCTCGGCTTTGCGCTTACCGTTGTTCCTTTTGCTTATGCGATAGCCGGACTATGGAAAAGGAAATACACCGAATGGCTGAAGCCTGCTTTGCCATGTACATTCCTCGGAGTGGCCGTATTGGGTGTCGGCATCCTTATGGGTGGCGCCTGGGCATACGAGGCGCTGAGCTTCGGTGGCTTTTGGGCCTGGGACCCGGTGGAAAACGCTTCGCTTGTGCCATGGCTGACACTGGTTGGCGCGGCGCATTTAATGCTCATCAACAAGAACAAGGGACAATCTCTTTTCACGGCATTCGCACTTGCCATTCTTACTTTTGTTCTTATCCTCTACTCTACTTTTCTTACCCGCAGCGGTATTTTGGGTGAAACATCGGTGCATGCCTTTACCGATTTAGGAATGTCGGGACAGCTCCTCATTTACCTCTTGTTCTTCCTTTTGCTTGGGATCGTGCTGCTGATCGTAAACTGGAAGCACATGCCACGCGTGCAGGAAGAAGAAAGCATCTATTCGCGTGAGTTCTGGATGTTTGTGGGCGCGATCATACTGCTCGTTTCTTCTTTCCAGATCATGTTCTACACGTCCATCCCGGTATGGAACAAGTTGTTCGGCTTGAAGATGGCGCCTTCCAAGAACATTATCAATTTTTACAATTCATGGCAGCTGCCTTTTGCGTTCCTTGTTACCATGCTGGTTGCGATCGGGCAGTATTTTAAATTCAAGAATACGGCACCGAAGGAGTTCATGAAGAAGATCAGCTTTCCGGTGATCGTTTCTGTGCTGCTTACCGCCTTGTTCTCATGGCTGCTGAACTACACGAACTTCCTGTACATCCTGTTGATGTTCTCCAGCATTTTTGCAGCGGTTGCCAATTTCAATTACATCACGCATGCGCTGGGCGGAAAGATCCGCAAGGCAGGCGCTTCCGTGGCACACATCGGCTTCGGGCTGATCCTGCTGGGAGCTTTGGTTTCCACTTCCAAGAAGGAAGTCATTTCAAGGAACACTTCCGGAAAAAGCATCGAGAACCTCGTGGAAAAAATGTCGAACAACGACAACATCCTTCTTACGCAGGGCGATACCCTGCCGATGGGAAATTATTATGTAGCCTACACCGGGAAGCGCTTTGAAGGCATCAACGTGTATTTTGATGTGGACTATCTCACAAAGGAGAACAATACTTATACAAAGGAATTTACATTGTCGCCGCTGGTGCAGACCAACCCGCGCATGGGGAATGTAGCCGAGCCCGACACCCGCCACTTCCTTACCTACGATATTTATACACACGTTGCATATGCTCCGCTTGAAAGCGTAAAACAGCAGCAGGAAGCTACGAAAGACGAATACACGGCCGCGAAGAATGTGAGCATGCACAAAGGCGACACGATCTTCTCCTCCAACGCGATCATCATTTTCGACTCGCTCAGCACCCAGTTCGACAAATCGAAATACGGCATCGGGGCGGACGATATCGCCGTAAAGGCACATATCCGCGTGCTCGACATCCGCAAAAAATACGAAGCTACGCCCATCTTTGTGATCCATGAGAACTCGGTGCAGCCGATCGCTTCAAAAGTGGATGAGCTCGGATTACAGTTCATGTTCTGGAAGATCGATCCGCAGGATGGAAAGATCGAGATCTCGGTGCAGGAGAAAAAATCGAACATCAAGGATTATTTCGTGATGCAGGCCATGATCTTCCCGTACATCAATATTCTCTGGATCGGTTGTGTTGTGATGGCGCTCGGAACATTTATGGCGATCATCGAGCGGTTGAGAAAAAGCTCATCTCATTAAAATGGAAACAAAAATAGTTCTCATCGGTGCCGGTAATGTTGCCACGCAATTAGGCATTGCGCTTACCGATGCAGGCTACCGGGTTTCGCAGGTTTACAGCCGCACGAAGCGCTCCGCTTCCCTTCTCGCAAAAAAAATAAAAGCAGCTGCCATCACCGATCTTGCAAAGATCGATGAGACTGCCGCCGTTTACATCATTGCCGTGAAGGACGATGCCATTGCAGAAGTGGCAAAAAAGCTGCGCCTGGAACACGGGATCGTGGCGCATACTTCGGGAAGCGTTTCCATGGATGTATTAAAAAAGGCTTCAAAGAATTACGGTGTCTTCTACCCGCTCCTGACTTTCACAAAGGATAAAAAAGTAGATTTCAAAACTGTTCCCATCTGCATTGAAGGCAGCAACAAAGCCACGTCCACCACATTGCAGTATTTCGCAAAAAGCATCAGCTCCAACGTGCAGCTGATCAATTCCGATCAGCGAAAGGTGATCCACCTGGCGGCTGTTTTTGCCTGCAACTTCAGCAATCACATGTATGCGATCGCAGATGACATCCTAAAAAAGAATAAACTTTCTCTCGATATTTTAAAACCTTTAATTGAAGAAACGGCATTAAAGATCCGCGATAAGTCGCCGGCGAAAGTGCAGACAGGCCCGGCTGTGCGTGGCGATAAGAAGACGATGGAGGGGCATTTGAAAATGTTATCGGGCGATAAGAAGCTGAAGGAGATCTATAAACTGGTCAGCGCAACTATTTCAGAATCAAAGTAACGCATGAACAATAATCTGTGAATCTGTGGCAGATTGACTATTTTTAACCTATGGAGAATTTCAAGACAAAGCTCACCCGTGTAAAGGCCTTTATCTTTGATGTGGACGGCGTTCTCACCGATGGCTCCGTTACGCTGATGCCCGATGGCGAGCAGGTGCGCATCATGAACATAAAGGATGGTTATGCGCTTCAGCTGGCGATCAAAAAAGGCTACAAGATCGCGATCATTTCAGGCGGAAGATCGGAAATGGTGCGCAAGCGTTTGAACGGACTCGGCATTTCGGATGTGTACCTCGGCATCCAGTCAAAAATAGATACGTACAAGGAATTCATCGAGATCCATGAGCTTCAGCCGGAAGAAATACTTTATATGGGCGACGACATTCCCGATTACGAGGTTATGAAAAGGGTTGGCATTCCAACCTGTCCGAATGATTCGGCACAGGAAATAAAGGACATCAGCATTTACATCTCGCATCAGAAAGGCGGCAAAGGAGCGGTGCGCGACGTGATCGAGCAGGTGCTGAAGGTTCAGGGTAAATGGCTGGACCATGATGGGTTTGTTTGGTAGTTGTTAGGCAGGAGATTGGAGGTTTGAGGTTGGAGGTTGGAGACGGTTAAACCGGGTGTTAATAGCGTCAGTTCGAGTAGCGAGGTACGAGCGTATCGAGAACAAGCCCCACCCGCTTTCTCGATACGCTCCCTTCGGTCGAACTCGAAATGACCCGCACACAGATTCGTAAATTAGTACCAATTCGTATTTCGTAGGATCAAAATTCGTATTTCATTGATATCTTTTCTTAAGCTCATCCGCATTCAGAACCTGCTCATTATTGCTTTCACGCAATACATGGTGCATTGGTGCATTGTGATCGCAAGTCACGGCAAAGACTTTGCACTTAACAATCTCCTGTTCTTTCTTTTGTCATTATCCACTGTAATGATCGCTGCTGCGGGTTACATCATCAATGATTATTTTGATGTACGAATAGACAAGGTGAACAAGCCGGAACGGATGGTGATCGACAAAGGTGTGAAAAGGCGGGTTGCTATCGGGGCACATACCGTTATCAATATTCTTGCGATCAGTATCGCCTTTGTGGTTTCATGGGCTGCCGGCGCCTGGAAGTTTGTGTTTATATTTGCAATTGCCGCGACGGGCTTATGGCTCTACTCTACTACCTTTAAACGGAAATTCCTGATTGGCAACATTGTGATCGCCTTGTTTACAGCCTTGGTCCCATTGATCGTGGGACTGTACGACCTTAAACATTTCGAACCTCTTCAATCCTTCCGGAAAGATCTTGTATTATCGCTCATTTTGCAGCTCTCCTTTTTTGCATTCATTACAACTCTCCTGCGCGAGATCATCAAAGACATTGAAGACATGGAAGGCGACAGGGAATACGGCTGCAAGACCATGCCGATCGTACTTGGCGTAAAAAGCACCAAATTGATCGTGATAGCATTATCGCTTGCCACAATGACCTGCCTTGCTTATATTCAATGGATAATGGCTCATAATTTTGAATTTTATAAATGGCATTTTTATTATTTTCTTGTGGCGTTACAGGTTCCTTTTGTTTTTCTCATCTGGAAAACATGGAAAGCGCAATCAAAAAAAGAATTCCGCTTCGCCGGCAATACCGCCAAATTCATCATGCTGATGGGGATCTGCTATTTATTCATTTACGCTCACGCCTTACATTCCGCTTCTTATGGCTACATTTAAAGACCTGGACAATTATAAATTTATCCTCGCATCCAAATCGCCGCGCAGGCAGTTCCTTTTAAAAGACCTCGGACTGCAGTTTGAAGTGCACACGAAGGATGTGGATGAAAGCTTTCCCGAAACACTGAAAGCGCAGGAGATCCCGCTTTACCTTTGCAAAAAGAAAGCGGAAGCCTTTGATGCGGAGCTGGACGACACTACCATCGTGATCACCGCCGATACCATTGTGTGGATCGACGGGCAGGTGCTGAACAAGCCGGAGAACTTCGATGATGCCGTACGCATGCTGAACATGCTTTCGGGGAAAATGCATGAAGTGTACACCGGTGTTTGCCTGCGATCCCGGAGCAAAACAAAAGCATTTCATTCCCTTACCAAAGTGTATTTTAAAACACTTTCGCAGGACGAGATCGAATACTACATCAGCAATTACAATCCTTACGACAAGGCCGGCGCATACGGCGCGCAGGAATGGATCGGGTACATTGCCGTGGAGCGCATCGACGGCTCGTACTTCAATGTAATGGGACTTCCGCTGAAGGAGCTGTATGAAGAGCTTCTCGCCTTCTGATCAGATCTTCACGCCCATCACCAGTATATCGTCCATCTGCGGCTCTTCCTGTCTCCAGTTCAGTAAGGCATATTGAAGAAACGACTCCTGCTCTTCCATCTCCATTTCCTGTGCAGAGAGCAGCAGCTCCTTGAACCTTTTCCTGTTGAATTTCTTTTTCTGCTCGCCGCCGAACTGGTCGCAGTAGCCATCCGTAAAAAAATAAAAGGTGTCGTTCTCTTCCAGCGCGATCGTTCTCGACACAAAGCTCTTCTCCACATCGCCGTAAAACCCAATCGGGTAACGGTTCGGATCAAACTCGATGAGCTCCTTGTTGCGCACCATCAGCATCGGCCGGAAGGCGCCCGAATAGCTCAGCGTGTTTGCCTGCAGGTCGAATACCCCGAGAGACACATCCATCCCGTCACTGGTAACGCCCTCGCTGTTCTGCCTGTTGAGCGCAAGGAAGAGCTCCTCATCCAGCGCGTATAAAATTTCGGAAGGCTCCTCTATCCCTTTCTTAATGATCACTTCCTTCAATATGCCGTTCGCGATGATGCTCATGAGCGCGCCGGGAACGCCGTGGCCGGTGCAATCCACCGCCGCCACAAACACCTTGTTCTTATTCCTGTAAAAGAAATAATAATCGCCGCTCACCACATCCTTCGGAAGGTATAGCACAAATGCATCCTTGAACGTGCTTTTTATTTTATTCACATCCGGCAGGATTGCGTTCTGAATGCCGCGCGCATACTGGATGCTGTCGGTCATATCCTTGTTGTGCTGCTCCAGCTCCCTGTTCTTTTCCAGGAGGCGCTGCTCCGCTTTCTTACGGTCGGTAATATCGTGGCCGATACCCACAAGCGTGTTCAGCGGGCCTTTGGATGTGTTCCAGAGGATCCACCGCTCCGCGCCATTAGCCGTTTTTAAAAGCCGCTCGTATGGAAGTGATTCGGCAAGCGAATCCTGCTTCAGCTGCCGGAGCGCAAGCTCACGGATATCGTTCCGCTCATGCTCATCGTCGCGGGTGAGGTTCCACCAGCCGTCGCCCATCAGCTGTTCCGGCTCAAAGCCGAGGATGCGCTTTGCGGAAGGACTTACATATTCCACTTTACCAAGCTTGTTTACAACTACTATCAAACTGTTCAGTTTTTCCAGGATGCTATCGGTAACTAACGACATGATCTAAAATGATTGCAAAGGCCGGAGCCTTTAAGTGACAATAAAAAAATAAAAGGATTTGCTTAAGAAGCGTGCAGGTTATCTGCGGATGCGAATGCAGTGAAACTGCATATAGTTATGACAATACCAGCGCATCCCCGTGATAATGATCACCGGAATAATAGTGGAAATGAGTGTAAGCGCTGCTGTCATTTTGTTGATTAACTGCGACAAATGTATGATTAAATTTTTCATAAACACAAACCCTTTTTTATTTTTTTAATGCCGGCCCTCGAAAGAGCCGCTCATCCGTACCTGTACGGAGATAAAAATACCATAGTCCCCTCTTTCCTCTCAGCCCTTATTTTCCAACCTTTGAAGCCTAACAAAAAAATAAGATCTATGAACAGAACAGTTACACATTTAGCATCGCTTTTGCTGGCTGCGTGCTTTTTTACATCGCAGCAAGCCAGCTCACAAACCATTTCAGGAGGAATTAACTTTTCAATTTCCGTTTGCAACAACAACTCCGCTATGTCGTGGGGATACAACGGCGAAGGGCAATTGGGCGACAGCACACATACCAGCAGAACTGCGCCCGTGCAGGTGAACGGTCTCACCGGCGTGATCGCGGTCTCCAGCGGCGGAGCGCACACCCTGGCGCTGAAAAACGATGGCACCGTATGGGCATGGGGATACAACGTTTATTCATCCCTCGGAATAGGAACACCCGGCGGCGACCGTGACGCGCCGATGCAGGTGGCTGGAATTTCAGGCATCATCGCCATTTCCGCGGGAGGCTATCATTCGCTTGCGCTGAAAAGCGACGGAACGGTATGGAGCTGGGGAAGCAATTTTGCCGGAGAGATCGGCGACGGAACCATTTCAACACGGGCTACACCGGTGCAGGTAACCGGCATTTCAGGCATTGTGGCGATTTCCGCGGGAAGCATCCACTCGATGGCGCTGAAAAGCGACGGAACACTCTATGCCTGGGGATTTAATGCCGACGGTCGCATTGGCGACGGAACCACTACGAACAGGTTCTCACCGGTGGTTGTTGGCATTTCAAACGTAACAAAAATTGCGGCCGGCGGCTGGCATTCACTGGCGGTGAAAAGCGACGGCACAGTGTGGTCATGGGGCAAGAACGCCGACGGGCAGCTGGGCGACGGAACCACCACAGAACAGCATACACCGGTGCAGATCCCGGGACTGAGCGGCATCTCCCTGCTGAGGGCAGGTGAATTTCATTCGCTTGCGCTTAAAACCGACGGCACATTGTGGGCCTGGGGAAAAAACGGAAGTGGACAGCTTGGCGATGGAACTACAGTCTCTAAATCAAGTCCGGTACAGGTTACCGGAATCAGCGGCGGTATCAATGCGATCGCCTGTGGAATGGAACATTCGCTGGCTTTGAAAAATGACGGCACGCTGTGGGGCTGGGGAGCCAACAGCTCCAGCCAGTTGAGCGACGGCACAACAGCCGACAAAACTACGCCTGTGCAGGTCACAGGCCTTTGTGCCGCGTTGGTTGCGGGCATCGGCAACGTGGAAAACAATTCCGGTTTCAATGTGTATCCGAACCCTTCTTCGGGAAGCGTGATCCTCGAATTGCCTGTGGTGAAGAACATTACCATCAGCGTAATGAGCATTACCGGGCAGGAAGTTTATTCGGAAATTACAAACGGCGGCAAGGTGGAATTGAACCTCGATGGGCTTTCGGCCGGAATGTACATCCTTCGCTTTTCTTCAGAGGAGTCAGGCGGCGCTAAGCGACTGATCATTCAAAAATAGTCAGTTACGATCAACGATTTATAAACCCGTGGCGGCTGTCACGGGTTTATTTTTTATACTTGTTGTATCTTCCGGACCACAAAACGTTATAAGCACAGAAAGGTTCGGTTACCAATCGCCTATGAAACTATTTTTTGCGGCCGTACTGTGCATCTGCACATTCACGCTGCGCGCCCAGCTTAGCATCGATACCACGATAAGCCCCGAAGCGCTCATCGACAAGATCCTCGTGGGAAAAGGTATGCGGGTGGGGAATATCAAATACAGCAAGGACAAGCGTACCACCGGTTATTACAGCTGTCCGGCGAACAAAACAGGATTAAAGAGCGGCATTCTTCTCAGCACGGGACTGGCCGCCAATGCAGCAGGACCAAACACTTCTCCCGGCGTAACAGGCATCATCTCTCCCCGCCTCAATAAATGGAAAGGCGATAAAGACCTCAACCGCCTCGCAAAAGGATTAAAGACCTACGACATCACCACCATTGAATTTGATTTTGTGCCGCTGAACAACAAAGTCACGTTTGAATATTCATTCGGATCGGAGGAGTACAAGGAATATGTGGGTTCGCCCTATAACGATGTATTCGGTTTTTTTGTGAGCGGCCCGGGCATGAAGAAAAAGAATGTGGCGCTGCTGCCGAGGGACAGGAAATTCGTGGCGATCGACAATGTGAACCAGAATGTAAATAAGAACCTGTTCATCGACAACGATCCCTTCATCAACAACAAGCTTTTTAAGTCGGCCGGACCGAAACCGAAGCTCAGCTTCTGGCAGAAGGTGGGCACGCTGTTCAGCAGGCGTACAAGGCAGGGCGATTCGGTGCTGTACTTCACCAATTCGTTCAAAAAAACATTCCTGGATGAAACGGTCTTCAGCACCTTCCAGTACGATGGCTTCACCAAAAAGATGAAGGTGGAATTCTACGCCGTTCCGTACCAGAAATATCACATCAAAATTTCGATCGGCGATGTGGGCGACAATGCCTTTGATTCCGGCGTGTTCCTCGAAGAGAGATCATTCATCTCCGTGAAGGACAGCACGCAGCCGAAGTTTGTGGATTATGCCGACAGGAGCGCTACCTTTTCCTTCGACAGTCTGTTCTCGGGTGCCGCACCGAAGCCGCTGCCGCCGGAAGAAAAGAAGATCTACGATTCATTTGAGAAAACGCTGGTGTTCTTCGGAAGCGATTCCTACGAGATCCCCGACAGCTGCAAAGCAAGGATGCAGCACCTTGCCGAATGGCTGAAAAAGCATCCAACGCTGAACCTTTCGCTCACCGGCTTTACGGATAATACCGGGAATCCCGAAAAGAACAAACAGCTTTCTGAAAAACGGGCTGCAAGCGTGATGCGTTTTTTAACGGAGAATGGCGTTGCTGCGGAAAGGCTGGAATACATCGGCAGCTCTGCAGATGATCCGATCGGGGATAATAAAACGCCGGAGGGACGAGCGCTCAACAGGCGCGTGGAGATTGAGCTGGATGAGGAATGAGGATCATTTCCTGTTCTTCTCCTCTATCCATTTCGCCATGTACTTTGTTCCGGAAATGGTATGATGCATGAGCATGGCGCCGGTAAAATTAGTGGCCCGGTGCGCAGGAAGATTTTTCCGGATCTCTGAAACAGCTGTCAACAGGCGTTCTTCGTTCGCCTTCTTTCCGAAAAGTGTATGAACGATCGCAATGCCGTTCCGGCGGCTTTGCTCCCAAAGAGCTTTATCAGTATATAATTCTACCGCTGCGTCCGCTATTGCAGAGGTTGTGTCGGCAATGCGCCCGCTCCATTCAAGCCCGCCCCGCATGCCTTCCGCACCTATCGAAGTGGTAACATTCGGTGTCCCGCAACGCATCGCGTCCATCAGCTTACCTTTTAATCCCGCTCCGTAGCGCAGCGGTGCCAGCAGCACCCTCGCCTGCCCGATCACTTCCAGTGCATCCTCCGCCCTTCCCATGATGTAAAAACCTTGTCTGGGACTGTGCAGCGCCGTCACTTTCTGAGAAGGGTATGCACCGTACACACGCAATGCCGCTTCCGGCAATTGTTTACGGATCACAGGCCAGATCTCCTCTTTTAAATACTGAACGGAATTCCAGTTAGGCTCATGCAGGAAATTCCCGATGGTGATGAAATCACTGCGCTCCTCAAAGCTTTTCCAGCCGCTTGTTTCAACAGGCTCCTGCATAAAGGGAAGATACAGCAGCAGGGACGCATCCACCTTAAAATGGTTTTGTAATAATTCCATTTCATAGGAAGAAATGATCAATGAAAGGTCGCAGCGGTAAATGCTGGCAATTTCACGTTTTGCATGATCGCTGAGCAGGTCGCTCATTGTAAATGCCCGTTTTTCTTTCCAGGCCAGCTGCCGCCCGTAACGCAGGCAATGCAGGTCTTCCGTATCGAGGATGCGCAGCGCGTCCGGACAAGTCTCGGCAACCCTCCATCCGAACTGCTCTTCGCACATAAAACGGTCGAACAGCACAAGCGAAGGGTTCAGCTCCTTCACAAAGGCATCGAAGCTGCTGCTGTTGAGCTCAATGGTTTTCTTCTGCACATTTAATTGTGCGAGGTCTGCTGAAAATCCACTGTCGGCAGCAGCGCTCGCAAACGTAACGGCATATCCCTGTTGCCGGAACACTTCCATCAGCTGCAACATCCGGCTCCCGGCCGCCGATGAAGCGGGCTCCGGCCATACTGTTCCGATGATCAAAAGTGTTTTTTGCTGCATGCTGCTGTAGATAACATCACAAAATACAAAAAAGGAGGTTCCTCCCGGGTTTATTCAATGGCATATTTTTTTACGGCCAACCTTGACCCATCAACCAAGCCATGGCAACCGTATTATCACTCCAGATCGCCGACAGCATCGACATTAAGGCATTCCGGGCCGATTACAAGGCGGAGCTCATTTATTCCGATTCCGATGAGCTGTTCTATAAAGTGGGCGCCGAACAATACCTGTATGTATTCAAATACGGCGTCACCTGCTTTCTGAACCAGGATGAAGCCTCTGTGAATGCTTTTGTGAAATACATGTCGCCCTACTGCAAGCATCCCGTGGAGTTCAAGCTTACGGAAGAATTCATCATCGAGACCAATGCCATGGAAAATAAATTCGGCTACAGCAAGGTGGAGATCACGAACCCAACGGTTGAAGCGCTGCGGCTGATCATGCTGAATGTATCGCAGTCGGTGGCGCTCGACTACTATTCGGAGCAATCGATGCAACTGCTGGCCGAGACCAACCGGCACATGAACTTTCTCGAAAAGCGCGGAAAGCTCGACATCTCGGGAAGCGTACTCAGGCGCTTCATCGGGAAAACGATCAACCTGAAGAACCGCATCAGCGAGAACCTGTACATTTTCGATTCCACGGATGAGACCTGGGAAAATGAAGAGCTGTACAAGATGGATGTGGAATTGAAAAAGACTTTTGATTTACAAAGCCGCTACCGCAACATCCAGGAAGAGCTGGAGATCATCAAAGAGAACCTGAGCCTGCTGATCGACCTGATGCACCAGCGGAAAAGCAGCGCGCTGGAAGTAGTGGTGATCCTGCTTATTCTTGTGGAAGTGGTGAATTTGCTGATCGAGAAGATCATTTAAAATAAAAAAGAGAGGGACAAGCCCTCTCTTTTCCATTATAACTTTATGATAAGCTTAGCTCAGCACTTTCTTCACCAGGTCGGCGGCTTCCTGCAATGCAATTGCAGAGTACACTTTCAATCCTGATTCGTCGATGATCTTTTTCGCTTCCACAGCGTTTGTTCCCTGTAAGCGGATGATGATCGGAACGTTGATGGTTCCCATGTTCTTATACGCATCTACGATTCCCTGCGCAACACGGTCGCAGCGAACGATACCGCCGAAAATGTTCACGAGGATCGCTTTTACTTTCGGGTCCTTTAAAATGATGCGGAATGCCTGCTCAACGCGTGCAGCATTTGCAGTACCTCCAACATCGAGGAAGTTGGCAGGGTCGCCGCCCGATAACTTAATGATGTCCATAGTAGCCATTGCAAGCCCAGCGCCGTTTACCATGCAGCCAACGTTACCGTCGAGCTTCACATAGTTCAGTCCGAACTCGCCTGCTTCCACTTCAGTAGGATCTTCTTCCGAAGTATCGCGCAAAGCAGCGTAATCAGGGTGACGGAACAATCCGTTGCCGTCGAATGTAACTTTTGAATCTACAGCGATGATCTTGTTATCGGATGTTTTCAGCACCGGGTTGATCTCGAACATGGATGAATCCGTTGCTTCGTATGCTTTGTAAAGCGATGCGATGAATTTGGTCATCTGCTTGAAGCCTTCACCCGACAAGCCCAGGTTGAATGCGATCTTGCGGCACTGGAAATCGCGTAATCCCACTTTCGGGTCGATCTCTTCCTTGAAGATCAGGTGCGGGGTATCGTGCGCAACTGTTTCAATGTCCATTCCTCCTTCGGTTGAATACATGATTGTATTGCGGCCTTTGGAGCGGTCGAGCAGCACGCTCACATAATATTCCTTGGTTTCCGATTCGCCCGGGTAATATACATCCTGCGCGATCAGCACCTTGTTCACTTTCTTGCCTTTTTCACCGGTTTGCAGTGTAATGAGCTGGTTGCCGAGTATATTTTTGGAAATGGTCTTTACATCATCCAGTGATTTTGCCAATGCAACACCGCGCTGTTCCGTTCCTGCGATCTTTCCTTTACCGCGTCCTCCCGCATGGATCTGTGACTTCACAACCCACCAGCCTGTGCCGGTCGTTTTTTGCAATTCTTTTGCAGCTTCCACCGCTTGCTCCGGCGTATCGGCAACAATACCTTCCTGGATGGCAACACCAAAACTTTTCAAAATGGCTTTACCCTGATACTCGTGTATGTTCATAACGTTTGCTTGTTTTTAATTAACAGTTCCAAAAGTATGTTTTTTATTGGTGAATACAAACACTTCCGGACAATTTTTAAAACAAAGATCCCCTTCCGGAAACCGGAAAGGGATCTTCATATACACCTTTATAAACTTATTATTCGGAAACTTATTTTTTAGCGTAACGGTTGCGGAATTTATCAACGCGACCTGCAGTATCCACAAGCTTCACTTTACCTGTGTAGAAAGGATGGCTCATGTGGGAGATCTCCAGCTTTACAACAGGATACTCGTTACCATCTTCCCATTTAATGGTTTCTTTAGTATCAACGCATGATTTTGTGATGAAAGAGTAATCATTACTCATATCTTTAAATACCACTAAACGGTAATTTTCTGGGTGAATTCCTGGTTTCATTTCTTATTCTATTTTTTAATTTCGGATTGCAAAGATACATATTTTCATATAAACTGCAATTTTTTTATGCTTTTTTTTAGGTTCGGATCGCGAATCGCTGCGAATTACGAATCCAGCGCGTTCGTCGTTACCCAGTACTTATACCCCACAATGGCCATTTCCCACTTTTTCAGTCCTTTCAGGTCGCGCTTGTAGTATTTGGGCAGGATCGCCTTGTTGATCCGGGCTAACAGCTTAAAAACCGATTTTTTCATGCTGCGAAGATACAAATAATCAGCTAACACCTGCAATCCCCGGCGCTCCAACCTTCTTCCTCCAACCTCCCTCCTCCCTTCTCCCATCAACCGCTTATCACTTTTTAGCCGGAATCTCGTTTTTTATTCCTTATTTAGTCCTTCAAATTTTACACAATGAACTCTTATAAATTATTGCTCGCCGCAACGCTTTTCAGCAGCGGTATTTTTGCACAGTCCGACAAGGAAAAGGAGAAAAAATGGGACGTTTCCAACCCGAAAGGCACATTTGCGGAAGTGGAGATCACCACCAGCGAAGGTACCTGGATGGGGCTCGACATCAGTCCCGACGGCAAAACGATCGTGTTCGACCTGCTCGGCGACATTTACTCCATGCCCGTTACAGGCGGTGATGCGAAGGTGCTCCGCAGCGGCTTCCCTTACGAAGTGCAGCCGCGCTTCAGTCCCGACGGCAAAAAGATCTCCTTTACCAGCGATGCCGGCGGCGGCGATAACATCTGGACCATAAATGCTGACGGATCGGATGCAAAGCAGGTTACCACCGAGAATTTCCGCTTGCTGAACAATGCCGTTTGGACACCCGACGGACAGTACCTCGTGGCCCGTAAACACTTCTCCTCCACTCGTTCCCTCGGTGCCGGCGAAATGTGGATGTACCACATCAGCGGCGGTGAAGGATCACAGCTTACGATCAAAAAAAATGCGCAGCAGGATGCCGGCGAGCCCTGCCTTTCGGCGGATGGGAAATATATGTATTACAGCGAGGACATGTACCCGGGCGGATTTTTCCAGTACAATAAAGATCCCAATAACCAGATCTATGTGATCAAACGCTTCGACCGCACCACCGGGGAGATCGAAACCATCACCGGCGGTCCGGGCGGCGCTTTCCGTCCGCAAATCTCAAAAGACGGTAAAACGCTGGCTTTTGTGAGGCGCGTGCGCACTGCAACAGTACTGTATCTCCGCAACATGGAAACCGGCGAGGAATGGCCGGTGTACGACAAGCTGAGCAAGGACCAGCAGGAAGCATGGGCGATCTTCGGCGTATACAGTAATTTCAACTGGCTCGATGCTTCGCACATCATCATCTGGGCAAACGGCAAGATCATGAATGTGGACGTTACAAAATCAACAGCCGCGGAAATTCCCTTCGTAGTGCATGCAAAGCACAAGATCATCGATGCGCTCAAATTCCGCCAGGAAGTAGCCCCGGATAAATTCACCGTGAAGGTGATCCGCAACGCCACTGTTTCCGCAGATGAAAAAACACTTGTATTCAATTCCGTGGGATTTCTCTGGAAGAAAGACCTTCCGGACGGCACGCCCGTAAGATTAACCGCAACGCCAGCTTCAGCTGCCGGCACCAACCTCGAATTTGAGCCTTCCTTCTCCCCGAAGGGCGATGAAATAGTGTACACCACCTGGAATGACGAGAACATGGGCGCAGTGTATAAAATGAGCCTGAAGGATAAAAAGCCGGTGAAGATCACTTCTGCAAAGGGAATTTACCGCACGCCGCGCTTTTCAGCGGATGGCAAATGGATCGTATTTCAGAAGGAAGAAGGCAACGACCACATGGGCTTTACCTACTCCACCGATCCCGGTATTTACGTGATCGAGAACAAAGCCGGCGCACAGCCGAAGCTGGTGACCAAGGAAGGATTCGACCCGCGCTTCATCGGCAGCGACCGCATCTTTTTCCAGAGCTCCGACGGCGAGAACAAAGTATTCAAAAGCATTTCCGTGGAAGGCAAAGACCTGCGCACCAACTTCAGTTCCAAATATGCAACCTCGGTGGTGCCAAGCCCCGATGGCCGATGGGTTGCCTTCATTGAGCTGGTCAAAGCCTATGTGGCCGCTTTCCCTCCAACAGGCAAACCGGTCGACCTGAGCGCACAGATGGCTTCGGCACCGGTGATCCAGGTCTCGAAGGATGCCGGATTGAACCTGCAGTTCAGCGCCGACAGCAAAAAGATCCACTGGACCTACAGCGATGAATACTTTACGACAGACCTGAAAGATCATTTCACCTTTCTCGAGGGCGCTCCCGAAAAGCCATTGCCGATGGACAGCGTTGGCGTGAAGATCAACCTGCAATTGCCTTCCGACAAGCCGAAAGGAAGGCTTGCATTGAAGAATGCGCGCATCATCACCATGAAAGGCGATGAAGTGATCGAGAACGGAACGATCATCATCAATGAAAATAAAATTGAAGCGATCGGCAAAGCGGAGGATGTGAAAATTCCCGCCGATGCAAAAGTGATCGACTGCAGCGGAAAAACGATCATGCCCGGCATGGTGGATGTGCACTCGCATCTGAGCACCTGGCGCCTCGGCCCGAGCCCGCAGAAGCAATGGAGCTATTATGCGAACCTTGCTTTCGGCGTTACCACCACGCATGACCCTTCCTCAGTTTCGGAAATGGTGTTCTCGCAATCGGAAATGGTGAAGGCCGGCTACATGGTTGGTCCGCGCATCTTTTCCACAGGCACTATTCTCTACGGCGCCGAAGGCGATTTCAAAGCGGTGATCAACAGTCTCGACGATGCACGCTCCGCCATTGCACGCACAAAAGCATTCGGTGCCTTCTCCGTTAAAAGCTACAACCAGCCGCGCAGGGAGCAGCGCCAGCAAGTGATCCAGGCCGCGCGCGACCTGCAGATCATGGTGGTGCCGGAAGGCGGATCAACTTTCTTTCATAACATGAGCGAGATCATCGACGGGCATACCGGCATTGAGCATAACATTCCGATCGCCGATCTCAGCAACGATGTGATCAAATTATGGGCGGCAAGTAAAACAGGTTACACGCCGACACTTATTGTTACCTACGGCGCTATTAACGGCGAAGACTACTGGTACCAGAAAACGAACGTATGGGAGAACAAGCGCCTGCTGAACTATTATCCGCGCTCTATCATCGACGCACGTTCACGTCACCGTAAAATAATCCCGGAGGAAGAATATGAGAACGGCTGGATGCTGGTATCACGCTCCTGCAAAAAATTAGCGGATGCCGGTGTGAAGGTGAACCTTGGTTCGCACGGACAGATCCAGGGAATCGGCGCGCACTGGGAATTATGGATGCTGCAGATGGGCGGAATGACGCCGCTGCAAGCCATCCGCTGCGCCACTATGAACGGCGCACAGTACATCGGCATGGGCGACCAGATAGGATCGCTCGAAACAGGCAAGCTGGCCGACCTCGTGGTGATGGAGAAAAATCCGCTCGAGAATATCCGCAACACCGAAAGCATAAAATACGTAATGGTGAACGGCAGGCTCTTCGACGCAGAAACGATGAACGAGCTTGGGAATTACGATGTGAAGCGCAGCAAATTCTATTGGGAGAACACGAAAGCAAACAACAATTTCCCATGGCACGAGGAAACGAACAGCTTCATGGGAGGCTGCGAGAATGGGGATTAGGAACGTTGAATCATGCAAAAACTCTTTCATCCGAAAATAATCATCCTGCTCTGCATCACCATCTGCGTGTTCGTAACCACGAACATTCACTGGGGAAAGAACAAATGGCAGAACATCCTGGAAGCGGATGCAAAAGGCTATTACGCCTATCTTCCGGCTATGTTCATTTATCATGATCTGAACTTCGGATTTTATGATTCCGTTGAAAAAGGCCCGGATGCCGATCCGCACTTCGTATCGGAATACCGCGTACAGGTGGATGGCAGCAAAACGATCGATAAATATTTTTGCGGTACCGCGCTGGCAGAAGCGCCGTTCTTCCTGATAGCGCATGCAGTAAGCAGCATTAGCGGTGCTAACAACAACGGATTTTCACAAACCTATATGCTTTTTATAACGCTTGCCGCGATCTTCTACCTCTGGTTGGGATTATGGTATACCGACAAGCTCCTCGATCTGTACCGCATCCGGAAAGGCTTCCGAAGCATCTGTATCATCGCGCTTCTCTTCGGGACCAACCTCTTTTTTTATTCGGTCTGCGAAATGGGAATGTCGCACATCTACTCTTTCGCATTCATGGCCATGTTTTGCTATTTTGTAAAGCGGTCATTCATGTCGGCACAGGGAAAGCACCTGTTCATCAGCCTGCTGCTGCTCGGGATCATCTTCCTGATCCGCCCCGCAAACCTCATGATCCTGCTTGCGCTGCCATTCCTTGCCGGCGATCTTTATGCGATCCTTACAGGCATCAACACCATTAAAAAGAATGTGCTTTGGTTCAGCGCAGGCCTGATCTCCTGCCTGCTGGTTATGAGCATCCAGATGATCATCTATAAAATTTCGACCGGACATTTCTGGGTGGATTCGTATCCCGGGGAGGATTTTCATTTCAACGATCCGCATTTCTTTTCCATCCTCTTCAGCTATAAAAAAGGATTGTTCCTCTACACTCCGCTCTACCTGCTCGCTTTGGGCGGAATTTATTTCTTCTTCAAAAAAAGAAAATTCGAGTTCTTTACCTTCATCTTCTTTTTTGTAGTACTTACGTATGTGCTCTCTTCGTGGTGGAACTGGTGGTACGGAGGCAGCTTTTCTTCAAGAGTGTACGTGGAGTACCTTCCCTTGTTTGCGGTGCTGCTCGCCTTCATGCTGCAGCATGCTTCAAAAAAAATAGCGCAAAGGGTTTTTATTCCGCTGATCTTTTTGCTGATCGCGCTCTGCCAGTTTCAAACCTATCAGTACCGCTATTACCAGATCCACTGGGAGAACATGACGCAGGAAAAATACTGGGATGTGTTTTTGAGTATGAAGAAGTGATTGAATTCGTGCAGGCTTGTTCTCGATACGCTCGTACCTCGCACTCGAACTGACGCCACTGTCACTTCGAGTTCGACCGTAGGGAGAGTATCGAGAAGTGTAAGTACAAGAATGATCAAACTGCTAAATATACTTCCTGATCGTCGCCACCAATACCTCCATCATGATCGGCTTTGAAAGATAATTGTCGCAGCCCGCTTCCAGGCATTTTTCCTTATCGCCTTTCATGGCATGCGCTGTGAGTGCGATCACCGGCGTGCGATACAATCCGTTCATGCCTTCATAATCACGGATGGCCTGTGTGGCAAGCAAGCCGTCGAGCACCGGCATCTGCACATCCATCAGGATCAGCTTGATCTCCTTGTGGCTTTGATACATGTCCACCGCGATCTGCCCGTTGTTGGCGGTAAGCACCTTATAGCCCGACTTCTCGAGGATCAGCTTCGTGAGCCGCTGGTTCACAATGTTATCTTCCACGAGCAGCAGGCAATCCTTCTCCACTTCCGAAGGCTGTTCTTCTGCTTTATTTCCTTCAGTCAAAACAGTTACAGGGTTGTACGGCAGCGTAAAATAAAATACGGAGCCTTGTCCTTTCTCCGATTCCACCCAGATCTTCCCTCCCATCAGCTCCACCAGCTTTTTCGAAATGGTGAGCCCAAGCCCGCTTCCGCCGTGTGAGCGCGTGCTGGAGGCATCCGCCTGTCCGAACATCTCGAAGATCTTTGCATGGTCCTTCTCTTCCACGCCGATGCCCGAATCCTTCACATAGAACTCGAGCATATTGTTGTTTTTCAGGCTTACGCCGAATTCAACCGTACCTTCCTGTGTGAACTTCAGCGCATTGCCGAGCAGGTTGTTGAGGATCTGCTGCAGGCGGGTATTGTCGGAATAGATCTGCGCCGCTATGTTTGTCGGATATACTTTCTTCAATTGGATCTTTGCGCCGCTCTTGGAGATCATGGCAGCCACTTCCGACTCCTTGGCATCGAAGAGCTCTTTCAGCGAGAAGGCTTCATTTTCCACAACGAGCTGGCCTGCTTCAATTTTAGAAACATCCAGGATATCGTTGATGAGGTTAAGCAGCAGCTTGCCGCTGTCTTTCAGCGTTTCCAGGTAGCCGCGGTGTTCCATCGAAACATTGTCGAGCAGCATCAGGTCCACATAGCCGATGATCGCATTCATCGGTGTACGGATCTCATGGCTCATGTTCGCAAGGAACTCAGACTTTGCCTTGTCCGATTCTTCCGCCTTGGAGCGCGCATTCCGCATCTCCTCCTCCACTTTTTTCCGCTCAAAGAATGTCGGAATATCGTAGCTTACCTTGTTGCTGAGCTGTTTCTGCGAGGTGGCCGTGTAACGCTCAACATGCTGCTGGATCTTGTGCGGCGGCGACAGGATGAACGTACAGTTTTCATCGCCCCTGGCCTTGCAGGTAACTTCCACCGCCGTGAGCGGCATGCCGTAGCTCTGCTCGCACCAGCCGGAGGAATATCCCGCATTCATGATGCAGACAGGAGTTTCGGACCTTTTCCCCGAACGGATCCAGGAATCGGCTTCAAATGAAAAAGGGTGATTGTACAGGAAATAAAAATCGTCGCCGGGAGCAGGAGTGCTTTCGGGCAATATATCAACATACGCCCAGCCGGAGTAGGCAAAATGCACGGGGCCCGCCGAAAGCTTCTCCAGCGGCTCCTTCAGGTTCATCTTCGAATGAAAGTTCTTAGCATCGTTGATCCCGATCACATGGGAGATGTCGAACAGGAAGTTTTTCCCGATGAGCATGGCCTCTTTTTCTCCCCTGTCGGAATACAGCTGCTGGATGGTGGTAAGGAAATCGTGCGACAAGGCGGAAGCCCTTACAAGCACATAACGCTCATCGTTGATCTCGATAGTGCCGCGCGTCGGATCCATTTTCAGGTTCCGGAAATATTCTCCAACCGTTTGCTGCGCCTTATCGAACACTGCTTTCACGTTGCCGGGCACACTTACGGTATTGCCGCTTACGGGAAACGCGGAATTCTTTTTCAGCCGGGCGTTTTCCAGTTCCAGCTCTTCAATGCGCTTTTGCAGCGCCTTTATATGTTCTTCTCCGCTCATTTTTTACGGCGCGAATTTAAAACCAAATAATGAGATGGC
>Ga0157372_10001227_pt1 | contig 27745 bp, 24 predicted proteins | sample C55metaG_FD_115307 | JGI IMG/M metagenome (GOLD analysis project Ga0157372, IMG submission 115307) | Corn rhizosphere microbial communities from Kellogg Biological Station, Michigan, USA - C5-5 metaG | ecosystem: Host-associated > Plants > Roots > Rhizosphere > Soil | place: USA: Michigan...
CTCTCTCGGCGGGGCCTATCAGGCCTTCAAAGATAACCTTATCGTTCCCGTTCTCGTCGGCCCTGAAGCTGTCATTCGTTCGCTGGCAGAGAAGATGGAGATCGACCTCGGCAACATTTGCATTGTCGATGTCGAGCAGAGCCGTTTGGCGGCGTTCCGTGCGGTGGAACTGGCCCGCAAGAACGAAGTTCAGATGCTGATGAAGGGCTCGCTGCATACCGACGAACTGATGGGCGCCGTCGTATCGCGCGAAGGAGGCATGCGCCGAGGCCGCCGCATCAGCCACGTGTTTGCGCTCGATGTTCCGTCGTATCACAAGACCCTCTTCGTCACCGATGCCGCGGTGAATATCCAGCCTGACTTTGAAACCAAGATCGACATCCTTCAGAACGCCATCGACATGATGCTGGCGATTGAAATTCCTACGCCTAAGGTTGCGATCCTCTCCGCTGTCGAATCCGTGAACCCGGCCATTCCATCGACGCTTGATGCCGCTGCTCTTTGCAAGATGGTCGACCGCGGCCAAATTACCGGGGCAATTGTCGATGGGCCGCTCGCTTTTGACAACGCAATCTCCAGCGAAGCCGCGAAGATCAAGAAGATCAAATCGGAGGTCGCTGGAGATGCAGACCTGCTGATGGTGCCTAACCTTGAAGCCGGCAACATCCTCTTTAAAGAGCTTCAATATCTGGCGGGAGCGCTGGCGGCAGGGGTTGTTGTTGGAGCGAAGGTTCCGGTGGTACTAACCAGCCGGGCCGATGGAGAACTGGCCAGGATGGCAAGCTGTGCGCTTGGAGTGCTACTGGCAAAGCCCGCGCCTGAATTGTCGTAAACAGCTCAGATCATCAACTAGGCGCGACCGGCATGTTAGAACAGATTCCTGAGATGGCGTCGTAGATCTGCTCCGGCGAAATGCCTTCTCTGGAGACCGCTTCGTGCCTAAAGAGCCGGGTGTTACCCGACGTTCCTTCCTCGGTAAAGCAATCCCCGCGGCTGCTGCGGCGACCGCTGCCGCTTCAGCTCCTTGCCAATCTGCGCTTTCGGCAGGTTCGACCGCACGTGGCTCGGCTTTGCTCGATCTCTTGCGCGTTCCCGATCGGGCGACGACCTACGCGGGTCTGGGCCGTCCTGTTGCGCTCTCGCGCGCCCAGCGGACCTGGCAGGCAAGCGGCATTGAAGTCGAGTTTCAGCCTGGCGATAAGGAGATGGAGGTGTTCGTCTCCAGTCCGGGGCACGAGCTGACTCACGTACATCTTCGCTGGTCTGTCGACGTAGCTGCCGGTCTGCGCTTCCTCGGCGATCACTGGGAGCGGAGCTATGGCGATCTCGCGTGGCGGGGGATCGTGCCCGAACGGGTCATGCCGTGGTACTTCCTGAGCTGGGACGGGGCGACATGTCATGGGTATGGTGTGAAGACTGGCGCTGGCACGCTTTGCTTCTGGCAGGTTGACGGGGAGGGTGTGTCGCTCTGGATGGACCTGTCGAATGGCGGAGATGGGGTTCAGCTTGGCTCGCGGCGGTTGCATGCGGCGACGCTTGTGAGCCGGGTAGGGATGAGTGGAGAGGCACCGATTGCGTCCGCACGCACATTCTGCCGAAGGATGTGCGAGAAGCCGCGGCTGCCTTCCGCGCCACTTTACGGGTCGAACGACTGGTACTACGCGTATGGGAAGAATTCCGCGGAGGAGACGCTTCGGGATGCGGATCTGATGGCGGAGCTTTCTTCCGGGCTCGCTGCACGGCCGTTCACCGTTGTCGACGATGGGTGGCGGGATACGGCGCGGTTCCCGGATATGCGTGCTGTTGCGGAGGGGATCAGACAGCGGAATGTGCGGCCGGGGATCTGGATTCGGCCACTGATTGCGCCAGCGAATACTCGGGCTGATCTGTTGCTGCCGGGCGAGAGGTTCGGATCGCAGAAGGGCAGGGCGTCGGAACTGGCCTACGACCCTACGATGCCGGAGGCGCTGGAGTTGATTACGGCGAAGGCGCGGGAAGTCGTGGAGTTTGGATTTGAGCTGGTGAAGCATGACTACTCCACGTACGACCTGCTGGGGCGGTGGGGATTTGAGATGGGGGCGAGTCCGACCACGCCGGGGTGGCGCCTCCACGATCGGTCGCGGACGAACGCCGAGGTCATTCGCGATTTGTACCTGGCCCTGCGGAAGGCTGCCGGGGAGAAGACACTGCTTCTTGGCTGCAACACAGTCGGTCATCTTGGAGCAGGCATCTTTGAATCGCAGCGCACCGGAGACGATACGAGCGGGCAGCACTGGGAGAGGACGCGAAAGATGGGGGTGAACACGCTGGCATTCCGGCTGCCGCAGGATCGGACGTTGTTTTCGCTGGATCCGGATTGCGTGGGGATTACGCCGGCGATTCCATGGGAGCTGAACCGTCAGTGGATGGATGTGATCGCGCGGAGCGGGGCGGCGCTGTTTGTGTCGCCTGACCCAGCGGCGACGGGTGCGGAGCAGAAGAAGGAGATCGCTGCGGCATTCCGGATTGCGAGTGCGGGCGGGACGGGAGTTTCTGCTGAGGATTGGTTGGATACGACCTCGCCGGAGCGGTGGTCTGCTGGTGGGTCTGACGGCGAGGTGCGGTATCGGTGGTGCGGTCGGGACGGGGAGGATCCGTTTGCGACCTGACAGTCGGTAGCGGTTCGGGTTGTGAGTTTTTAGCAAGTCAGCGGCGCTTCGCGCCATGGCAAGTTAGCAAGTTAGCGGTTAGCACCGTCAGCCCGCCGCTCGCAGAAATCGGATGCAAAGTTCAGTTGCAACCTACTGCGGTCGTGATTTTTATCCCGCCCTTGACAGGAAGCTATACAATCGCTGGGGTTCCCAAAATCGAGTCATTCCCCCTTTGGCCCGAGTTACTGCGTCTCGTCCACTCGACGAGGACGATTTCACGAGGGTGCCGGATTCCAAAACCGGCTCTACCACGGAGGTAATACGAGAATGAACAAGATCAGCCGTGTCCCCTGGGTCGCATTTTTCTGCATGCCTTTGCTTCCCGCTGCCGTTTCCCTAGCCCAGAGTCCATTTGATGGGACCTGGAAAAACGAGCCATCTAAACAGAAGCTGGACCCCAAGCCAATCGTGGAATACATCGCCCAGGGCTGGTACCACTGTGATAGCTGTGTTCCTCCGCAGACTGTGAAGGCCGACGGTACCGACCAGGCTGTATCAGATCAGGCAGTCGACACGGAGAACATCAAGGTAGTTGATGACAAAACAGTTTCCGTTGCGGGCAAAAAGGACGGAAAGGTTGTGTTCGAACAAACCGCCACGGTCTCCGCAGACGGCAAGACGCTCACCGTCAAAGGAGTGGGCCACCCTCCGAATGGCGATAAGCCTGTCGAGTTCACCACAAAAATGAAGCGCGTTGGGACTGCGCACTCTGACGTGCACGCCACCTCTGGCAGATGGCTGGTGCTTGGTGGACAGGCAAGCGAAAATGCCCAGGTGACCACGTACAAGACCAATGGCGACGAACTGACGATGACAAGACCCACCGGGGAGTCCTACACGGCGAAGTTTGACGGCAACGACTATCCGGTCAAGGGCTCTTACGGCTACGACCAGGTCTCCCTCAAGCGCGTCAGTGACAAGACGTTTGAAGAGACAGATAAGCTGAAGGGGAAGGTCATCGAAGTAGACACGTGGACGGTTTCCAAGGATGGCAAAACTCTGACCGTAGTGGCTGTTGAGAAGCCGAGCGATCGGACCAATACCTTTGTCGCAACCAAGGTGGCCGAAAAGAAGTAATCGATATCGGGCGCCGTTCCCGCACGAAACACTGACTGAGGCCCCGCCTGGGATTGATTTTGGCGGGGCTTCTGTTTGGATTTCGAAAACCGCGCGGGCGCTGATCGTCGTGTTGAACCGGATGATCGGCTGGTGAGGGATGACAGGCGCTGTTGTCGGCTAGGCGGGCACAATTGCCGGTTCGAAGTCGAGCGTCAGGACGGTGATGTCGTCTTCCTGTCCGAAATGCAGGGCGGCATCGGCGATACGTTCTGCGGGTTCCGTTGAGAGTGCGCTGGTACGTTCGAAACCCATCAATTCGCCCTGGGTGTTGCGTGCCTCAACTACACCATCTGTAAGCAGGGTCAGGCGGCCTTTGCCGGGCAGTTCGGTTGTGGTCTCGGTGTATTCGGCGGTTGCGGACAATCCCAATGGAAGACCGTTTTCTGTCGCCAGCTCGTGTCCAGCGAGATAGGGCGGCAGATGACCTGCGTTTGCGATGGTGAGCGTACCGTCGGCATCGATGCGCAGCGCGAGACAGGTGGTGAATCCTCCCTGGCTGCGTCCGAGCATGCGCTGATTCATGGCGGCAAGAATGTCCCCGGGACTCTGGGTGTAGTGAGCGAGGGTTCGCGCGGTTCCTACGAGCAGCGACACGGTCATCGCCGCAGGCATGCCTTTTCCGCTGACATCACCGATGATGGCCAGCACTCCACCGCTTTCGATTGGCAGAATCTGGAAGAAGTCTCCGCCTACTTCGCCGGCGGGAATGTAGCAGCTTTGAATCGTGAAGCCGGGAATGTGCGGGATTTCTTCAGGGATGAGGAGCTGTTGCACGATGCGGGCAGCTTGAAGTTCACTGGCGAGATGCTCTTCGTGGCGTCGTGTCCGGGTGAACCGGCCGATGAGAATCGCGAGCATCGCGGAGAGGAAGATGACGTCGACGAATGGACGCGCAGTCAGGTTGAAGAAGCGGTTGGCGCTTTGAGAGCCATGGGTGAGACCGAGAGCAAACAGCTCAAATGAGACGATGCCGGCAAGGTTCACGCCTTCCTGCAGCAGGGTGGGAGCCAGCAGGAGCCGTGCGTCCGGTATGCCCTGGCGGGCTCGGACAATGACGAGGATCAGCACCCATACAAGCGCAGGAAGTGAAGTGGCGAAATTAAATGAATTCACCTGGGGTTGTGTGAGGAGTCCGAGCAGAGCCAGGGTGAAAGGCAATGGGCGGGTGAGAGCGGCTATGGCAGAGACCCAGTACAACCAATCTTTGCGGCCGCGCAGAAGGTAGTAGTAGAAGGTCAGAAAAGCGAGGGTCCCGGCACCCTCTGAGATTCCGCGCGATATCTCACGGAATGCGATGTTGACGTCGGTAAAGGTCGTGAAGAGGAAGGTGCTTTCGCTATATGTTTTGAAGACGAGCCAGATGCCGAACCAGAGATATTCGCGCTCATTGCGATGGTGCCATGCGAATCCGAGTGCAAAGATGCCGCCGAGAAGACAGAGCAAGGCGGAAAACAGAGGCGGGGCCCAGCTCCATGGATTGCCGGGATAATCGAGGCGGCGCATCTGATCAATGGCTGCTTTCTCTCCCACGTAGGCAGTTGTCTGCGGGCCACCGCCGTAGTAGTGGGCCCAGAAGGGCCAATGCCAGACGCGGATCGCGATGAGTACTGAATTTGCGGCGGACGTGGTTCGAGGGAGCACATAGACGGGAGGCGTACCCGCAACCAGCTTCTGGTGTGGCGGCAATCCACCAAAGCCACCGAGAAGATGCCCATCGGCGTAGACCTCATAGCTTGTCAGGATCCTGGGGAAGTAAAGGGCCAATGGCCTCGAATCCGCGGGGATCTGGATACTGAAGCGATACCAGCCGAATCCGCTCATTCTTGGGTATCCCTGAGAACTCCAGCCGCTATCGGAGCGAAGGAGCGGCCAGGAGGAGTCGTCGAAGGCGGGATCGGCCCAGCGAGCATCGTCTCCGGGATGAAAGCGCCACAGTCCACGAAGTTCGGTAAGGTGCACGCGATCTTTTTCGAGATCGAAGGTCTGGGCGTGAAGAGGGTGCAGTCCACGGAAGCCCAGCAGGACGAAAAAGATTAAAAGGGCGCCCGGCATTCTGTGCGGAAGCATTGTGAGAGATGGTGTCACAGTTTGCGTTGGAGAGACAATCCAGAAAAGGCGACGGTGTCGTGGCCTTCGCACGAAATGTTGCACGCGATTTGACCAAAGAGCGCGATGAGTTGGGTTCGTGCGTGCCGCAGGGACGCAGCCTGAATGGACCCGAGATCGAGCGCCGTGAAAGCACATGCGCTGCGGCGGCTGGGGCGTTTGATGAAGTCGAGTTGGACGACGGAGGAAAGGGCGGCGACCTCGGCGCCGAGTTGTTTAAGGGCCATTCCGGTTTGAGTGGGATGGCCCTTATTTGAGGATGAGAGGTTACTTCACTGTAGCTGTGACTGTACTTTCCCATTTGGTGCCGGCGGTGTTGACGGCGAAGATGCCGAACCGGTGAGAGCCTGCTGCCAAATTGAGCTGGTGCTCAGAGAAGTACTGGTTTTCTCTGTGTACATCTTTACCCCATCAACCCAAATCTCCATGCGGGCCAGAGTGCCAGTGATCCTGGCGGCTGCGCGCACACTTACGGGTGAGCTGACGGTGGAACCGTTGACGGGGGAGCAGACTTTGACTCCCGCCGTAGACGGCGCCGTGCAGGTGGTGGTGGTGGAGGAGACCGATAAGGTGAACGACTTAGTCTGGTGCGTGCCGTCCCAGCCTATTCCATTGACGGTAACTGCGTGGCTGCCCGCCGCGAGTGCGACGGAGCTGTCGAGGAACGAATAGTTTGAGAACGCGTGCGTCAGTTGCTCCGCAACCTTTTTGCCGTCCGCCCACACAGCGAAGGTTCGCATCGGGGTAGGCCCGGCGGCGCCGATGGAAAATTTAACCGGCGAACTGGATGAAGAACCGGGCGAACATATCGTGATGCCTTCAGCTTTACCTGAGAGTCCGCAGCCGGGGAAGCTGCCGGTGCTGTCATTCGTCAGGATTTCGAAACTGTCGTTTGTGGTGCCACCGTTGTTCTGGTCGAACACTATATCTGGCCGGGTGCCGTGGGTGGTGCGGACGGCGTAAGGCTCACCAAGTTCGTACGAGTTCTGATAGACATTCTGTGCCGCACCGAAGTTGCCGGAGCCGGTTCCGAGGCGAACAAAGAGGCTTTGCGCAGAACCGCTATTGCAGGGAGCAGCCGTATAGGCGAGATCAGTGCGCCCGTCGCCATTGAAGTCCGCCGCTGTGAAGAAGCCGGCACACTCGCCGCTGCTAATTTGCTTGTAGCTCACGGTGCGATTGGAATTTCCGAAGTAGGCCGCAACGACAGGCGAGGTCGCGCCGGAGGCCGTGAAGACAATGTCGCTTCGGCCGTCGTTGTTGAGATCGGCGACAACGGGTACGCCGTCGGAGTTCTTATTCGGATCGGCAAAATAGCTGGGGGTTGATCCGAAATGTCCAGCCCCATCTCCGTACCAGATCTGCACCGTGCTAGGTTGCGTGACGCTGCGGGAGTTCTGATTGGAGAACCCGTAGATGAGCGCGATGTCGGGCTTCCCGTCCCCGTCGAAGTCGCCCATGAGTGCGTATGCGGCCTGCAGGTTCGCCACCGGACCGATGGAAGTGCTGATCGTCTGGCCCTTGGTGAAGGTACCGTCTCCGTTGCTGATCCAGAGTTGGAGAGTTGAAAAGAGATTGCCGTTCGAACCCCACAGGAGTTCGATCAGGTCGGTCTTGTTGTCGTGATTGAGATCCGCAGCATAGATCGACTGAACACTGGAATTAGCCCCGACAAAAGTTTTCGCCGCCTGAAAGGTACCATCACCATTGCCTAAATAGATGGAGATCGACGTACTTTCAGTGTTGGCGAAATCAAGCTTGCCGTCGTGATTGAAATCGCGGGCATTGTCCGGGGCGCATCGTAGGTGCCGTCGGCTGTGGAGAGATAGAGCACCTCGTTGTAGTTCCCGGTTGAAGGATTGAGGACAGACGCCAGAATATCTTCGCGGCCGTCGCCATTGAAGTCGCCGTGGGGTCCAATGCCGGAATGGCTGTGCAAAGGCGCCGCCTGGTGCGGGTTAAACGATAGTTGTGCGTATGAAAGGGAAGAGGTAAGGGCGCAGGCGAGAATGAGCGCCGCGGGACGGGGGCAGTGCAGCATCAGGTGCTCCTCCATCGAAGAATCCCACGCGAGAGGGGCCTGGATGCACTAGGTAATACGACGTCATGCTGCGTGAGCGGCCACCTCTGCGACAAGCGAATCTTCGTTTGCCGCTAGAAGGCGGCTGAGATGGATAGATCGCAAAATTAGAAGGAAAGTTGCTTTTGCGGGTTCGCCTGGGCGTGGGCTCACCTTCGGAGGCAGACCGTCAACGATCGCCTAAATGGAATCTTTTGGCCGACTTCTGAGTTCTGTGGGATGTCTCAGCCGGGAGCTGCTCACTCCTTGATGGCAGGTGGTTTGCGAATTAATCCGATCTTAAGTTCTGGTTTCAGATTCCTTACTCGTCGTAGTGGAGGAGGCTGAAGACGTCGTAGTCTTTGAAGCGCTCGCGGCCTTTCAGGAAGTCGAGTTCGACGGCGAACGCGAGGCCGGCGATCTCGCCGCCCAACTGCTTGACGAGCTTTACGGTTGCTTCCATGGTGCCGCCGGTAGCGAGCAGATCGTCGACGAGGACGACGCGCTGGCCGGGCTGGATGGCATCCATGTGAATCTCGAGGGTGTCCGATCCATACTCGAGGTCGTAGGTGACGCGGGCCACTGGTGCCGGGAGCTTGCGCGGTTTGCGCACCGGGACGAAGCCGGCATTGAGGCGGTAGGCGAGGGCGGGGCCGAAGATGAATCCGCGCGCCTCGATACCCAGCACGAGGTCGATTTTCTTCTCGATGTAGTAGGCAGCGAGAGCGTCAATGAGTTTGGCGAAGCCGGTCTTGTCTTTGAGCAGGGTGGTGATGTCGTAGAAGAGAATGCCGGGCTTGGGGAAATCGGGCACGGTGCGCACGAGGGTCTTGAGTTCTTCTACGTTGATTGGCTTGATCTTGGGCATGAAGAGATTATAAAAGCAGGGGCAGGGGTGAGGGATCAGTGATCAGTGGTCAGTGATCAGTGGTCAGCACGGCGGTACGTCGGGAGAAGAGGGCTTCGGGGCTAACGCCCAGGTGTGTGTGAGATCTGAGGCCCCCGTTGCCTCTGCTCGCTTACCAGGCGCCTTCGATGCGGAAGGAGTCGAGGTTTTTGGCTTCTTTGTCGTCGAGGTAGTGTTCGATCAGGCGACCGACGCGGCTGCCGCGAGGTCCGCGGCGGAGGCTCTCGCGGAGTTCTGATAAATCTTCAGTGGTTCCGCAGGCTACAACTTCAACGTCGCCGTCTTCGGTGTTGCGCACCCAGCCGCGCAGGTCGAGTTCGCTGGCTTCGCGGTGAACATACCAGCGAAAGCCAACTCCCTGCACGCGACCTTGAACGAGGAAATGGAGGACCATGTTGCCTCAGGGGCTGAAGCCCACATCCTTGAACGACTAAGGCCAGTGTTTCAGAGGGCAGACTGGGCGTGCAACTGCCGGCGCGCTACACTGGACTTACTCATGGTCTTTGTTCTCGATAACTACGATTCATTCACGTACAACCTTGTGCAATACCTCGGGGAACTGGGCGCGAAGATCGAGGTTCGCCGGAATGACGAGGTTACGGTGGATGAGGTTGAGGCGATGAAGCCGGAGCGGATACTTTTGTCGCCTGGGCCGTGCACGCCGGCAGATGCGGGGATCCTGGTACCTCTTATCCAGCGCATGGCGGGGAAGGCTCCGATACTGGGTGTTTGCCTTGGACATCAGGCGATCGGCGAAGCCTTTGGCGGCCAGGTGGTGCGGGCGCACAGCCTGATGCACGGGAAAACGAGCAAGGTTGAGCATGACGGCAAGGGTGTGTTTTCCGGGCTTCCGACGCCGCTGACGTGCACTCGGTATCACTCGCTGATCGTTGCGGAAGATACCTTGCCGAAGGAGCTGGAAATCACGGCTCGTACACCGGAGGCCAACGGTGGACCCAAGAGTGGTGCGGGCGTGATCATGGGCCTGCGGCATCGCACGCTGCCGGTAGAAGGCGTGCAATTTCATCCTGAATCGGTGCTGACTGAAGGCGGTCATCAGATGATCCGCAACTTTCTGGAAATGTAGGCGCATGCAAGTTCCCCGCAGGCAGGCGAAATTCGGGTTGTTTGTGGTGCTGGCCGCGCTGGTTGTTTCATGCGCGGCAGGGGGGCTTGCCCAGGCGCCTTCGGAGCAGGTTCCGCAGACTGCGCCGGCGGTGTCGAGTCCTGCCCAAGCTCCGCAGATCGGAATAACTCCGGCGCCGGATCAGGGGCAGGCTGGTGTCACGCAATCGGGACCAGCGCAAGCGGGTGGCGCCCAGGGCGGGCCGATTGCGATTGTTTCTCTGGACAGTAAGGATCCGGGAAGTGCGGCGCTGGTGACGGGCGCGCTGCAAGTGGCGAACGGGCGCGCAATGATCGCAACGAATGGGGCGATTACGGCGGGTGCGAGCACAACGGATGTGACTCTGCCGCATCGTGGAGTGCTTCGGGTGTGTTCTTCGACGACGGTGAAGCTGGCAACGGACGCGAGCGTGCCGAAGGGCGAAGTTCCCGGGCTGATGATGGTGATGGATCATGGCGCGATGGAAGCAAGTTTTGCTACGGGGCGCAATTCCGACGTGTTGCTGACGCCGGATTTTCGGATTCTGATTGGTGGGCCGGGTGCGGCGGACGTGAAGGTGCGCCTGGGGCAGCATGGGGATACTTGCGTTGACAATGCGGGAGTGAATGCACCGTACGTATTGGTGACGAGTGTTTTTGATGGCGGGATCTATCGCGTGCAGGCGGGGCAGCGCGTCATGCTGCAGCATGGCAGCGTGTACTCCGTGGTTGACCAGGAGAAGGAGTCGTGTGGATGTCCGGCGCCGACACGGCCGAACAGCAACGATTTTCCTGAGGCGCAGAGCGCGGGGTTTGTTCCGCTGGCGCCGGTGGGGCCTGCGGGGGCCGTTCCACACAACACGCCTACGGAAGCTACGGACACCTTTGTGCACAAGAGCGGCGAGCCTGCGCCGGAGACCGACACGGTGATTGCGAAACACAATGCGCCGCTGCCGCCGCTGGAACCGGTGGTCAAGGCGCCAAAGCCGCACAAGGTGAAGAGCGATAAGGGACCGGGGTTTATGAAGCGGATGGGGCATTTCTTCCGCAGGCTGTTCGGGGCGGAGTAGCGACCGCTACTTGTCCTTTTCCGCCGATTCGCTTCCGTAGATCACTTGTCCATACTCGAGGATGGTGACGAGGCAGACGCCGCCGAAGATGTTTCCCGCTACCGCCGGGCCGAACCACTGAAAATATGCGGACCAGGGTGCTTGATGGCTGAGTACGGTCGTCATGATTTCGCACGAGCTGGCAATGCAGTGCGCGAAGTCACCGAGGCCGACGACGTAGGTGAGCATCCAGATCACCATGACGGATCCGGTGATGGAATGTGAGGCGGAGACAAGCCATGCGGCGAGGGCGATCATCCATCCTGCGATAACGCCGGACCAGAAGATGGTGGCGGCAGGGTGCGATATTGATTTTGCGCCGAGCGCGGCCATGGTGCTTACGAATGCCGGATCAATTGCCGAGGTCTGGGTGGCGAGCATGGAGAAGGCGAGGGCACCGAGGACATTGGTGGGCAGAACGACGGCCCACAGGCGCATGGTGTTCCAGAACTGGCGCTTCTCTTTGAGCACGAGAGCGACGGGATAGAGGGTGTTTTCAGTGAATAGCTGGGAGCGGCCGATGATGACCACGATGAAGCCGAGGGGATAGAACATGCGCGAGATGATGCGCGCGTGCGGTGAGCCTTCGAGAAGCGCGAGGCCAATTGCGGTGCCGAGAGCGGAGAGGCCCATGAAGGCACCGGCCCCAAAACCGGAAAGCGCAAGGGCTGTGGTGGAGCGCTCGAGTTCCTGGCGGGCGTTGGTGGCAACTTGCTCGTAGATGTCTTCGGCTGAAGGGCGCTCGAGGTCTTTTTGCTTTCCCTCGCCGGCTTTCTGCTCTTCGATCTCGATGGATTTGGATTCTGGCATTCGCGCGGCTCTTCGGTGAGTCAGGACGGATTGCGGGCGTCCGGTCTCAGAGTATGTCTAGGCATAGATGCGGATTGTGGATGGAGCGTCTGATGCGCTGCGGTGTGAAGAAAGATTATTCAGCCGGGGCATCTGCTGATTGGGGGGAATCCCAAAGCGGGGATGCTGCGAATTTCGCGGCCGGCTTCGGCGCAGGGGTAAGGAGGTAGTGGAACAAAGCTGAGATGGCAATACTGATGGAGGCGGTGGCGATTGCAAGGGTCAACTGCTTGAGAGGCGTATCTGCAAAGTAGACGAACGGGACCCGCACGATACCGTTTACGAGGAAGATGGCGAGCGAGTAATTGCCGATCAGTTCGAGGGCGCGGGATTTTCTCAAGAGAGAGCGCGTCTTGCTGTAGAGCCAGAGGCACACGATGACGGAGGACAATGAAATCAGATACGCAAACCCGAGGTATTTGCTCCCCAGAATCATGATGGCAAATGCCGGGATGGCGAGGTATGCCTTGATGCGGATTGGGTAACGTGCGGCAAGGATTCCCAGGCAGAAGACACGCATACGGGCAATCGGCGTGAAAGCCAAGGTAATTGACAGGTGGGCGAAGAAAGGGGTTGTGGTCAATGTGAAGAGGAAGCATACGACCGACACCACTGCAAGGGCGGGCCAGCCAAAACGACGCGTCAACTTCCGCAGGAACGGCCAGATGGCATAGGCCTGCATGATAAAGGGAATGAACCACCATGGTCCCACGGGAGGGAATCCGAGGCCGGGCGTGATGTTCGATAACCCAGCCAGGATGAGCACGATTTCGGGTCCGGCGTCGCGGATTACCCAGAGCGGTCCCACATGCATGGAGACGAGGACTGCCCAAAACAGGATGACCAGGAAGAACATTGGATAGAGCTTCTTGATCCGGGACCACATGAAAGAGAACCAGGATGATTCGTCATCCCAGTGACTCTTTGCCAATCCATAAGCAGAAAGGAAGATGAAGGTCTGGACTCCGAAATGGCCGTAAAACGCGAAAAGGGCCTGGATAGCCGACCATGGGTGAACAACTGTATGAAGGAAAACTGGGAACCGCGCGGGGTCGAAGTCGAATTCGTTCTCGTGAACGTCGATGGCAGCGTGGAAGAAGTTATGGAAGACAATGGCCAGGATAGCGAGGGCTTTCAGAACGGTAGTATCTGTCCTGTCCAATTCATTCAGGTTGAGCGGGGAATTCAATTGCGTGCGCAAGACAAATGTCGTGCGGTGAATCAGCGAGGTCGATCTACTCTGCATCCGCTACCGTCCGTCGATTCCCGAAAAAACGCAAACCATCCCGAGGTCCAGTGATACCCCTGGGTTCAGCACCATTGAAGAAGTGTTCAGGGCCCCGTCTGCATGTCGTCCAAACGCGGCTCACCTGAGGGGAAGGAGCCAGAAGCGGACCGAATATGCAATGTTGATTCGTAGAGTAGCAGTGAAGTGACTATAGGACAAGTTGCGAAGGTAATGAAGGTAACGTCCTCCTGGCGCGGGTTTCTCAATGCGAGACAAACGCTCTAGAGTTCCCGAGCGCGTTCAATTGCGCGGATGACGGCCTGGGCTTTGTTAAGCGACTCCTGATGTTCGAGTTCCGGAACGGAGTCGGCAACGATGCCGGCGCCGGCCTGGACGTAACCCTTTCCTCCGGTGGTGAGCAGGGATCGGATGGCGATGCAGGAGTCGAGATTGCCGGAGAAGTCGGCGTAGAGGACGGCGCCCCCGTAGGTTCCGCGGCGGGAAGGCTCCAGCTCCTCAATGATCTCCATCGCACGCACCTTAGGGGCACCGGACAATGTGCCGGCAGGGAAGCAGGCGCGGAGGGCGTCGATGGCAGTGAGGTCAGGTCGGAGCTTGCCTTCGATGGTGCTGACGATGTGCATGACGTGGCTGTATCGCTCGACGAACATGAGGCGGTCGACTTTGACGGAGCCGAAGTTGCTGACGCGGCCGACGTCGTTGCGGCCGAGGTCGACGAGCATGACGTGTTCGGCGCGCTCTTTGTCGTCGTGCATCATTTCGTCTTCAAGGCGCTGGTCTTCTTCCTCGCTCGAGCCGCGCGGGCGGGTACCGGCGATGGGGCGGTACTCGACATTGCTGTTGTGGACACGGACGAGGAGCTCCGGCGATGATCCGGCGAGTTCTACCGTCTGCGGTTTTTTAGATGACTTTTTGCTAGAGCCAAGCGGGCCATCGGGTGTGAAGCGGAGGAAGTACATGTATGGGCTGGGATTGACGGTGCGCAGAGAGCGATAGATCTGGAAAGGATCCATGCCGGTGGAGAGGTCGAGGCGCTGGGAGAGGACGGCTTGGAAGACGTCACCGGCGGCGATGTATTGTTTGACGCGTTCGACAGCTGCGCAGTATGCCTTTTTGCTGGTGCGGCGTTTTACCCGGACGGGCTTGCCGGGCTTTGCAGGAGGCAGCTTCGGCAGCGGTTTGCTGAGGCGCTTTTCGAGTGCGCCGAGACGTTTGACCGCATCGGCGTAGGCCGTGTCGGGATCGGCGAGGGTGACGTCGGCAGTGGCTATCATCCAGATCTGCTTGCGAACGTGATCGAAGGCCAGAACCTCGTCGAAGAAGAGCAGGCAGGCATCGGGGACGCCGAGCTCGTCTTTGGCGTGGTTAGGCAGGCGCTCGATCTGGCGGACGGCGTCATAGGCGAAGAAGCCGACGGCACCGGCGGTGAAGGGAGGAAGCCCGGCAATGCGGGCGGGCTTGTGGCCGCTGAGCGCATCGCGCAGGACATGGAAGATGTCGCCCTCGATGCGGGTGGTGCGGCTTCCCTCGGTGATGTCGATGTGGCGACCGCGGGCGACGATGCGCTTGTAGGGATTGATTCCGATGAAGGTGTAGCGGCCGACCTGTTCGCCGTTTTCGACGGACTCCAGCAGAAAGCACTCGCGCTCCTGCCAAGCCGCGCGCAGGAACGCCGAGACAGGAGTTTCGAGGTCGGCGGTGAGCGTGTGGCAGACGGGGACGAGGGTGTGCTTCTTCGCGAGCGCGATGAAGTCCTTGCGACTGGGCTGGATGGAACTGGATGAGGGCTTCACAGGTCCAGTGTAGCTGGTGACGTGAGTAGCTGATAGTTCTGGGCAATGAGCTGAGTGTACGGGGGAGAAAGGGAGCCGCTTTGCGTCAGTGATTGCGATCCCAATCGAGGTCGAAAACTGATCGTTATCATGGCGATTTTCGGGCTTGCGGATTTCTGTTCGAGTGACTTAGAATCTGGCGCCATATCGGAATCTGACATGGGTGGCCGAGTCCCTCCGGTTCCGCACTTCCATTGCTGAGTTGTCCATGGGCCCTGAAGCGGTACTGTCTGAACTTATTGGTCAAATCTACGAAGCTGCCATTGAACCGGCGAAATGGGAAGCCTTCCTGAAACGTGCTGCTGAGCTATTCGGCTCGCACACGGCGAACATCCACTTCCAGGACACATCATCGTTGGCGGTGGCCAGCGTTTTGAATATGGATCCAGTGTTCATGGATGCATATCGGGACCACTTCGGGGCGATGAATCCCTTCATGAAGAGGACGGACGTGCAACAGGAAGGCAGGGCGTATGTACGCCGCGAACTCATTGACACAGAGAGCCTGGTACGTACTGAGTTCTACAACGACTGGGCGCGTCCTCAGGGCTTTCACGATTTCGTCTGCGGAACGATGGTCCGCCGGGGTCCAATGGCAGGGAACATCACGTTCTGGCGGCGTGCGACGGCAGACCCCTGCGACGAGCAGGAGATCCGGACTCTCCAACTACTGATGCCACACCTGGTCAGGGCGATGCAGATACACCGGAAGCTGGCGGGGCTGGAGCGGAAATGCGAGGCTCTTTGCAATGCGACTGACGCGATGCATCAAGGGCTGGTGATCGTGGATGTTGCCAGCAAGGTGGTGACCGCCAACGCGGCGGCGCAGAGGCTCATTGGGGCGAATGACGGAGTGCGAGTTCGACATGGAAAGCTGGAGACCGACTCTCCTTCCAATACGGCAGCTCTTCGACAGGCCATCAAGTGTGCTGTTTCATGCGTGACCGGCAGACTGGCATCGGTGCCGGACCTGGTGATCGTCAATCGCCATTCGCGCGGCAAGCTGGTGATCTGGATTGCCCCGATTTCGAGTGGGGCTTTTTGCGGCGAGCAGGATCCGCTGGTGGCGGTTTTTGTTGTGGACCCTGAAGCAGCGTCGAGAAGTCCGGAGAAGCTTCTGCGAAAGCTGTTTGGGTTGACTCCGGCAGAGTCGCGACTTGCGAATGCGTTGATGAAAGGCGATCTTACGAGTGCTTCCGAGGAGTTCGGTATCAGCCGGAACACCGCTCGTTCTCAACTGCAGAGCATCTTCTCAAAGACGGGAACATCCAAGCAGGGCGAACTGATTCGCCTGCTCTGCCAGCTCGGTTGCATGGGCGAACAGGGCTAGCAACGCTGCTATTTCGAACTGGTGCCCTGCTGGGGGTGAAAGAGGGGTCCTGCGGCACTGCTCACCAGTTGCCAGTTGCCATTTTTCTTCACCCAGACTTCCATCAGAAATCCGTGCCACTCCTGGATCTTGGTGGGTTCGGAGGGATTCTTTCCTTTCTTGTACCAGGTTGCATTTGCAACCGCGGTATTGCCATAGAACCTGATCTTCACGTTGTCGATCTTCTCTTCGAGGAGGGATGGAGCAGTGGGATCGGGCTTTATAAATTCGTCTCTACCTCCGGAACCCATCGGCCAGACATAAACAAGATCGTCGGCGAGATGGTCATGTATAAATTGCGGGCTGGGCTCGACGTTCTTAGCATCCATTTGAGCCATCTGCTGAATGAGTCCGGTAATCTCGTTCCGATCCGCGCTTTGCGAATCGGTTTGAGCGGGCATGATGGCTGTGCTGCAGAACAGGACGAGGACCGCCAACATTTTCATGGAAAACCTCCGAGTTATTGAGGAGTTGATCAGCGTATGGGCCGATTGCGTTGAGGGTGCATGCTGTTCGATTGAGTTGGATCGTCGGCGTCGCTGAGTTGGCGAAATCAGCGACGCTGAGCGATTCACCGGGATGACACGCGAAGGGCTAGTGATTTCGCGGCGTAGTGAACTGTGTAATCTCCGTTGTCACTGTTATCGGGCCGTATTCGCCCGGGAAAGTGACGGGACTGCCCGTGCACGTTGTCTGAGCGCTTTGCAGGCCGATGGCGTTGCCGTGAGCCGGACCCATCACGAAGGTTTCCTGGAAGGTCTGAGGTTGTCCTGACGAATCGGTGAGTGAGATGGTCTCAACGACTACCGCGGCGATGCTGACGTTTGTAGAACCGACAATCAGTGCTGTAGGAGTCTTCTGGCTCGGGCTAATGACGCTGTAGACGGCATCGCCGCATGTGAGAGTGAAACTAAGTGCTTGAGGGCTGTTGGCCGGATCTGCGTGGGACATCGGGACAAAGGTTGCAGCGAGGAGCGTGCCGCAAAGCCACGAGAGCATTCTTTTCATGTTCAACCTCCGGGGAAATGTGTCAGAAGCCAGGCGAATCAGAGGAGCTGCTTTTTTTTGACTTCGCCTTGACTCGTCCGGTGCCCAAGATAGGATTTTCGTCATCCCTGTTCATCATGCAAATGGATGATGTCGGTGAAATTTGAAGAACGGAGGACTCGCAACGCGGGCGGTTGCTCTCTCTTTCGTCGGCGTCGACAATCGCGCCCGGCCTTGCATTTGCGCAGATTTACCAATCGCCCTACTGAGTGACTGGGTAAGCGCGTATGCTCATGCCAGAATGAGAGCGATGGGCACTCTTGTGGGGAGGGTCAAGGATGAACTGGCTTGGTGGCTTGCGTTGGGTTTGGATTGGAGTTCTGGGCATTCAGATTGCTTCGGCGCAGGCCACATCGCCACCGGATTCATCAAGGGCAGTGGAGTTGATGATTCGTCTCAAGTTCGAGGTTCCGACGACGTGCGACATCAGGATCGGATCGCGAACGCCGAGTCAGTTCACTGGATATGACAATCTTCGGGTCATTCTTTCTCAGGCTGGCAAATTGACCGATCTCGACTTTCTGATCTCGAAAGATAACAAGTCGCTGGCCAGATTGGAGAAGTTCGATCTGGATCATAATCCGGCGCTCTCGATCCAGATTCAGGGGCGGCCGGTTCGCGGCAATCCCGGCGCGCAGGTGACGGTGATTAACTTCGATGATCTGGAGTGTCCGGTGTGCGCCCACATGCACGAGATGCTGAAGTCGGAAGTGATGCAGAAGTATGGCGATAAAGTCCGGTACATTTACAAGGACAATCCGCTGACGGAGATCCATCCATGGGCGATGCATGCAGCGGTAGATGCGGGCTGCCTGGCACAGCAAGACGGGAACGCGTATTGGCGATTCATTGATTATGTGCATGCGCACGGGCAGGAAGTTTCGGGTGCGGATCGGAATGTCGACAAGAGCTTTTCCGTGCTGGATCGGATCGCGAGCGATTCCGGCGAAGGCCGCGACGTCAACAAGCCTGAGCTCCTGGGGTGTCTTAAGAAGCAGGACGAAGCGCCGGTCCGTCAGTCGATGCGAGAGGCGCGAGGAATGGGTTTGAATTTCACGCCGGCACTCATCGTGAACGGCGAACTTGTGAGAGGCCTTACTTCTCCGGATGCCCCGGAACGGGCGATTGATCGCGCGCTGCAGGCAGAGAAAGCGAAATAGGCTCGCAATTTCTAATCAGTTTGGTGAAGGCGGATCGATGTGGTCGATCACGATTACGTCGGAGTGGTCTTTCTGCGGTTCGAGTTTGAGGCCGAGTTGTTCCTGGATGGCGGTGAATAGGGATGATGGTGTGTTTTCATCCTTTGCTGTTGCAGCGTCCAGACCGCCGGCCTCATGCAGAATCGGGAAGGGAAGATTGTCGGCTGTCCAGCGGAGAGTGAAGTTGTAGTTTCCCGTGATTCCGGTTTTGTCGACGACGGGTCTGCCGACGGCGTTGAGCTGGGTGAGCTGGTCGGCGAGGACGTACATGGTGATGCTGTCAGCCTCGATGCGGCCGGCGATCGTGAAAATCCAATGATGCTCCTTTGAAAGATCCTCGGGTTTGTGCGGGTCTGTAGATTTAGGACGGCCGGGATCATCGGTTGCGCCTCTGGTGAGTTTCGGTCCGCCCTTTGCAACGACGAGAGCGTAGATCGGCAGTTCGCGCGCTTCATGGTGGAACTTCAGGTTGAAGCGCTCAGCGAGGACGGCGACGAGCATGGCGTTGCGTTCCGCGCCTCCCAATTTGTCGAATCTTTGAGCGTCCTCTGAGGATACCTTGGCTTCGATGTTGTAGCGGTTTGCGTTGGTCCAAGCAGGCGAGCCGATCAGGTGTTTGTCATCGATGCCGAAGGCAGTTCGCAGGACCATTCGGATGGGTGCGCCATGAAACGAAATGCCGTCCGGGAAAATCTGCACGAGAGTCTTATCGTCGTCGGCAGGGGTGGGCTTGATGGAGACAGCGTCGAACTGCGGGAGGTCGCGTTTCGTTTGCGCGCCTGCGACTCCGCTGGCCATGAGCTGGGTCAGGGTCAATATCAGTAAGTGCAGTGGGAATCCGTGTTTTTGGCGGCGGCGCGGCAACGCCTCCAATTATGCAGGAAGAACGCCGTAGCCGCATTCCTTGCGTTTTGGGGGATTTGCCTCGTTCTGGCCGAAGAGAACATCAGCTTGCACTTTTCGTAATCATTCCTCCATATCAGTAACCTCGAACTGGTAATTTGCAAGTTCTTGACGGGGGGAGGATGATCGGAGTCGTTCAAGCTTCTCCCTGGGTAAATTGCAAGTGTTGATGGAACGCCTGCCGTTTTGGGGACGGTGGGCGTTCTGTTCTTAGGATCTTCACGAATTTGGAAAGCGGTTTTCATCTCATTGGGGGTACGATTTCGGCCATGAAAGTTTACGCGCTCGAGTACCAGGAGATTGGACAGGATCAGAATACGCAGCCTGGAATTCAGTACGGCTCAAACCCATCGCCGGGGTCCCGTTATACGACTCGAGAGATGGCCGCTGCGGAATGTGTGCGGCTGAACAAGATTCAAGTTCGTTTCGGATCGCACTGCTGCGCATTTGCTGTTGACCAGCTGCCCGAGGGCGATTACGCGATCATCTGTGCATGCCACCCAAGGCTGCAGGACGCGGTTTGATCGGCAGAACTCACGAGCGGGTGTTTACGGCCCGATCATCTCCCCGCGATGAAAGTGGAAAGCGGACCTGGCAGGAGCTAAACAGCTCGCCGAATAGGCTATTCATGAGGGCCGAGGTTGCAGAACCATCCCTCAGCGGCTAAAGCCGTGCTCATTCTGAGCGACTTGGCGGCACGACTGAAGTCGTGCCCTTTCAAAACAGCACCGCAACTTTTTCAGCAAGCTGTAATTCCCTTTCGAAACAGCACTGCACCGCGAGTTTTTTGGCAAGCTGTGAAGTCGTGCGCTTTCGAAACAGCACAGCACCGCGAGCTTTTCAGCAAGCCGTGAAGTCGTGCGCTTTCAAAACAGCGCAGAACGGCGAGTTTTAGCAAGCTGTAAAGCCCTACGCTCTCTTTGCGACGACGGGAAGACGTGGCCCCTGTTGCAGAACTTCAGGTTTTAGAGAAGTTTTTGCGCGCGGTGGCTTTGGAGCCAGCTGATCATTTCGTGAGGGGGAAGGGCGCGGCTGAAGAGGAATCCCTGGACGCTGTCGCAGCCTCGCTGGCTGAGGAGTTTGAACTGCTCCTCGGTTTCGACGCCTTCCGCTGTCACTTCCATCTCGAGTTCGTGACCCATCTCGATAATTTTTTCCACCATGACCAGATCTGAATGATTGGCATGCATGTGCTGCACGAAGGTCTTGTCGATTTTGAGTTCGATGGCTGGGACGTTCTGCAGCTGCTTCATCATGGAGTAGCCGGTGCCGAAGTCGTCGATGGAGAGCTGGAAGTTGCGCATGCGGAGCCGGGTGAGGACGTCGAGCGCGAGGGAAAACTCCATCAGTCCTGATTCAGTGATTTCGAGAACGATCCGCTCGGCTGGGAAGTCGTATTTTCGCGCGAGGTTCATCAGGATGTCAGGAAACTTGAGATCGCGCAGGGAACTGACTGACACGTTAATGGCGAGGCGCGGAAGGTGGCCGTTGGGAATGGAGAATTGCTTTACCTCGTTCAAGGCGCGTTCGGCGGTAATCCAGCAGAACTTGTCCATGAGGCCGAGGGTCTCGATGCGCGAGATGAAGTTATCTGGGAAGACGAGGCCGAGTTCGGGGTGGTTCCAGCGCGAGAGAGCTTCAAGGCCGGTTACGACACCAGTGGCGATGTTGATCTGCGGCTGGTAATAAAGGACAATTTCGTCGCTGTCCAAGGCACGGTAGAGATCCTCGTCGGGGATGTCGATCTGCTCTTCCTTTTCAGACGCGAGCTTTTCGGCAGGGAGGTTGGCGGTGAGCAACTTCTGCAATTGCGGAATCGGGAACGGTTTCTGAAGGTGGCCGATGACGGTGAGGCCGTGGGACTGGGCGAGCTTTTTGGCTGTCTCGATGACGCGGATATTGATGCCGCTCATGAGGATGATGTGGGCCTGGCAGTTTCTTTCGCCGAGGAGACGGAGGATTTCGATTCCATCCATTCCTGGCATGACGAGATCGAGGATGATGACGCTGGTGTCGGGGCCGATGTGCTGAAAGAATTCGTCAGCGGTCCTGGTGACCGCGCAATGCAAGCCCATGGAACCGGCAAGAGCGGACACGATTTCGCCGACGACGCGGTCGTCGTCAATCAGCACAATCCGGTCAGCAGAGGGCATCACGTCTCCAGGCGATATGGGAAAGATATTTTCCGTGGCAGTTGCGACGGAACAGGCTGGTCTGGAGAGTGACATTGGACTCAGGTTGAGTGTAGCCCAGCATTCCTGAGAGCATGGCGCGATCCTCCAACCGCTCGGTTACCAACGTTGTAGGGCTATAACCATCTTAACGTCATGGGATTACATCGAAGTGTCTGTATGCGAGATAGTGATTCCTCTCGTACCCAGAGAATCACCCGGACTGAGATGGAGTGTCTTCTGCTTTGCGCTCCGTTTCCCTGACGGCTGACCCAAGCTGCCAGATGGCTGGGGAAACCCGGCCAAATGTGTGGATTCCGGGTAGTACCTGGGGTGCCCATAGTGGTTCTCTCCGGCTTGACGGGCCTATGTTGTAGGCCTAGACTCACAAAGGTTTGGGCAGCGGCCGATAATTTCTGAGCCCAAGAGAGCGCCTCAGGGCACATCCTGCAGCGATCTATCTAGAGAAGTCTCCCGGATAGCCGGGGAAAGCCTGCTGCGTCTATTGAATTGCCTGGAGCAGCGGCGGCAAGAATTGGAGATTGTATGGCACCAGCAACAACGACTATGTCTTTGGACCAGGAGATCAATCCCTGGGAAGCGCAGAGCGCGCGGTTCGACTTTGCAGCACGCAAGCTGAATCTGGATGACGGACTCTGGAAGCTGCTCAGGACGCCAGCGCGCGAAATTATCGTTCATTTTCCTGTGAGCATGGATGACGGCCGCATCGAGATATTCACAGGATTTCGAGTTCAGCACAATATCGCACGGGGTCCGGGTAAGGGCGGAATTCGCTACTCGCCGGAGGTGACGCTCGATGAGGTTCGGGCTCTGGCGGCGTGGATGACATGGAAGTGCGCGGTGGTGAATATTCCGTTCGGCGGCGCGAAGGGCGGGGTGATCTGCGATCCGAAGAAGATGAGTCAGGGTGAACTGGAGCGGATGACTCGCAGGTATACCGCGGAGATCGTGGACTTTATCGGGCCGGAGAAGGATGTGCCGGCGCCGGATGTGAATACCAATGAGCAGACGATGGCGTGGATTATGGATACGTACTCCATGCACTGCGGCCACACGGTGACGAGCGTGGTGACGGGCAAGCCGCTGAACATTGGGGGATCGCGCGGGCGCGTGGAAGCTACGGGGCGCGGCGTGATGGTGGTTTGCGACGAGAGCCTGCGCTACCTGAATATGCCGATCGATGGATGTCGGGTAATTATCCAAGGATTCGGCAACGTGGGATCGAATGCAGCGCGACTGATGATGGAGCACGGGTACAAGATCGTCGGAATCGCGGAGAAGGATGGCGGCCTGTCCAATCCTAATGGGATCGATATCCACCAGCTTGTCGAGTACAAGTACCGGAATGGGACGCTGCTTGGCTTCCGTGGCGCAGAAGCGATGCCGAGCGATGAACTAATTGTGTCGGATTGCGAGGTGCTGATTCCTGCTGCGACGGAGAACGTGATCACGAGCCGCAATGCGGAAAAGATCAAGGCAAAAATCGTAGTGGAAGGGGCGAATGGGCCGACCACAGCGGTGGCTGACGAGATTCTGGCAGACAAGAGGATATTCGTGGTGCCGGATATCCTGGCCAATGCAGGCGGAGTGACGGCGAGCTACTTTGAGTGGGTGCAGGACAGGCAGGGCTACTTCTGGAAAGAAGCGATCGTGAACGAGCAGCTGGAGCAGATTTTGCACGACAGCTTCGACGATGTGGTTCGGTATGCCGAGGCGCACAACGTGAACAACCGGATTGCGGCGTACATGCTGGCGATTGATCGGGTGGCCTTCACGATCAAGCAGCGCGGGATTTACGCGTAGGGTTGTAAATCTGTGGGGAGAACGGGTCGCTTCGGCGATCCGTTTTCATTTTGCGGGAACGAGGGAGGGTGTGCCGAGGAAGTCGCAGATGAGAACGGTGAGGTCGTCGTCCTGCGATTTGGCCCAGCGTTGAACGGAGGCGAGGAGATGATCGACGGCCTGTCCTGGAGCGAGATGGACGGTTTGGGTCAGCGCCGCTGAGAGCGATTGCTCGCCGAAGAGTTGGCCTGCATTGTTCCGTGCTTCGACGATGCCGTCGGTGTAGAGCAGCAGACGATCGCCTGATTTGAGTGGCAGAGATTTGCTCTCGTATGTGGCGGTTTCGACAGCCGCGAGGAGCATGCCGTTTTCAGAGATTTCACTCACGGCGCCGTCACGGAGGAGAAGCATGGCAGGGTGTCCGGCGGCGGAGTAGTGGAGAGCGCTCGATTCTGCATCGAGGTAGACGTAGGCCGCGGTGACGTATTGTCCCTGAGTGTTGCCGCAGAGAGCGGAGTTCATTCCGTGCAGGAGCGCAGCGGGATCGGCGGCGTGGGTGCGCTGCGACGTTGCTGCCATTTTGACCATGGAGGCGATGAGCGCGGCGGGGACGCCGTGGCCGGAGACGTCGGCGATGAGGAGGCCGGCTTGTGTGTCGTTTGCGACGAGGAAATCGTAGAGGTCACCGGCGACGGAGGTCATGGGCACGTATTTCGCGGCGACGCGGAAGGATTTTGATTGCGGAAAGGAGGATGGCAGGATCGAAAGCTGCATGCGGCGCGCCAGTTCGAGCTCCTGCTGAAGTTCGCTGTATTCGCGATCGCGCTGCAGGGTGCGGCGGGCGGCGACGTAGCCAAGGCAGGAGAGCAGGATTGCGAATCCGTAGGGCTCAATGTGCGAAGGACGGTAGACGTTGTCGGAGATCGAGGGAAGGATGAAGCACAACAGTCCGAAACCGATGACGCGGGAATCGCGATTGTGCATCATGCGGCGAAACCAGTAGAGAGCCACTGCGACGAGAGCAATTGCAATAACGGTGTTATTGATGTATCGGAAGACAGGATGGGTTCCAAACACGAGAGAGCCGGCACAGAGGCCGGAGAAGAGAGCAACAAATGTGGGTGTGAGGATGCGGCCGGCTTTTCCGAGGAAGCCTGCGAAGTGGAAGAAGATGAAGGCGGGGACCGGAACCAGGTAATCGACTGCTGCGCTGAGCCGGTGGAAGAATTCGCTCGGCGGTACCGAAATATACAGAAGGTCGGAGTTGATCCAAAGCCGGACGCCGTACAGGTGGGCAAACCAGGCGAGCGAGAGGAGAAGGCTGTCTGCTTTTCGGCGGATGATACAGAGACCGATGAGGATGATAGCGACGGTGTTGAAGGCGGCGCCGAGAAACAGGAATGGCTCGTCGTGATGGAAAGCGCGCAGAACTTGGTTGGCAGTCAATTGAGCATCGAACGCGAGCATTGCACCTCATGGTAACCGACGCGGTGAACTTATACTGGCTGCGATGACGAAGCGAAGCGCAGGGCTGCTGATGTATCGAAGGACGAATGGGGAGTTGGAGGTCTTCCTTGTGCATCCGGGAGGGCCGTTCTGGGCGGGGAAGGATGCGGGCGCGTGGACTGTTCCCAAGGGCGAGTACCTGGATGGAGAAGCGGCGCTGGATGCGGCGAAGCGGGAGTTCACGGAGGAGACGGGGTTCGTGGCGAAAGGTGAGTTTATCGATCTCGGTGTGGTGAGGCAGGCGAGCGGGAAGCTGGTGAATGCGTGGGCGTTCGAGGGGGATTGCGATCCGAGGGAACTCAAGAGCAATTTCTGCACGGTGGAGTGGCCGCCGCGGTCGGGGAAGAGGATAGAGATGCCGGAAGTGGATCGAGGGGAGTGGTTCAGGGTGGAGGACGCGCGGAAGAGGATTTTGAAGAGTCAGTTGAGGTTTTTGGATGTGCTGGGGGAGAAGGTGGGGTGAAGGTTTTCCCGACTACCAGAATTCCGATTTTGATCGAAGCGATAGGCGCACCAGCTGAAACTCGGACCCTTCGAGTTGGCACCTGTATGCGGGCTAAGTGCCGCCGGCTCAGAGATTCATGAAGTGTTGGTTTGGGGAGCGGATGCGATGAGGGCTATAGTTGTAGAGATGCTGCCTGCTTGAGGCGGTTACGGCGGTTCGGAATCGTACACCCGTCCGCGCGCGTCGAAAGAACTGAAAGACTTAGAGTAGAGACGTGAATCTCCCAAACTCAATCACGTTGAGCAGGATTGCGATGATCCCGCTCTTCCTGTGGATTCTGTCGCCGCACTTTCCGTTGGGGGGGCCCAATGGGCAGGCGGAGGTTCTTGCGGCGGTACTGTTTGTGCTGGCCTCGATCACGGATGGGCTGGACGGTTACCTGGCGCGCAAGCGGGGTCAGATCACGACGATGGGAATGCTGCTCGATCCCATTGCCGACAAGATCATGGTGACGGCGGCGCTGATCCAACTGGTGGCGTATATCCCGCAGGTCGTGAAGGTGTGGATCGTGGTGGTGATCATCGCGCGGGAGTTCCTCATCTCCGGGCTGCGGTCGATTGCGTCGGCTGAGGGATTCACGATCCAGGCCAGCGATCTGGGGAAGCTGAAAACAGTGGTGCAGATCGTGTCGGTGGTGTCGGCGATTCTGGCGCACCGTTGGTTCCAGTGGCAGTTCTTCGGTGTGCTGGTCATCCCCGTCGAATGGATTGCGATCGCGGCGATCTACTTTACGGTGCTGGTGTCGACGATTTCGGCCGTGGATTATTTTGTGGCGTTCTGGAAGCAGATCGATCGCGCGTCGAAGGATCGGCGGCAGGGGTATATTTTGTCGCGGCAGAAGGGCGTGAGCACAACGCGCTAGCGTTGTGAGTGGTCAGTGATCAGGGATCAGGGATCAGAGATCAGCTTCAGATAGAGCGGACATCCTTGTTTCCCACCCAGGCCGCTGAGGGTTCTCTGCATGCGCACTCTTTTGGATGCGGCTTGGATGGGGGACCCAGTCGACCGGACAAAAGCAGATCCTTCCCTTACCACCCCAAGGTTAAGAAAACGCTTGGGGCCCGTGCGCTCAGGATGACACCTTTTAATCAAGTGAAAAGCTTTCGCAATTACGGTTTGATTGCGGCGGGGTCTAGTTTGCCGATGCGGCCTTTTGGGCCTACTACGTAGGGGAGTGAGAGGGCGTTCCAGTTGCGGTCGGCGTCGGCGGGTTCATGGAGGGCGGGGTCGGGGTGGACGGGATGCCAGTTGCGGCCGTCGTCGGTGGAGATGTCGGTGCCGTTGGGGCCTACGGTGATCCAGGTTTTGATGGTGGGGTCGTAGGCTACGGAGGAGCGGTAGCCGTGAGGTGGGGTGGCGGATGCTGCCCAATGTTGGCCCATGTCTTGTGTCCATGCCGCCGACCCCGAACTCTCATCGGGCTTCTTATAGTCGCCGCCAACGGCGATGCCTTGCTTAAGATCGCGAAAGAACAGCGAGAAAATCCCCGAGGATTCATTACCGCCGGCCATTGGGACAGAAACGCGTTTGCAGGCATCGCTTCCCCGACCCGTCAATAGAAGTGGAGAAATGAGGACGCTCGCGCCGGATTTGCCGCCTGTTCCTAGAACATATCTGCGGGATCCAAAGACAAACAGCGATGAATTGCTTGCCGCGAATGCGGCTTGGCCCATCTGAGCCGTGCAGCCGGCATCATCGATGAACCATCCGTGTCCAAGCACCATCACCTCCGTTTGAAATCGCCCTTTTACCGGGTCGCCGATCAGTACACCGGTGTGGCTATCCCCGATGGCGAATCCGAAATCGCCATGTTGAAACACGACTGCGTCCCAGAAGCCATTTGGCTCTTCGTTCTTGCTGTCCTCTTTCCACGTATGGCAGCCGTCGGTGGTTTTGTAGAGGCGGGACTGGTCGCCGGGGCCGCTGGACATGACGATGGCAGTGTTGGCATCGAAGGCCTGGATGCCGCGGAAGTCGAGTTTTTCAGCGCCGGGAGGGATGGAGCAGGATTGCCAGACGTATCCGCCGTCTTCGGTGCGCAGGATGGTTCCATTGGTGCCGGAGGCCCAGGCGACTCCGTTGCCGATGTTGTGGATGCCGCGGAGATCGGCGGTGGTGTTGGAGGTCTGAAGGGTGAATTGGGCGGGGCATGGAATAGCGAAGAGAAGCGCGAGGGCGAGCGATAGGCGCATGGGGACAGTGTAGTAGCGGCAGCTTC
>Ga0157372_10001228_pt1 | contig 27745 bp, 21 predicted proteins | sample C55metaG_FD_115307 | JGI IMG/M metagenome (GOLD analysis project Ga0157372, IMG submission 115307) | Corn rhizosphere microbial communities from Kellogg Biological Station, Michigan, USA - C5-5 metaG | ecosystem: Host-associated > Plants > Roots > Rhizosphere > Soil | place: USA: Michigan...
CTTTATGCACATCTGGGTAAACATCGAAGAGTCATAGAACAGCACGATAGCTCTCCGCTTCTGATGCTTGGACTCGCTCTGAAAATCGGCCACTACCCCAATGATCTCGGCCCGCTCATCGCCGTTGAAGATATACCGCTTTCCGATCGCATTCCCAGGCTGCAGATGCAATTCCTTCATCATCGTCTCATTGATCACCGTAGGTCGCACACTATCGCCGCCCGGCCGCGGAGCAATCGTATCTCCCGCCAGCATTTTCAACCCGAACATCCGGATATACCGTTCATCGACAATCTTCATCTCGACGACATCTCCCTTGGGTAACCCCAGCTCGGTCGAGGAAAAACCCGTATAAAATCGGGTATCCACCGGCGAAGAAGCGTCCAGGCAATAGCTCAGAACCCCCGGGTTGGAAGCCATGGCATGCTCCATGGGAAGGTTCATTTTCTTTTGAGGTAAGTAAAAGCTGATGACCGACTCCTTGTCAAAACCCAGCTCCTGGTTTTGGAAAAAATTCATCTGCCGCGCAACGATGATCGTCCCGATGATCAGCAGCTGCGATATCCCAAACTGTACCACGACAAGCCCCTTTCGCAAGGTAAAGCCGCGCCGCCGCGTCCCGCTCACCCCTTTCAACGATAAGGCCGGCTGAAACGCCGACTGAACGAACGAAGGATACAACCCGGCCATAAGGATAACGCTGACCGTCAGGATCGCCAGCAACCCCAAGACCCTTGGCTCGTATAGTTCGGCGACATTTAACCGGATATCGAGCCAGCCGTTCACCGAAGGCAACAGGAGCGAGGCGAAGAACAACCCCAATCCCGTCGACGCCAGCACAAGCACCGCCGTCTCACCCATAAACTGTGCGATCAGCTGCGACCGTCCTGCCCCCAGCACTTTTCGCACCCCCACTTCCCGCGCCCGGGTAATAGCCAATCCCGTCGATAAATTGATAAAATTGATACAGGCGATAACAATGATAAACACAGCGATCCCACCCAGCGCCCAATAGATCTGGCGGGATGTCGTGGTGTACACCTCGGATTGGCTGTATCGCTGATCGAAATGAATATCCCGCAACGGCTGCAAAAGCAGGTTGGCGTCCTTTGCAATGTCTTTACCCCAGTTTTTTTCCACAAAGGCATGCATGCGGGACTGCACCTGCTGCACCGACACATTCGGCGGCAATACCACATAGAGAAAACCGGCGCTCCATATATTCCAGAACTCCTTCGTCTCGATCTTTTGTGCGATCGTCGAATAGGAGAACAAAAACTTCACCGGCAAATGCGTATTGCCCGGCGGATCCCGGATCACCCCGGTAACCTTGAAATTCTCTCCATCCACCACTATCGTTTGTCCCATCGCCTCCCTGGCCCCAAAGTATTTCCGCGCAACTCCTTCCGTCAGCACCACCGACCCCGGCGCCACCAACGCCGTCCGCATATCGCCTTTCAGCCAGGTGTAATCAAATACAAAAGGCCACCGCCCATCGGCAAAAGCCAGCTGCCGCTCCTCATACTTCGCATCCCCCGCCCTCACCGTCGCCAACGTCTTCGACCCGTCCCGGTACCACACCTGCGATACCTCCTGCAACTCGGGAAAATCCACCCGCATCGCCGGCGCAACAGCCAGCGAGATCGCTGGATTGTATCCTCTGCCCGCATTCAGGGTCACCTTATAGGTCCGGTTCGCCAGGTGGTTGAACGCGTCATAACTGAATTCATATCGCACCACCAAAAAGATCGTCAGACAAGTAGCAATGCCAAGCGTCAATCCCAGGACGTTCAGGAGGGTATAGCCGAGCCGTTTCCTCAGGCCGCGAATCCCCGTAAGAAAGTACATTCTCATATAATAAAGGTTTTATTCGCTACGCAAGGACTCCACGGGATTCGACAACGCCGCCCGCACCGTCTGTATCCCCACCGTCAGCAAGGCAATCGCCAGCGTCAGCACACCCGCCAACCCAAAAATCCACCACGACGCATCCGTCCGGTATTCGAAATTCTGCAGCCACTGATGCAGGAAATACCACGCCACCGGCGTAGAGATCGCAAAGGCGATCGCCACCAACACGACAAAGTCCTTCGACAACAATCCGGTGATGGAAAAAAGACTAGCCCCAAGCACCTTCCGAACCCCGATCTCCTTCCTCCGTTGCTCCATCACCAGGGAAACGATCGCAAAAAGCCCAAGACAGGAAAGCAACACGGCAATAAAAGCCGAGCTGAAGAAGATAGTGGACAGCCGCGACTCCTTCTCATACCAGCGCCGCGTATTCTCCGTGAGATAAGAGGCCGCCTTTGTATTGTCGGGCTCCAGTTTATGGAATGCCGCCTGCACAAGGCCCAGCGTCATACTGGGATTCTGGGTCCGCACCTTGACAAAAAGATAGGAAAGACCACCCCGCCGGTTTAACAACAAAGTCGTCGGATTCATCCGCTCATTCATCGAATAGAGATGGAAATCGGGAACAACCCCCACAATATTCCATTTCGGCGCAGAACTGTCGGTAAAGAAAGAAAAGCCCACCGCCTCCTTCGGGTCCTTGATCCCAAACTGCCGGATCATACTCTCCGTGACAATGACATTGGTGACCTTGCTCGAGGTGTCCGTGGCATAATCCCTGCTGAAGTCGCGGCCCGCAACCGGCTTCATCCCCAACACGGACAGATAATCATAATCCACCTCCAGCATCGCCGTGCTGATACCCTGTCCCTTGTAGGTGAACCCCATATTGCTATGACTCATGCTATGATCTTCGCCGATCCCGATATTGATGGAACTGGCCGTGACCGCCTCCATCCAGGGTTGAGAACCCAGGGTCATTCGCAATTCATCGGCATACCGCTGTGAATTCTCGGGACTCCGGACCGGGACACTGATGACCGACTCCGTCGTATACCCCAGCGATGCGGTCCGCAAATGGGTAAACTGCCGGTAGATCACCAGCGTTCCACTGATCAGCGCACTGGCCAGCACGAATTGAAAGGTGATCAGTCCGTTGCGCAGCAGGCTACTCCTCTTAACGGACACCTTCCCTTTCAACACCTCTATGGTATTGAACCGCGATACCAGCCAGGCAGGATACCCACCCGCCAAAAACGATACGAGGACGGCGCCCGCCAGCGCCGTAAATAAAACCGCCGGCTGGAGCAGTGTCGACAGCTGCAGTTTCTCGGTAAATAGATCATTGAATGGTTTCAACAGCGAAGACGCGAGGCCTACCGCAATGGCCACGGCTACCAGGAACAACAACAGGCTCTCTGCCCACAGCTGGAAATAGATCTGCCGGCGATCCGCGCCGATCGTCTTGCGGATACCCACCTCCCTGGCCCGGGTGAAGCTCCGCGCCACGTTGAGATTGATAAAATTGAAACAGGCGATGACCACCACGACGATAGCGATCAGCACCAACGTATACAGATAGGTCTTGTTGATGGAATCATTCCCACCCAGGCTCTGGTCAAAATGTGCATCGGACAGCAGCTCCAGCCGGAGAGATGCATAGTCGCCATGTTCATCCTTCAGAAATCCCCTGGTGCGTAAAAACGCGCTGTCGGCCAGGTTATGCCGTTTGATCACCGCCCGGAAATCCTTTTCGGCTGCAGTCAACGAGGCGGTAGGCGCCAGTTGAACAAAGACCGGATGATCCGTTGAATTCCAGTTGTTCTTTCTGTCGGGATAGTCAGGCCGGATCTCCGTCCGCGCCAGGATATTATACTTGATAGTTGAGTTATACGGCGGATCGGCAACTACCGCGGATACCGTCACAGCCTTCCATTCGGCCAGTACCCGGATCTCCACCGCCTTCCCCACCGGGTCCTCATTGCCGAAAAGCGCCTTCGCCGTGGTCTGGCTGAGGACGACATCATTCACGCTCGCCAGCGGCGTGCTCGTGTTCCCCGCAACGATCGGGAAAGAGAACATGTTGAAAAAGTCAGGGTCCACCAACTGCAGCCCCTGGTACACTTCCTTCCCTTTGTAACGGATACCCGCGCCCGCAGACTCGACGCCCGTACTGGCAATGACACCGGCAACCTCCTTCTTGAAGGCCGGCGCCGCGGGAACGGCCATACTCGCCGAGCGGTTCTCTCCATCCGCGCTGACCGTATTCTCATACACCTGGTACAACCGGGAACCATTCTTGTGGAACGAGTCATAGGAAAACTCATGCCGAACCATCAGGAAGAGCAAAATGCAGCAGGTAAAGGCTACCGAAAGCCCGATAATATTGATCGCCGCATTGAACTTGTTCTTCTGAAGATTCCGCCAGGCCGTTAGCAGGTAGTTCCGTATCATGAAAAAGATTTTACAGATGGGAACAAAACGGCGACCATCTTTTTACACCGTTACCAATCAACACATTACAAGCGTTCTCAAAAACGAAACTGTTCGTTTTCGATACACTGCCTGTCCCGTTTTCAGCAGGAACAGTGGCTACCCATCCTACCCCTGCTCAATTTCATTTTTTTATTTTGCGCGCGGTCCTGTACTTTTCCCCAATATTGTACACGTTCGTTTTATCATAAAAGCAACCGGGGATTGTGTCTACATTCCCTGGTTTTTTTAAAAACCTTACTCCGCTCCATTCTCCCTGGCGATATTCCGCTCGATCCGTCGATCCGGGATCAGCCAGAGCATGGCCACCCCTACATACAGCCCAAACGCCAACAGCGGATGAAGAAAGGCAACCGCGATCGCCGCCCCATAGATGGCAATCGAAGTCATCCCTTTCCAGTCCCGGCTCAACGCCAGCGCCAGCGGTGAATTCGGCCCCGCCTCTTTGACCAGCAGGTTGCAAAGGATCGTATAGGCAATCCCGTTCATGATAAGAATACCGCCGTAAAGCACCACCGGCCATTTCGCAAAATGACTCTCTCCCATCCAGGCCGTACCAAAAGGCATCAGCGACAGCCAGAACAAAAGGTTCAGATTCGCCCACAGGATGGCCCCATTGACCCGGGTGCAGGCATACAACATGTGATGGTGGTTGTTCCAGTAAATGCCCACCAGCACAAAGCTCAGGATATAGCTCAGCGCCACCGGGATCAACGGCCCCAGATCCCGCAACTCCTCTCCATGCGGCACATGCAGCTCCAAAACCATGATCGTAATGATGATCGCGATGACCCCATCGCTAAACGCTTCTAACCGGCCTTTCTTCATATCGTTATTGTTTATTCAGAGACGGCAGGAGGCCCGTCATTCACTCCGCAAGATAGTCACAGGATTAATACCCGCAGCACGCAAAGCCTGAAACCCAATGGTCAGCAACGTAATCCCCAACGACCACCCCCAGGCCAGCATGAAGATCCACCAACTCAGCCCCACCCGGTACGCAAAGCCCTCCAACCAGGAATGCATGGCCCAATACGCCAGCGGGAACGCCACCAGCGCCGAGATCGTCACCAATTTCAAAAAATCCCTCGACAACAACCCCACGATCGTCCCTACCCTGGCGCCCAACACCTTCCGGATGCAGATCTCCCGGATACGCTGCTGCGTAGCATATGCCGCAAGCCCCAGCAGGCCGATACACGCAATAAAGATCGCCAGCACCGAGAAAACCGTAAAGATGCGTTGCAAGGTCTGCTCCGGCCGGTATTGCGCCGCCAGCGTCTGGTCCAAAAAAGTATAATGGAAAGGATGATCCGGCACAAACTGCCGCCACTTCTGCTCGATCGCCGCGATCGCCGTCGCAAAAGCATCCCCCCTGATCCGAACGGCCGTCACTCCCGTCACATCCCCAAATTTCGACGCCGAAGTGAACACCAACGGGTTGATCGCCTGGTGGAGGCTCTGGTAATGGAAATCCCGCACGACGCCGATCACCGTATAAGTGTAGAACGAGTCCGGCTTGGGGTTCAGCAACTCAAGGGTAGTGGTCAGCCGCGAACCAATCACCGGCTCCTTCAGCCCCAAAGCCGCCACCGCCTTCTCATTGAGCACTACAGCCAGCGAATCGGTTGGAAAGCTTTTATTAAAAAACCTGCCCTCTTTCATCGTCAGCCCAAGGGTCTCGGCAAAACTGGCGTCGGCGACGATCCCCCTCCCCGTCATCGATTCCCTGGAACCCACCGCCTGCCAGGAAACGCCGAAAAAATTTCCTTCACCCGGCATACTCGACACGCCGCCGATCTTCTCCACCCCGGCGATCCCCGCCAGCTCATTGCGGAAAGCAAGGGTCTTCGAATCCACAAGATCGGTCCGCTCGATCTCCAGGACATGATCCTTCACAAAGCCCAGCTTATCGCCAAGCATAAAGCCCATCTGCCGGTTGACGACGATGGTACAGATCATCAGCACGATGGAGATCGCGAACTGGAAGATGACAAGCCCGTTCCGCAGCGCCACGCCATACGCATTGGACTGGAACTTCCCTTTCAACACCTTGATCGGTTGAAAGGAGGACAGCACAAATGCGGGATAAAGACCCGCGACCAACCCGACCCCAATGCCAAAAGCCAGCAACACCGGGATCGTAACGGGCGTCAACAGCATCCCCATCGAGAAGGCCTCGCCGGAAAGCCGGTTGAAAAAAGGCAACGCCACAGCCACCAGCCCAACGGCCAGCAAGATGCCCAGCACGCTGACCAGCACCGACTCGAGCAGAAACTGCCACACGAGGCTTTGCTGACCCGAACCAAAGGTCTTGCGGATCCCGACCTCCTTGGCCCGCTCGACGCTTCGCGCCGTTGAGAGATTGATAAAATTGATCCCCGCGATCCCAAGGATGAACACGGCGATGATCCCGAAGATCGTCACGGCCCGCCGGCTGCCATTAGGCTTCAGCTCGGCCTCGAGGTCCGAATCGAGATGGATGTTCCGCACAGGTTGCAGGTAATAGTGATAGCCGTTACCCGCCGCCATGAATTGCTCGTAGGTCATCCCGAAATTGCGGGCGATCTCCCCCGATACATACTTTTTAACCACCTGCGGGAGCTGCGCTTCCAACGAAGCCGCCGATGCATTCGGCTTCAAAAGAAGATAGGTATACGTGGAGAACCCGGTGTAGTTGGTATTCCGCGCAAACGGAAAGCTCGTCACGGAAAGCAGGATGTTGAGCCGTAGATGGGAGTTCTCCGGCAGGTCCGGGCAAACCCCGCTGATGCGAAACCGCTGCTGCCGGTCGATCTCGAACTCCTTGCCGATGGCCGCGGCCGGCGATCCATACAGCCGCTTCGCCGTACTCTCGGTCACCACCGCCATCCCCGGCTTATCCAGCGCCGTGGCGACATCCCCCTCCAATAGTTGCATCGGGAATACGCGAAAGAACGTGCTGTCGGCCACAAGCACATTCCGCTCTTCGAACCGCTGGTCGCCGATCCGCACCAGCATCGTATTCGTTCCCGTGAAGTCCCCAAACCCGGTCTGCTCCTCCACCTCGGGAAATTCCTTCCGGATGGCCGGGCCGATCGAAAAGGGAATGATGGCATAGGAGGTCAGCCGCCCGGGATATTTCCGTTCAAGCACCACACGGTAAACGCGGTCGCCGTTGGCCTCCCACTGGTCAAAGCTCAGCTCGTGCCGGACGAACAACACGATCAGCAGGCACACGGCCATTCCCGTGGCCAGGCCGAGGATATTGATCAGGGTGAAACCCTTTCTTTTCAACAGGCTGCGCACAGCCACCTTCCAGTAGTTGCGAAACATGATCTATTCGTTTAGGTTGACAATTCATTCCACCGCCTACAAACGCCACAGCGCATCTTCCCTAATCTGCCCCCAATCCCCAATCGATCCCCTTCAGCGTCGCCGGCACGCCCTCCACCATCCACCGCGGCGGCCGCTCCCCCTTCAGGTAATAGCCAAAGAACTGCGATAGCCGGATCGACCAGTCCTTTCGGTCCCGCCGCTCCGTCAATCCATGCCCCTCGCCGTTATACTCGATCAGCCAGACCTTCTTGCCCAACCGCCGCAGCGCCGAGAAATATTCGATCCCCTGGTACCACGGCACGGCCCCATCCGCATCGTTATGCATCATCAGCAACGGCGTCGTCACCTTGTCCGCCCGGAAAAGCGGCGAGTTCTTAAGATAAAGATCCGGCCGCTGCCACAACGTCGACCCGATGCGGCTCTGGCTCTTCTCGTATTGAAATTGCCGGCTGATCCCGGTCTCCCATCGGATCCCGCCATACGCACTGGTCATATTCGCCACCGGCGCACCCGCCTCCGCCGCCGCAAATTGGTGCGTCCGCGTCACAAGATACGCCACCTGGTACCCACCCCAACTATGACCCTGCAAACCCATTTTGGTCGTGTCTACCCAGGGGAATTTCGACAGGTATTTCGCCGCGGAGACCACCGAATTATAAGCATCCTCCCCCGGCTGCCCCGTCTTGTAATAGATATTCGGATCGAACACCAGGTACCCGTTGCTCACGAAATAGGCGACATTGATCGACGCCCGCACCGGCTGCGGAGCAATGTAATGGTATCGGGTCTGCGCATCCCGCTCATAGAAATAAAAGATGATCGGGTACTTCTTCGATGGGTCAAAGTTCTCCGGTTTATATAAAAGGCCTTCGCTCATCTTCCCGTCGAACATCTTCCAGCGATGCAGCTCGACGGTGAGCCAGTTGTAATTCGCCTGTTGCGGATTAATATGACTGTATTGCCTGCCGCCCACAAAGATATCATAGGATTTATCAAAGCTACCCTGTAGCGAACCATACACCGGCGCCTTCTTTGCCTTGAAGAACCCGCTGAAACTCTGTGCTGCGGTCATCGAATGGGTCGTATCCGGCGCAAAGGGCTCGCCGATCGTATAGAACAACTGCCCCGCCCTCATCTCCCGCTGATCGAACACCGTCAGCAACAGCTGCTGCCGGTCATGCAAGGCCGAATCCTGCCGCAAGCCCCGCCCCCTTCTCTCCTCGCCGTCAAGCCGCACATTCCGGAAGGTCAGCTGATGCCGCCGGCCGATCCCCCGCGTCAGGCACACCGGGGCGACCCGCCCGGATGCATCGCACTGCCAGATATCGAATTTATCATAGACATACACCGATCGATCGCCTTCAAGCCAGCCCATCATCCCATGTGGCGGCGGGTCATCGGGATGATCGTCCTCCTCATCATACAACGCCACCCGGATACCCGCCGTGATATTGGTCACTTTCCCGCTACCGGTCGAATAGGTGTACCAGTTATGCCCCTTCCAGTCATACCATAAGATATAATCGCCGCCCGGCGACAAGGTGGCCCCACCCCGAACCCTGTCCTGTATCAGCTTCCGGCTGCCGTCGCGCAGATCGATGAGATAGAGCTTTTGCCATCCGCTTTCTTCCCATTGTTGCTGGATCCGGTATCCGCGGGAACTCATCCCCAGGGCAAAGCGTCCGCTCCCCTCCCGCGAAGGGATCACCGTCTCGCAATTGGCGTCACCCAGAGTCACCACCCGTTCCCCACCCTTCGGCAACACCGCGAGGTAGCTCCGCTTTAGTTCATTGTTCACCTGCACCAGCTGCTGCGGCGACAGGTAATCGTCATTATAGTTCCATACATCCAGCCGGGCCGTCTCGAAATCCACCAGCGCCGTGTCCTTCGGCGGCCGGATCGGCGCGAGCCCAATGTAAAGCCGGTCTCCATCCTTGCTGAATACATTACTATAGTCCGGGCTTACCGTCAATCCGGCCCCAAGTCCGCTCCGATCGGCCCGTACCACCGCGCTGTCCATCCCCGGGGCATAATACCACACCTTATAGAATTTTACCAGCGCCTTGGCCGCACTGTCCCGCTCGGCCACAAAGGCAAGCTGCCCGCCGGCCTCGTCCAACGCGTAATTCTTCGCGTCGTTAAAGCCCCGCATGACCGTATCGACCCGCCCGCTGCCGGTATTGACCCAAAGCACCCGGGCCCTGGTCAGCGTATCGGTCTCCACCACCAGGGTGTTGCCCTTCGTACTGATCCAATATTCAGTGGTTAGCGGAAATCGCCGCTCAACCCCTGTCCCCAAATTCAACAACACGAGATCGGTACCCGCCTCGGGTTCACTCGCACGCGCCCCGGCAGCTCTAACCGCCTTCCACCCCTTCGTCTCCACCTCAGCCGCCTGCCGCTTCAGGCTATCGGCCAGCTTAGCCAGGCTATCGGCTCGCGCCAGCAGGCCCTTCAGCCGCGTCGCCGAATCCGGTACGATCACCGGCTTCTCCAGCAAATAAGCCAGCTGATTTTCCGCCAGTTTAAACGACTTCACCCTCGGCACCTTGGTCAATTTATCCGTCCCAAGCTCCAAAATGCCCAAACTATCCTTTGGCATCTGATCCGGCGTCCGCTTGCGGATGCGGGCCTCTCGCATATCTTTAAAGAAAGGCTTGATCAAAAAAACCACAAACCGCCCATCCTCAGTAATGACAGCCTCCGTCCCACGCGGTATCTCTTTTGCATATTCATTGGACGTCCCGCAGACCTCGAGCCGGCCATCGCCCTCCTGTGGAGTGATTGTATAGACCAGCCATTTCCCATCCGGTGACAACATCCGTTCCCCGATGCTCTCCCATTTGTCATAGACGGAAGGATCAAGGGGCTTCTTCTGAGCCTGGGCCGCCAGGCCCAACACGACAAAAAACAGTACGATAAGGCAGGTTCTCATGTGCAGATTCATTGGTTCAGACGAATTTAAACAAATTCCCCGATTGGCGCGTTTACCCCAATATGAGCACGAAACAAACCTTCCAAAAGACATTCACCCTCGGCGGTGACCTGAAGGTCCGCCGCATGGGTTTCGGCGCCATGCGCATCACCGGCCAGGGCATCTGGGGCCCGCCAAAAGACAAGGCAGAAGCCATCCGCGTCCTCCGCCGCGCCGTCGAACTGGGCGTCAATTTCATCGACACCGCCGACAGCTATGGACCCAACATCTCCGAAGAGCTCATCGCCGAAGCCCTCTATCCTTATCCGGAAGGGCTGGTCATCGCCACCAAGGGCGGCTTTCTGCGCTCGGGCCCCAACCAATGGCATGTCAACGCCGGCCCCAGCCATCTCAAGGAAGCCCTCGAAGGAAGTCTAGCCCGCCTGAAGGTCGATCGCATCGATCTCTATCAGTTGCACCGCATCGACCCCACCGTTCCCTTCGAAGAGACCCTCGAATTCCTGCAGGGCGTACAGGCGGAAGGACTGGTAAAACACATCGGCCTCTCCGAGGTCGGCGTGGACGAAATAAAAAAGGCGGAGGAATACGTCGACATCGTGTCGGTGCAGAATAAATACAGCCAGGACTTTCGTAAATGGGAACCGGTGTTGCAATATTGCGAGGCCACCGGTAAGGCCTTCATTCCCTGGAACCCCATCAACGCGGGCAATCTCGGTGGCATGTCCTCGGTGGAAAAGGTCGCCAAAAAGATCGGCGCCACGCCCCACCAGGTCGCCCTCGCCTGGTTGCTCTATCACTCGCCCAACAACCTGCTGATCCCAGGCACTTCCAGTGTGAAACACCTCGAAGAGAATATCGCGGCCGAAAACATCGACCTTACCGAAGAGATGCTCGAACAGCTTACTTGATCGCCATCTTCAGGTTCTGCGCGGAATCCAGGTGCTGCTGGAGAATAGGAATATTGGCAGCTGCCAGCGCCTTGATATCGGGATCGTTCCCCTCCGTCGCGGCACGCTGAAATTCTTTAATATCTTCCTGATGGTCGTCGACCATCATTTTGACATAGGCCTTATCGAAGGCCCTACCATGTTTTTTTGCCAGGTCCGCCCGCTCCTTCTCTTGCTTGACCGATAATGTGTCCGGCATAACGATCCGTTTTGAGGCCGCCAATCCCCGAAGCGTCTCCCCTCCTTTGGAATGATCCCGCACCATCATCTCGCCAAACCGTTTTACCCCCGCATCACCCGCATTCGTCTCCGCCAGGTGCCCCAGCACGACCTCAAACTGCGCCCCATTCGCCGCCTTCACCATAAACTCGGCATCCTGCTTCGACGGCACTGAAGCGCTCGAATCCGTTACCGACTGCTTCACACTCAGGCTGTCATGTCGCTCACTGTTGACACTATCCGCCGTCTTCACATTATCCGGCTGCCCGCCGCCACAAGCAGCCACTGCGAACACACCCATATAAAGTAACTTTTTCATACGATCGTTTATTGGCATACCCTCAAAAGATATACCATGACGGCCCTTTGCCACCCAAGCCGCCGCCCCGATCCCTAACGCCCCAACAACTTCTTGATGGCCGCCTCCATCGCCTCCGGCTTCGTCACCGGCGCAAACCGCTTCACGGGCCGCCCCTGCCGGTCGATCAGGAATTTCGTAAAATTCCACTTGATCCGGCTGCCGAACCACCCGCCCAGCCGCCGCTTCAGGTAGCGGAACACCGGGTTGGTCTCCGGCCCGTTGACATCCGATTTCGCAAACAAAGGGAAGGTCACCCCATGGTTGACCAGGCAGGTCTGCTCCATCTCGCCATCCGATAAAGGTTCCTGCGATCCGAACTGGTTACAGGGAAATCCCAGCACCACCAACCCCGCATCCTTATACTGCTGATGCAGCCGTTCCAGACCCGCAAACTGCGGCGTCAACCCACATTGCGTTGCCGTATTGACCACCAGCACGACCTTTCCCCGGTAGTCTCCCATATTTACGGTCCGCCCCTGTGGGGTCTGGGCCGATAGATCATAAAATTCGTTTCTCATACCGGCAATATAAAGATTTGCGTAATATTGCGGGCATGCAAAAGTCCTGGTTTCGTCCGCTGATCCCTCATGCCTTCGCCATCGGCGTTTTCCTGATCGTAGCCCTCGTTTATTGCAGCCCCGTCCTGCAGCATAAGACCCTCGCTCCCGGCGACACCGCCGGCTGGAAGGCCATGGCCCAGAACTCTTTCGAATACAAGGCCACCCACGGGCATTTCCCGTTGTGGATCGAAAGCCTCCACAGCGGCATGCCCGGCTACCAGGTCGCCATGGAGGCCCCGACGCTTACCACGCAGATTGCCCATATGATCCTTACCCTTGGCCTGCCCAATCCCGCCGGCCTCTTCTTCCTGGCCTGCATCTGCTTTTACATCCTGGCCCTCGCCCTGGGTCTCAATCCCTACGTAGGCATGATCTCGGCCCTCGCTTATGCCTATTCCACCTATAACCCTTCCATCCTCGTCGTGGGCCACTCCACGAAAATGGACGCAATCGCCATCATGCCGGCCTTCCTCGCGGGCCTGATCTGGCTGTATGAAAAAAGATACTGGGTGGGTACCGCCACCGTTGCCCTCTTTACCGCCCTTTATATTTCGGCCAACCACCCGCAGATCGTCTACTATGGACTCATCGCCGCGGGATTTATGACGCTGGCCTACCTCATCCGCTGGATAAAGGCAAAGGACTATAAACACCTCGGAAAAGTGATCGTCCTCGGCGCCATCGCGGGCCTCATCGGCATTGCCTGTAACGCGATCATCATTTTCACCACCGCCGATTACGCCAAGGCCTCTCTCCGCAACGGCAGCGACCTGGCGACACCGGGCGGAGCCGTCACAAAGACCGGCCTCAGCCAGGACTACGCGCTCAGCTACAGTATGTACAAGACCGAGGCCTTCACCCTCCTCGTGCCGAAGATCTATGGCGGCAGCGACTATGACCCACAGATCACTGCCGATGATTCGAAAACAATGGCAGCCCTCCAAAGCATGCCGCAACAGCTGGCCCAACAACTCTCTCCCTCGAGCTATTGGGGCGGTATCGGTACCACGGCAGGCCCAGCCTATGCCGGCGCCGTCATCGTACTCTTTGCGCTTCTCGGCTTCTTCCTCCTCGACGGCAAACACAAATGGTGGATACTCGCCGCGGCAGCCATGACGCTCATGATGAGCTGGGGAATGTATTTCCTCGGCTTCAACAGCTTCCTGCTAAAAGTGCTCCCCGGCTATAACAAATTCCGCGCCCCAAGCGTCGTCATCGTCGTCCCAACCCTCCTGCTGGTGATGCTGGCGGCCCTTACGCTCAACCGGCTGTTCACCATGACGGCCGCGGAACGCACCGGTGCCTGGAAACAATACAAGAAAGGCCTCTACCTCACCGGTGCGGTCTTCGTCATCCTCTTCGTTCTCTACGGCAGCTTCGACTACGCCGGCGAGCTCGACCGCAGCCTCCAGCAACGCGTCGCCACCGCACCCCAACAAATACAGGATTACATCCGCAGTTTTGTCCACGCCCTGCGGGAAGACCGGCAAAGCCTCTTCCTCAACAGTCTTCTCCGGAGCCTGCTCTACGTGGCCATCGCCGCAGCCGTCGGCTTCTTCTGGCTCAAAGGCCGCCTCAAGCCCCTGGCTGCCCTCGGCATCATTGGAGCCCTGACCCTGATCGATCTGTTCACCATCGATGTCCAATACCTCAGCGCCGACAAATATGTCGACGAGGAAGAAGCGCAGACACCCTTCCAGCCCACAGCGGCCGATCAACAGATCATGGCGGACAAATCCTATTACCGGGTCTTCGATCTTCGATATGGCGGCGGCCCCACCATTACCAATGTTCCTTCCTCTTATTTCCATCATTCCATCGCCGGCTACCACCCGGCCAAACTGAGCATCTACCAGGACCTGCTCGAGAACCAACTCTATAAATATCCCAACTGCCAGCCCGTACTGGACATGCTCAATACCAAGTACATCCTGCTGCCCAACGGCGCCGGCCGCGACTCCACCGCGATCAAACCCGGCGCCCTCGGCCCCGTCTGGCTCGTCAAGGGCATTCGCTACGCCGACAGCTCCCGCGCGGTCATGGATGCGCTGAATACGCTCGACGTAAAGGACACGGCCGTCCTCTTCAGCACCGACCGGCAAACCATTCCCACAACCGCCACCGGGACCGCCGGCAGCGGCGACACCGTCTATTTGACCAAACACGACAACGATGAGATGACCTACCAGTCGAAGACCGCCACACCCCGCTTCGCCGTCTTCAGCGAGGTCTATTACAATCGGGGATGGAAGGCGTATATCGACAACAACGAGGCGCCCATCTACCGCGTCAACTACGTGCTGCGCGGCATGGCCCTGCCGGCAGGAAACCACAGCATCCGGTTCGAATTCCACCCGGCGTCGTATTACACCGGCAAGAGCATCCAGATCGTCGCCAACCTGCTGCTGCTGATCTTATTGATCGTCGCAGGCATTCAAATGCGGAAAAAGCCCTAACTTCGTGCATTTTTTACAGGGCGCTTTCTATTGTTTTCACTTATGGCTATATTGGTGTTTTTCCTGAGTCACTGGTTTCTGTCCCTATTTTCGCAAACGTTCTTTCTGCATCGCTATGCTTCGCACAAGATGTTTAAGATGAACAAATTTTGGGAGAAGTTCTTTTACACCTTCACCTTCGTCACCCAGGGTTCGTCCTTTCTCAATCCCCGCGCCTATGCCATCCTTCACCGGATGCATCACGCCTATAGCGATACCGAAAAGGATCCCCACTCTCCGCACTTCATAAAAGATGTGTGGGGACTGATGATGAAGACAAAGGATATCTACCTGGATTATCTGAAATACAAGCTGGAACCCGAGCCCGCGTTTCGCGATCGCTATCCCACCTGGGCGCCCCTCGACCGCGTGAGCGATCTCTGGGCCACACGCATCGCCTTCGGCCTCGGCTATACCGCCTTCTACGTGGCCTTCGCCACGCATTGGTGGCTCTTCCTGCTTCTGCCGGTGCACTTTTTCATGGGACCGATCCACGGCGCGATCGTCAACTGGTGCGGACATAAATACGGCTATTCCAATTACGACAACCACGATCACAGCAAGAATAGCCTTCCACTGGACTTCCTGATGATGGGCGAGCTGTTCCAGAACAACCATCACAAAAGCCCGAACGACGCCAACTTCGCCCGCAAATGGTTCGAATTCGACCCCACCTGGCCTATCATGCGGCTCCTGCATTCGATGCGCATCATCCGCCTGCGCAAAATTCCGCCACCGTCGCCCACCACCGCGGAGATCAGCCTGCCACTGCGATCACCGGCTCATGTCGAACAGGAAAGTTGACCGAATTGGCAATAAAACAGAATTGGTTCGCCTCGTGATGCAACGCCATCGCCTTCTCCCGCATACCCGCGTCCGCCACGGTGACCACGGGCCGCAAGACGACTTCTGAAAATCGGCCGCTGCCGTTTTCCGTCTCCTGCATAACGCCCATCGCAGCATCTTCATAGGCTACGACGACTACGCCGTTCACCGCGCAAAGATGCAGGTACCAGAGAAGATGACAGGAAGACAAGGACGCGACGAGCAGCTCTTCCGGGTTATAACGTTGCGGGTTGCCACGAAAGGAAGGATCCGAAGAAGCCGCGATTGCCGGCTTGTCGCCTGCTGTTAGAACATGATCCCGGTCGTAAGCACGATAGTTGCTCGTTCCCTCACCCCGGTTGCCGGTCCATCGTAACGAGGTGAGATAGTGATGTTCTTTTGCCATAGGATCATAAAGATACCCTTATTTTTACGCAATGAATAAGGTCATCGCGTTCGCCCTGTTTCTCACCCTGCCCCTTTTCCACGCCGGCGCCGCCCGCGCCCAATCCAACGCCACAGCAGCAGCCGCCCAAACACCGGCAAAGCCGGCCTTCACCGTCATCCCCCTCGGCGTCCGCGGCGGCCTCGACGAAAGCAACCTCTCCGCCTATCTCGTCGCCGCAAAAGGCAGCGACGACTATATCAGCCTCGACGCGGGTACCCTCTATACCGGTCTGCAAAAGGCCGTCGATAACGGCCTCTTCCATCAGCCGCCCGGGGCCGTACTGCGAAGCCACGTAAAAGGCTACTTCATCTCCCACCCGCATCTCGACCATGTCGCCGGGCTGATCATCAACTCCCCCGACGACAGCGCCAAGAACATCTATGGTCTCGCAACCTGCCTCGCAACCCTGCAGGACAAATATTTCAGTTGGAAAAGCTGGGCCAATTTCGGCGACGAAGGAGAAAAACCCCAGCTGAAGAAATATCACTATGTGACCCTGGAGCCCGGCCGCGAGATTGCCGCGGACAATACGCCGCTGTTCGTACAGGCCTTTCCGTTAAGCCACGGCAAGCCCTTCGAAAGCGCCGCCTTCCTCGTCCGCAGCAGTACCCAATATCTTCTTTATCTGGGCGACACCGGCGCCGACAGCGTCGAAAACGCCACCAACCTCCACACCCTCTGGACGGCCGCCGCCCGGCTGATCAAAGAAGGAGCGCTCCGCGCGATCTTCATCGAGGTCTCCTTCCCCAATGAACAGCCCGTCAGATCCCTGTTTGGCCACCTCACCCCCGCCCTACTCCAACAGGAGATGACCACCCTCGCCAACCTCGCCGGCCCCCAGGCCCTCGAAAAGGTAGCCATCGTCATCACCCACCGCAAACCCGTCGGCAACCAGGAAGAAGCCATCCGCCGCCAGCTCCTCGCCAACAACCCCCTCCATCTTAAATTGCTCTTCCCCCAACAAGCACACCGCCTCGACTTCTAGCCCCGCGCGCACTCCCCAAGCCCCGCGCACTCCCTAAGCCCCGCAACGCCACCACCGCCGGCCAACCCGCGCGCATTCCAGGGACCCAATCACACCTCACCCCCAAACCCGCAACCCTTCCAAGGTCCCGGCCGTTACCCTCCCCGCAAGAACCTCCTCCACCGACCCCGCGAGCCTCCACCAAAAAAATCCCCCTATCCCTTGCAAGTCTCTCACAAATTCCTTTACTTTGTAATTCAAAGTGCTTTTCGTCTCAAGAAAAGCTTTTTTAAACCCACCCATGAACCGCGGTCAATGGCGGCGCTGGCGCCGCATCCTCACAGGACTCTATATAGTGGCCGCCATCGCCGGCCTCCACGACTACATCATCCTGATCGCGCCAACAACCATCGTCGGCGCGTTGGCGCTGCTCTCCAGCCCCGCAATAGGAAAACACCCGCCGGAAAGCTTCCGCTTTGGCTGGCTGGCGTTGCTTTTTATCGCCGGGTTCTGCATCCTGCCGGCAAGCACGGCAGTCTACGGAGCCGTTGGCTGCGCGGCCTGCCTCCTGTTGGAAACATTCTATCGTCGCGTAACGATCACCCTTCCGCTGATCCTGGGACTCCTTCCGCCGGTCACCGGGTATTATATAGGCGCCTTCAGCTTTCCCATCCGCCTCCAGCTCACCGCGATGGCCGGCCGGCTTATCGGTCTCACCGGTTGGCCCGTATCCATCGCCGGCAACTCGATAACCGTCCGTGGCCATGCCTTCTCCGTGGACCACGCCTGCGACGGCCTCCATATGCTCGTCATCTCCCTGTTGGCCGCCCTCCTGCTGATCAACTATTATCAAACCCAATACCGGCGTGTCCTTCGGCCCATCGCCGTCCTTCTCCTGCTGCTCATTGCCACCCTGTTCAACATCATCGCCAACCTGTTCCGGACCATTTGTTTGGTAGTGTTGGTGATCCTTCCCGACAACCCTCTTCACCACCTGCTCGGCTTGTTCTTCCTCGTGGTTTATATTTTCCTGCCACTGCTGCCCCTGATCCGCTGGACGATCCGTCGCTGGGGAACCCCCGGCCCGGAAGCAAAGACCCACCCCGCCCGCAGCCGAACCCTGCTGCTGGCCAACATCGCGATCGCCACGGCCGTCCTGCTCATCGTCGGACTCCGCTTCTGCTCACCAAAAGCCCAGGCCGTGATCAATGTCACAGCATCCAGCCAGCAGGCGTCAGCCAGGGTTAAAATATGGTAAGACTTGGTGAAGATTCAGCCAACCGGTGGGTAGAAAACCGCGTTTTTTGATGGATACTAAGTTTAAACTTATTATCATGCTCACGCATTAATTAGTATAGCCGGTCGTATCCACCCTCCATCGGACGAATACTAACCGGCTAAAAAATTAAGTTTGTGCATGTTTTGATTGCCTGCCTGACCCTTCCGTTCACACAAAAAAATGAACAAATGACAGAGCGAAAAACAAGTTCCACCAATTACCGCAACCAATCCTTCCTGGAAGAAAAATGCAGCCTGAACGAATTGCTCGACCTCGTAAGCAAACGCTGGTTCAGCGATGTGCTGTTTTGCATCCAGGAGGGGAACAACCGCTTCAAGCTCATCAAGGACGACCTCAAGTACATCAGCGATACCATCCTTTCTGATAGATTGAAATTGCTCGAACGCTACAACCTCATTACCCGCATCGACTTCGACGAGATCCCCCCAAAAGTGGAGTACTCCCTCACGCACAAGGGAGACGAGCTCGCCGCCCTGCTCGAGCAGATGTGCGAGTTCAGCGACACGCTCATGGCCGAGCTCGTCGCGCCGCGTCGCTAAACCCGTAGGAAAACCTTCTTCTTATAGAGGAAATACATCACGACCCACTTCACCGCCAATAAGCACCACACCATGGCAAATGCATTCCATGGTTCGCCGATCCATTGCCCCACCCAGGCAAAGAACCCATCGGTCATATATTTCCAGTTGATAAAGTGACCCGACAAATAGATGAAGATGGAATTCATCCCGATCACCGAAAAAACGAAAGCCCATTTCCTATACCCCCGCACGTCGATGATATAATAGAAAAGGGCCAGCAGCAAAAGACTGATCCCACCCACACAAAGGACAAACGAGCTCGTCCAGAGGTTCTTGTTGATCGGGAATACCGTGTTCCACACCAGCGCCAGCACAAGAGAGACAACCCCGGCAAACGCCAGCCGCGCCGACTTGCCGGCCCCGGACAAGGGAGAGTTGCGCAACAGTAAACCCGCCTGTATCCCCAACAACGCCGTCCCGATCGCCGGAATGGTGCTCATCACGCCCTCCGGATCGTGGATCTTCAGGTACAGCCGCCCCGGCATCATCGATCGGTCTATGTAAGAGGCGAAATTTCCCTCCATCGTCAGATCCCCATGCGGAAAACCCGGCGCGGAAGTAAAGACCAACAATAACCAATAACCGATAAGCAGGCCGGCAAACCAGATCCACTGACCTCGTTGTTTCGTGTATAGATAGATGATGTTGGCGAACATATAAGCGAGTCCAATGCGCCCGAGCACGCTGCCCCAACGGACATCCGACCAGGCATGCAGCCTGGCGCCGTTATTATAATACAGACCCAGCAACACAAGGACCAATCCCCGCCGGACTACCCGCCACAATAATTTCTGCCGCGAGGCCCCTCTCTCCAGTTCCTTCCCCACGGAATAAGGCGTCGCCACACCCGACATGAAAAGAAACAAGGGGAAGATCAGGTCATAGAAATGAAACCCGTTCCAGGCCGGGTGTTCGAATTGATCGGAAATCGCTTTCCAGAAAGGGCTGCCGGTGATCTTGGCCAAAGTGTGGAAAATTTCCTCACCACCCGCGATCCAGAACATATCAAAGCCGCGAAGCGCGTCGAGCGAATACAATCGTTGGGTGGATTTAGTTTGAATGGAAGCTTGCGTCGTACTCATAATGGATATGAATATAAGGAAATTAACAACTTCTTAAACATTCGCCGCGGAAAATGCCCCTCCCCTTCCTCATGGCATGGTTATTTAACGGGTACAGTTGATCTGACCCGATTTTATCACTAAAAATGAAAGAATATGAAGAAGATCATTCTGAGCCTCGGCCTCCTGTTCGCAGGGACCGTGCTCTTCGCACAGGAAGTGCCAAACAAGGTAAGAGATCAGTTTCACCGGGACTATCCCTACGCCTCGGCAACTAGCTGGAATAGGACCAATGGAAAATTCAACGCCAACTTTCGCACCAACGGGAATTCGATCACGGCCTGCTATGATACCAAAGGACATCGGATAGACAGCCGGATGCCCGTCACGCAAGCCGCAGTTCCGGACAAGGTCATCCACCGGCTCAGGGATCGTTATCCCGGCGAACGCGCCCACTCGTTTACAAAGATCGACCGCCCGCATAAACGCGATCTCTATAAAGTAAGGATCACCCAGCGGGGTATGACGAAGAACATCTACATGGACAAGAACGGTCACGAACGGGACTATGCCTCCCGGTAACGATAAAAAAAGAGGTCTCACGACCTCTTTTTTTATTTAGTTTTAATCCATGAAACAATATGCGGCCGCCGCCCTCTTACTTACTACACTCATCACCCGCGCTCAATCCCCGTTGCAAGATACCATCCGCAACGTCGCCCGCGAAGCCAAAGGCACCGTCGGCGTGGCGTACAAAATGGCCGGCGACGACTCCTATGAAGGCATCAACACCTCCGATCACCTGCCCATGCAAAGCGTCTTCAAATTCCACCTCGCACTCTACTTCCTGAACAAGGTCGACAAGCACGAACTCACGCTCGATCAGCCCATCCCCATCGGCAAAGCCGACTGGGAACCCAAAGAATGGAGTCCCCTCCGCGATCGATACAAAACGCCACCGGCCAACCTTCCCCTGAAAGACCTCATCGCCGCCACTATCGTCAACAGCGACAACCTCGCCTGCGATATTCTCTTCCGAAAGGCCGGCGGCCCCAAAACAGTAGAGGATTATATCCACAGCCTTGGCATCACTGATATTTCCATAAAAGCCACCGAGGCCCAAATGCATCGCTCCTGGCCCGTCCAATACACCAACTGGACAACGCCGGCCGCCATGCTCACCCTCCTCGCGAAATTCGACGCCGGCCAACTGCTCTCTCCGCAAAGCACTAAACTCCTGGTCAACTGGATGTCCGAATCGCCCCGCATCGCCGGCCGCCTCAAAGGCCTCCTGCCCACCGGCACCCCCGTCGCCCATAAACCCGGCACCTCCGACGTCTCCCCCGAAGGCATCGCCGCCGCTACCAACGATGTCGGTATCATCACCCTCCCCAACAAGAAACACCTCCTCATCGCCGTCTTCGTCACCGATGCCAAAGCCGCGGAAGCCACCCGCGAATGGGTCATCGCGCGCATCACCCAGCTCGTCTATCAAGCCAGCATCGCCGCAAAGTAAACCTACAGCCACCGCAAAAATTTTCCAAAAAAAACTTGCCCGCCTCAAAAGAATTATGCAACTTAGTGTACTATTTCACTAGTACACTAATCAAAAGATGGTCACCATCCACAACCTCCACTACTCCTATCGCCGGCAGCCGGTCTTCACCGGCGTCGACCTGCAGCTCCAACCCGGCCATATCTATGGCCTCTTCGGCCGCAACGGCACCGGTAAATCGACCCTGCTCCGCAACATCGCAGGATTCCTTTTCCCACAGCAGGGCCACATCGACGCGCTCGGCTTCACGCCCGGTAAACGCCAGCCCGCCTTCCTGGCCAAATACTTCCATGTCCCAGAAGATTTCCAACTGCCCGACCTTTCCCTCAGCCGCTGGATACAATATATAGCGCCCTTCTATCCCGATTTCAACCGCCAGCAGTTCGACCACTATGCCCAGGAGTTCGCCATCCCCGCCGTCGGCGGCTTGCGCGAGCTCAGCTACGGCCAGCAAAAAAAAGCGCTGATCAGCCTCGCCCTCGCAACCAACGCCCCGCTACTGCTGATGGACGAACCCACCAATGGCCTCGACATCCATAGCAAAAGCCAGTTCCGCAAGGTCATCGCCGGCGCGATCGACGACGAGAAATGCATCCTCATCAGCACCCACCAGGTGAACGATCTGGAAAATCTCATCGACAACGTCACCATCATCGAAGACGGAAAGATCCTCTTTCACCAGTCGATGAGCCGCATCGCCGAAAAACTACTCTTCAAGCTTTCCTTCGATCCCGAAGAAACAGAACGGGCCCTCTACCGCGAATCCGCGCTGAAAGGTCACGCAGTACTGCTGCCCAACCGGGATGGCCAGGACAGCCGCCCCGATCTCGAAATGCTTTACAAAGCCGTCCTGCTCAACGGCAAAAAGATAAACGCGCTCTTCGCATGACAACCGCACCGACCAATCAGTTCTTTCACTTCTCCCGGTGGCGCCTGCTCGTAGCCAAACACTGGGTGGAACACAGGCGTCCCTATCTTCTTTCGCTGCTGGCCATCGGTGGGCTGTACGCCGCCTGGTTCGCCTTCACGATCGCTATCGATGCCTACGCACCCATGGCCCCGAATATGCAGTTCATGGCCTATATTACAGGACTGTACGCCGTCGGCTGCCTCTATTCCAGCATGCTCCTCGCCCCTCTGAATACAAAGAAAGACGCCCTTCCCTGGTTATCCCTTCCCGCCTCCCATCTGGAAAAACTGCTCTGCACCATCCTCTTCGGCGTGGTTCTCTTCTTCATCGCCTTCAATGTAGTCTTCTACGTCGTAGATATCATCATGGTGCAATGGTCCAATACCATCACTTTTCACCATCCACGGTACTTCCCGGGTACCACCATCCGCGTCCAGCCCGTCACCGTTTACAACATCTTTACCGCGGATGGCGCGCCCATTCCCGAAAAGAACTTCCACATCTTTACATCCCTGTATTTCGCCATCCAGGCGGCCTTTTTGCTGGGCTCCGTTTATTTTACCCGCTATTCCTTTATAAAAACCGCCATCGCTGTCCTCCTTTTCATCCTGGGTTTCGCCTTCCTGCAACGGGGCGTGATCTTTCCCCTGCTGCCCAAAGGCTGGAATAACGAATTCCTCGATTGGGCCAGGATGTCCTACGATGGAGGCCCGCCGGATACCGAAGTACGCGTGCCCAAATCGCTGGAAAATGTCATCGTCGCACTCGGCCAGTTCGGCCTGCCGTTGTTCTTCTGGTTCGTCACCTGGCTCCGGTTAAAAGAAAAAGAGGTCTAAGCCATGCAGTTCAGAGAAACCCAAAGCATCTATCTGCAGATCGCCGACTTCGTCTGCGAGAAGATCCTCCTGGAGGAATGGCCGCCCGGCCATCGCATCCCCTCCGTACGCGAATTGGCCGTGCAGCTCGAAGTAAACCCCAATACGATCATGAAAACCTACGAGCTCCTGCAACAGGAAAAGATCATCTTCAACCAACGGGGCATCGGCTTCTTCGCCGCCCACGACGCGATCCAGCAGGCAACCCGCTACCGGCGCGACTGGTTCGTCGAAAAAGATCTTCCCCAGGTATTCCGAAGCCTGTTCCTCCTGGGCATGGACCCCGAAGAATTGAAACCCCTCTATCAACAGTTCAAAAAACAAATGCGCAACAAAAACAGTTAGCCGATGAAAGCAAGTAATAAATGGCTCCTGGGCTTTATCCTCGCCACGCTTTTGTTCTGCCTGGGGATGTACGAGTTGTTGTACAGCGAGTACCGCAAAGGTCAATTCGTCACGGAAACGAAGATGCACGAGGAGCGGTTCGTAAAGCACCCCATCCGCAAACCCCGCATTATTTCCTGCGACGGCGCCGTCTGGGTCAACCTGGTCCCCGCGGACAGCTTTTCCCTCGAACTGCCCCGCGTCAACAAAGACCCCGACGCCGGCCTGTTCCAGACCGGCCCCGCCGTACAACTGAAACTAAACAGCCCCGAAAACCTGGCCATCACCTGGCGCCAGGCAGGCGACACTCTCTTCATAAAAGGTAGCGTCAATCGCCCCCTCCATCGCCCCTGGTCTGCCTGGTACTACCGTCAAGCGATACCCGAGGTGAGTGTCCTCGGCCCGGAAGTCGACGAGATCGTCCTCAACAATAGTCAGCTCTACCTGCAGGGAACCCCCACCGCTACCGCCAAACGATCCGCCCGCCTGACGATCCGCAACTCGACCCTCTGGCTGGGAATGCAATATGACAATGACCACCGGGGGCCCACCGAGTTCTTCGACAGCCTCGATATCCATTCAGCCAACAGCATTACCATTATCAACAGGGCCGCCGACATCAACCATCTTCGAATGACCGAAACGGACAGCTCGGTCGTCAGCGACCAATACGCCCGGATCAATTCCTCGGTCATCCAATCGAGTCCCGATTCCCGCGTCGATCTCAGCGGCAACAGCCTTAAAAACAATCAACTCATCATCCGTTAAACAGCCTCCTATGCAGCTCACCATCCGCAATCTCACCAAGACCTATCCAAACGGCGTCCGCGCCATCCACGACGTCTCCCTCACCCTCGACACCGGCATGTTCGGCCTCCTCGGCCCCAACGGCGCCGGCAAATCCTCCCTCATGCGCACCATCGCCACCCTGCAGGAGGCCGACAGCGGGTCCATCACCCTCGATGACATCGACGTCCTGCGCGAAAAGACGCGCGTTCGACAGCTGCTCGGCTACCTCCCACAGGAATTCGGGGTCTACCCCCGCATCTCCGCCGAACAGATGCTCGACCACGTCGCCCGCCTCAAAGGCGTCGATCGCCCCGGCGAACGCAAAGACCTCGTCGACGGACTCCTCAACAAGGTGAATCTCTATAAGGATCGTAAAAAACGCCTCGGCACCTATTCCGGCGGGATGAAACAACGCTGGGGCATCGCCCAGGCGCTGATCGGCAATCCCCGCCTCATCATCGTCGACGAACCCACCGCCGGCCTCGACCCCGCCGAGCGCAACCGCTTCTACAACCTGCTAAGCCATCTTGGCGAACAGACCATCGTCATCCTCTCCACCCCTATCGTCGAAGACGTCTCCACCCTCTGCTCCCGCTTCGCCATCACCTCCCTCGGCGAAGTGCTCTACCACGGCGAGCCCGACGCCGCCGTTGCCGGACTGGAAGGAAAAGTCTACAGCAAACGCATCCCCCGCGACTCCATCGATGAATACCGCGCCGTCTATCCCATCATCTCCACCCAGCTGAAGGGCGGAGACCTCCATATCCGTATCCTCGCCGATATCGACCCCGGCAGCGGCTTCCGCCCCACGCCCCCCAACCTGGAAGATGTCTACTTCTCCCATATCGCCACAAAAATGGACGTCCTGACTATCTAGTACAAAAGCACCATAAAATCTAAATTTATGTTCTCACAGATCTTTCTGTTCGAGATCCGGTACCGCCTGCGCCGGCCGGCCTTCTATATCTATTTTCTCCTCGTCTTCGGCCTTGCCGCCATTGCCTTTTCGCAAGGTAATTTCGGAACCGCGGAAAAAGAGGTGTTCAACTCGCCCCACGTCCTGGCGGACTGGTGCGCAACAATGAGCATCTTCCTCATGCTGGTCAGCTCCGCCATCATGGGCACCCCCCTCTACCGCGATCTCGAGCACAACACCAAGGAATATTACCTCGCCTACCCCATCACCAAAGCCGGTTATTTCTGGGGCCGCTTCCTGGGCTCCTTCGTCTTGGTTCTTGCCATCGCCACCGCAGTGATCCTCGGCGCCCGCGCGGGCTGCTGGGCCGGACCCGCCTTCGGCTGGACACCCGCCACCCGCTATGGTGTCAACCACCTTTCCTACTATCTCGCACCCTTCCTGATCCTGACCATCCCCACCCTCTTTTTCACCTCCGCCCTGTTCTTCGGCCTCGTTGCCATCTTCCGCAACGTCAAAGTCATCTACAGCAGCGGCATCTTTTTCTTTTTGGGTTATATACTTGCCAATTTCTTCATGCACAACATCCATGACGATAGGGTCATCTATTTGTCGGATCCTTTTTTGCAAAACGCCATGCGCATGTCCGGCGCAGGACATTCTGCCGCTGAGCTGAACCACAATGTCCTTCAGCTCAGCGGGCTCGTCTTATCCAATCGCCTCCTTTGGGTAGGTGTCGGAACCGCGGTGCTGGCCTTCACCTGGTGGCGCTTCAACTTCGAACGGTTCTTCAGCGGCAGGGCATCAAAGGATAAAAGCTCTACTCAATCCGTTCCCCGCCCGATACTCACCGGCTTCGCCCCTCATGTCCAGTTGCAAGGCGCCTACTACCGCCGCACTCTCGCCAGCCTGACCCGGATCGAACTCATCAACATCATCCGCGACAACTATTTCTGGATCATCCTCTCCGGCGGCTATATCTTCCTCTCCTTCGTCTTCTGGCATGGCCCCGGCGGTTATGGCGTCCGCGACTACCCCCGGACCGTCTTCTTCGTCGACGCCTTTGCCGACATTTTCATCTTCTTTGTCTTCCTGATCATTGCTTTCTATACCGGCGAGACCGTTCACCGCGAAAAGCTCACCCGCTTCTCCTCGATCAATGACGCCCTTCCCCCGCCCGACTGGCTGCTCAATGTGGCAAAGCTGCTCAGCCTGTCTATCCTCGCGGCCTTCCTCGCGCTGACACCCATGATCATCGGTTTACCCGTCCAGCTGTTGAAAGGCTATACCCATTTCAACTTCCCGCAATATCTCTCCTCCACAGTCGTCATCATCCTGCCCAAACTGGTCCTCATGGTCTTCTTCTGTTATGCGGTCCAGCTCATCGTCAACAACAAATTCGCCGGCCACGGCATCGCCATCACCGTCTGGATCGCGATGTTCTGCCTGTACATATTCGGCTATTTCGATTATATCCAGCTGCTGTATTCCTATGTCCCACAGGTTTGGGCCTCCGATATGGACGGCATCGGCCATATGGTCCGGTCCATCGGTTGGTTCAATACCTACTGGACGCTCGGCGGCATCGGGCTGGTCCTTCTCGGCGGGCTCTTCTTCGCCCGTGGCGTCCCCCGCTCGGCAGGCGAACGGCTTCGCCTGGCCCGGCAACGATTCCACGGAACCACGCGGATCGGCGCCATTGCAGTGCTCATCGCCTTTTTGGCCGTCGGCGCTTACACTTACTACAACATCAGTTATCTCAACGAATACTCGACCCATTGGGAACGGAACGAGCGAAAGGCGCTGGTGGAAAAAAACCTGAAGCACTACGCGTCCCTGCCCGCCCCCTGGACCACGCGGCTAAAGATGGATGTCGACCTGTTTCCCGATAAACAACTCGAACAGACCCATGCCTGCATCACGGTCACGAACAAGACCGCCAGGCCGATCGAAACGAC
>Ga0157372_10001229_pt1 | contig 27743 bp, 14 predicted proteins | sample C55metaG_FD_115307 | JGI IMG/M metagenome (GOLD analysis project Ga0157372, IMG submission 115307) | Corn rhizosphere microbial communities from Kellogg Biological Station, Michigan, USA - C5-5 metaG | ecosystem: Host-associated > Plants > Roots > Rhizosphere > Soil | place: USA: Michigan...
CCGCTGACAGCGCCGGGATTTTCATTCCAATACTGTTGCCACGCGGTGAAGTAGACAGGCAGGCTGCCTGTTTTATGTACTTTCATGGGAGTAGTGGCCGGCCATTCCCCTTTGTAAGGAAAGACGGTGACGGGCGCACGATCGCCGAAGGTCAGCTGGGCGGGATGATGTTCCGGATCCTCGCTGAGCACGTCCGGCAGTATCGTCTCCAGCACCAGGCTGGATTCATAGGTATTCTTCCAATATCCATTTTTCCTCTTTTCCAGGAAATAGCCCCGTATCTTTCGTAGCAGCCCGTCATATCCTCCCGTCTGTTTCAAAAGACGATATACAAAGATGGTATTTATAAAAGCATTGTCGAAAAATTGCTGATTCTCTTCTCCCCAGTAACGATTGCCAAAGGCCGTAAGCTTTTGACGGGATAGGATGGGTGTAACATCGATGGGGAGACCTGCTGCCTGCCGCAGGGTCAGCAGTTCCAGCTGCTCATACAACGACAGGGTGGAATGCATTTTCAACGCCGTCTGGTTTAGTTCCTTTTCTGCCGTGTCGATCAGGCTGCGATAATCCACTTTGGCATTCATTGCCTGCAGGATCCGGATACGGGTGATCCTGTCCGTAGGCCGATCGCTTTCCAAAGTATAGACCAGGTAGTCGACGAGACGTTGTTTGTCCGGCATTCGTGCATAACCGGCTTTTTCGGCCGCCAGCAAAGCTTCTGTTACATGCAGGGAGATCCACAAGCGGGGCTCGTCGTCATTCCACCAGCCCCAGAGCCCATCGGGCCTTCTTGTCCTTAACAGACGGCTGATGATCTCATAGATATTCTTATCTCCTGTAAAGGGCTTTTTCAGGATGCTGTCGATCTTCCGCTGTTCCAGCAGCGCCAGCAGCTTGGACGCCAGCTGTTCATTACAGAGATATTCATAATCCCGTATATGATCTATCTCATCCAGCAGGATGGGTAGGAGGGAGGACTCTGCATACACGGTAACAGGGCCCTTGTCGGGGACAAAAGAAAGGGTCAGGCTCGTATCGGGATTGTCCAACGGCAGGAAGCTTCCTATTGTCTCCTTTACGCCTATCGGATAGACAGGGATGGCCCTGCGCTCGCCGTCCGTATAGCCGCCCTTCTTCTGCAGGCTGTATTCCAGGATCATCGAATCCGTTGGCTTTTCCACAGCCACCAGGGAAAAATGATCGATATGCGCGTTGCGGAAAGATAACATGTCATGCGCCACTGAATGGTCATCCACCAGGAGGTTGCGATCCACGACCGCAATGTCTGGCATATAGTTCATAAGTTTTCCGATGACCTCCAGCGAATCGTGGCTGATGGCGAAATTGGGCGCCGCCAGGTTGGCGCTTAGCGCCTTGAATGCACGGATGGAATCTTCCGTAAATCCTGTCTGTTTGTGGTCCGTCATCGCTATGGCATACACATTCCAATTGGTAATGTCGTCGGGCAGGCGGGCTGTAAAAGACGCCAGTCCCTGTTTGTCCGTAGTCAGCTTCGGCTGCCAGAATGCTTCATCCCGGAAGTTGCGCCGTAGCGAGACGCCTGCCGGGGGTTGATACTGACCGGTAGCCGTTGCCGTCGCAGCCTGGTGAGTGGTGACGATGATGACGCCTCCGGCAGCCGCCGCTCCATAGATCTTTGTCGCGTCATTGCCCTTTAGCACCGTCACGGATTCGATAAGGGAGGCATCCAGCTGACTATACTGCTGGCTGGACGGTACTCCATCTATTATCAGGAGAGGCTCCGGTTGGGAGGATAAGGTGGACTCTCCCCTGATCGATATTCCTGCTACCCGGCCTTCCAGCATATTGTCCGCTGATAAGGTCGTGACCGAACCTGTCAATGACCTTTTGGCGGGGGTACCATATCCCACTACGACCACTTCATCCAGCCTGACTTCAGAGGGCTTCAGCCGGATGTCATATTCATTACCGGGATGGATAGCAAGCTCCTGACTGACATAGCCTATATACGCTACTACCAGCGTGCCCTTCTCCGGCGCAGGCAGGCTGAATTTCCCGTGCGCGTCAGTGGCCGTTCCTGTCCGCAGCCCTTTTACCATTACCGTGACGCCCTGGAGCGGCAGCCCCTTGTTGTCTGTCACGGTGCCGGATATCCGTTCATGAAGGCTTGTATCGGACCATCTGTCATTCACCGACTTCAACACTTCCTCCAGCTCTGTGCTCCCCGTGACGACCATCTGCGGCTGTTCCAGTGTTTTGACCGTGTTGGATATACGTATGCTGAAACTGTCCTGCTTATGTAGAGGCAAACTGTCCAGCAGATAATAGTTCAACCCTCCCGGACGGACCAGCAGGCTGTCGGCGACGAGGTAGTCATCTGCTTTCAGAAGGAACAGCAGCCGGTAATAGCCCGGCTCCAATGCCCCTAATTGCCGGGCGGCGCCCTTGTAAATGCGCATGATGCTGGGATTGTCGCATCGGAAGAGAAAGATCTTTCGGATAAAGTACGCCGGAAGTTTTCCAGGACGGTACAAAGCTACTTCCAGCCTTCCTTTATATCCATCCGGCAGCTGCCCGTTGTCGAAGAGGTCCTGGCTGGCGCTGCGCCGGTCCTGGTAGTCTATCCACAGACTGTCTGTCTCATGCTGTGTCAATGCATGATCACGCAGATCGATCCGAAGCTCTTTTCTTCCCAGATGAGGGTCGAACAGCCGGCCCCTGGGAACTTCCTTTTCCCTGATCAACCCCTTTTCTATCCGGAACTGATAATTCCCTTCAGGATGAAAGTCCTGGTCGAACTCGCCACCGATGTGGAGGGTCACCGGCTGCTCCAGGAAAGGCCCCGCCAGGTAAGAAGTTCTGTCCGCCCAATAAGGGCGGGACGTCTTGTCATCCGGCATATACAATCGCCCATCCTGCCGCAGGGTTACAAACTTTCCGTCAAAATTATTTTCCAGGCGGATCATATAATTCCTCCACAAGGCTTGTTCTCCCCAGGTGAGGCTGTCCGGCATTTTGAAAACAGAGACATGTCCGCCCGGCTGGTCCGAGTCGATGCTGACAAAGGTTTTCATTCCTTTTTCCAGCCGGATGCTGTCCAGCTTCACCTCCCTGCCGGCAATGCGTATACGAAGCGAGTGCACGCCGGGGTATGCGGGAAAGCTGTATCTGCGTACAAGATCCGCCTGGTTGAAGAATACCGGCACCTCATCGATATACAAGAGGTCCGCAGGATAGATACCCAGCCTGGTATGTACAAAGGGCGCTACTTCCGTCAGCCCCGCCGGGGACGGCTCCCGGTTAATATAGAGGGGCGAGGGATGAAGGAATTTATAGTACTCCGATGTATCCAGTCCCATTACCCCATGCCAGCGCTGCCAGTCCAGTAAAGAAGTAAATATTGTCTCCGGACCATCACCCGGACTGAAATTCGTCGTCTGCTTCCTTCCGGGATAGGTCTTTCCCAGGTAAGGCAGTCGCGGAGGACTGATATCTCTGAACTTCCGGGTGAATGCATAGGCGGTGAGGTCGGCGCCTGCCACCGGCAAGCCCTCGGCATCCCTGACGCCAATGATGACCGTCGCCTCCTGTCCCGGGTAGGCAACGGCGGGCTTCTGAATATGCAGTTGCAATAGCTTATCACGATAGGATACCGTATAATTTCTGTTCTCCAGTTTGCCGCCCCACATGTATTTCAGGCTGACAAAGTAATTTTTGGGCGAGCGGGTAGGGGACAGGTAATTGAGACTGTCGCCATATCCTTTCAATACGGCGTTATTGCCGCAGTAAATGGTATACCAGAAAGGGATATGCATGGGATTTCGAACGGCGACATAAATGGAATCACGCGTACGTGCATACGAGCAGAACAGACCGCCATCCGCCCGGATCCCATTTTCATCCTTGTCCCCGCCGGGCTCGAATGTATCCCAGGTACCGTCCGGCAAGGTCGTCACTTCATACTCTTTACAATAAGGATCGATGCGGACACCACCGGGAAGAGACAGTTGATAGACTCCTAATGTGTCGTCTTCATTGTTGAAGGCGTACAGCAATGCGCGGGTGGGAACGCTCCTGTTGAACACCCGGCGATCCATATACAGGCTGTCGGCTTGTATACGCCAGGCGATCTTTGCCGTATCCGGACTATAGGATTGAGAGAAGGTTGCGGTCTTCAGCTCGTTGCTGCTGTTCAGCATGTCGCAATGGATGGAGTAGGAGAAAGAGGCCGCGGGGAAAATGCTGTCCGGCAGCAGGATCCTGGTCTCCCCCACAGGGTCCAGGGGCTGTTCTTTTTTCCATAACGTGTCGGGGAGAAATACCTGTCCCGCCGCCCACCGATTGATCTGCCCGCCGGCAAGCACATATACGCTGACCCGTGCATCGGGAAGGGTCATATCATTTTCGTCTGCGCCACGCAGGTATAAGGCAACGGGATTACCGGGACTGTTCTCTTCTCTGTCCACCCTCGCCACCAGCTGGATGGAGGAGAGCTCATATTCCTCGTACCTGAACGTCCCCCTTGCCATGCTCCACTTTGGCCGTGCGCCCATATCTCCCTCCTCCCGGTCTTGCATTTTTGGATCTTCCAGCGTGATCTCGTATTGTTTGTCCAGCTGAAGCTTCAGGCTGTCCGACAGCAGAAAGGAAAATTCAAAGCCTCCCGGGCGGTAAGGATGTACCACTGTAAGCACCGTATCCAGATCGCTGTAATATCCACTGATCCGCAATAGCAATGGCCTGTCGATGGGATGACCTTTCCGGTCCTCTATAAAGGCCTTTCCCTTTACCGTATCGCCGGGCTTATACTTCGGCTTGCTGAAGACGAGAAAGGACGCATATTTATGTTCGTAGGCATAAACGTTATGCCCGCTGCGGCGAAGATAGGCCCACCTGCGGATGGGCCGGGCAATATACCGCAAAGGCCATGCATCGGATATCCGGTACCACAGCCGGCCTCTGTAATAATATCCGCCTTGTCTTCCATCCAGGGTGAAATAGGACAGCACCCCCTTATGCTCCACCTGTAGATTCCCTCCCTTATGCCGGTGTGGAAGCCGGTAGCTGTGGGTAGCGGCGTCATAAGGCACACGCCGGTGTCCCAAATGGACATTAGCATCCGTGACAAAGCTGCCGTTCTTTGTTCGGAGCGAAAAGGCCAGCCCCTGCCCATCATTCAGGAGATCATAACGCAATTCGCCCTCCGTATACAGCTCCACATGCAGCTTGTTCTCTTCCGCACGGACCAACAGGTAATTGCCGGGCGGCAGGTATTTCTCTTCCTTCTCCGTTGCCGACAGGCTATCCACCAATGTATGTAGAAAAGGTTCGACAGGCCCTTCCATCTCCGTACGATAAAGCTTCAGCGCCTCCCTGTCGTCAATGCGATATACATATACATATTGGCTATGTTGAGGGCTGCCTGACAGATCCCGCTGGGCATAGGCGGATGTGGATAAAAAAAGCAGGGCCGGGATCAAAGCTTGCCAATAGGTTCTCATGCTGCAGTATTTGAGACAGGATGCTGGTCCTTTGTGAATTGCATAAAAGACGCCAAACGTTTTTTTTGCCTGAAAAATTGCCCGGTGCTGATCATACGATGACATCGATGGATTAATCCAAAAAGAGGTATATTTCCGGCATCATGCGCAAAACAGCCCTGTTATTCATCCTCACCGCCATCGCCCTCACAGATCTTTGTAGCGCCCAGCAGCGGCGGACCCGGCAAGAGGTCGATTATGTCAATACTATCATCGGTACCCCTTATGCAGGATTTGCCGAAGGCCTTGAAGGCGGCGGCACCATACCCGCCGTAGGCCTGCCTTATGCTATGACGAATTTCCTGCCACAGACAGGTGAAAGCAAGATGGGAAGGACCTCGTATGTCTATGAAGACAGAACTGTAATGGGCTTTCTGGCCTCACATCAGCCCACCGTCTGGATGGGCGACTATGGATATGTCTCCGTAATGCCCCAGGTGGGCGCCTTAAGGACCTTGCCCCATGACAGGGCGCTGCCATTCGATCATGCCAGTGAGGTGACAAAGCCGTACTACTATTCCGTTGTGCTGGATGCCGGCAGTCGGCAAAAGATCAAGGCTGAAATTGCCGCGGCCTCGCGGGCAGCCATCTTCCGGTTCACCTTCCCGGCGGCCGAAAAGGCGCACCTGATCATACAAGGCATCGATCTGAACCCGGCATTGGCGGACGAGTCGAATGATATTGCAGCAAGGATCAAAAAATTTAAAGGATATGTACGGGTCGATAAAGATAAAAATGAGATCACGGGTTACAATCCGGACCGGGTGTCCGCGCAGCTGGGGCCCGATCTGCCTGCCTTCAAAGGTTATTTCGTTATTCAGTTCGACAAGCCAATTTCCTCCTTTGGTACCTGGGACAACAGTACGGTAACACCGGACGCCATAGAGCAGTATGGGACCCGAATGGGCGCTTATGTAGACTTTACCACAAGGGCGGGAGCGAAAGTACAGGTACGTATCTCGACCTCTTTTATCAGCCTGGAACAGGCCAGGGCCAACCTTGAAAAGGAGGTGCCCGGATGGAACTTCGACAGTCTCGTCACGTCGACACGCGACATATGGGAGCGGGAACTGAGTCATATAAAACTGGAAGGCGTTTCCGAAGAGCAAAAGACCATTTTTTATACGGCGATGTTCCACACCATGCAGTTCCCGCGTGAGCTATCGGAATATGGGAAATATTACAGCGCCTTTGACGATAAGATACATGATGGGGTCTCCTATACTGATTATTCTCTCTGGGACACTTACAGGGCTTTGCACCCTTTACTGATCTTCACACAGCCTGACAGGGTCAACGATATGATCCGGGCCTTGCTGCAGATGTATGAGCAGGGAGGCCGGCTGCCGATGTGGCCCAATCCCGCGGAAACGAATATCATGATCAGCACGCATGCCGATGCGGTGATCGCAGACGCCTATATCAAGGGCTTTAGGAACTATAATGTCGATACGGCGTATGCTGCGCTGCTGAAGGACGCCACCGTCCCGCCGGATAACGACACATTGCTGCCCTATGCAGACAGGGATCGATGGACCGGCTTTGAAGCCCGGGCCGGACTCACCGCCTTTAACAGCATAGGATATGTGCCGTTCGGCCGCACGGCAGAGTCCGTATCGCGTACCATCGAATATGCTTCCGATGATTATTCAGTAGCGCAGATGGCGAAGGCGCTGGGCAAGACGGATGAATACCGGCAGCTGCTGGCCTGGAGTAAAAATTACAGAAATTTGTATGATCCCGTTTCGGGGTTCTTTATCCCTAAGCGGGCGGATGGATCCTTTCTTCAATTCAATCCGAAGGATAAGCTGGGCAGGCAGGACGGATTTACAGAAGGGGACCAGTGGACCTATCTTTTTGGCGCCATGCAGGATATCCCGGGCATGATCCAGCTGATGGGAGGTAACGAGCGGTTTGCGGCACGGCTGGATGAGAACTTCGAAGGAATGCATTATCATCATGACAACGAGCCGGGGCATCACTATATCTATCTGTATGACTACTGCGGCCAACCGTGGAAGACCCAGGAGCTGGTGCGGAAACATACCACTTTCAACTATCGTGCGCGGCCTCTCGGCATCAACGGCAATGAGGACTGCGGTCAGATGGCCGCCTGGTATATTTTCGGGGTGATGGGCTTCTACCCCGTGACGCCCGCCTCGGGTGAGTACGCCATCGGCGCTCCCCAGTTCCCAAAGCTGACCTTGCATTACAATGTCAATGGACGGGCCAGAACGCTAACCATTATCGCCAACCACCTTTCCGAACAGAATAAATATGTTCAGCAGGTGACGCTCGACGGCCGGAGGATTGAACATCCGTTCCTTTCACATGCGGCGCTGACGGGCGGCAGTACGCTGGTATTCACCATGGGACCAAAACCCAATAAGGAATGGAAATAAAAAAGGCCGTCTCAAAAGTAAAAAGTAGAGCCGGCCTTTTTTTCGCATCATGTCCAATTGACGAGTCAATTGGGGAAGGCTCCAACTATCCGTTGAAACCTTTCACTGAGCGGAAGACGAGGTTCGAACCCGCGACCTACAGCTTGGGAAGCTGTCGCTCTACCAACTGAGCTACTTCCGCAGATATCGCTCTTCAAAGCGCGGACGGCAAATTTAAGGTTTAATTTCTTCGGGCCTAAAAAATTTTGTTCCCAGCCAGCTGTCCTTCATTGGGATGATCCATTTGTGCATCAGCTCATCCTTCGTCCGCACGGTATTGTTGAAATACAGGCTCTCGCCATTGAGGAATCCATTTTCCAGCGCATACGGCACCTGCGCCATCGGCACCATCTGTACCTTGTCCTTTACCAGGAACGCCAGGTTCAGCCTGTCGAACATCGCTACACCAAACTGCTGCTCTATTTCCTTTATCAATCTTACGGAACTGTCCGTGCTGCATCCGCTGACGCCTGTTGCCGACTCGTCCGCCATGAGGACGACGAACTGACCATAGAACAGGTTGCCATACCCCTTCACCGGCGTCCCATGTGATGCCCAGCCCTTTACAAAATTTTCCAGCATTTCTTCTATCGCCAGGGCCTCCGCTAAGGTGAAAAGACGGGATGCCTGGTAGATCCAGACCCTGCTATCGCCCGCAAAATCAGTGGGTAACAATTCTATATGAGAAGTATTCATACCGCAAAGGTACGCAATCCTGTATAAACAGGCCGGAGCCGGTAGGGTCAATCCATGGACGCCGCGATCAGCTCGGCAATATCCAGCACCCTTACTGCCTCTTCCTTTTCAGCATGTTTTACCCCGTCCGTCAGCATGGTATTGCAAAAAGGGCAGGCTGCCGCAATGACCGCAGCTCCCGTACCCAATGCTTCTTCGCTGCGCTCGAAATTCACCCGGGTGGCACCTTTTTCCTCTTCCTTGAACATCTGTGCGCCACCCGCTCCGCAGCAAAGCCCTTTGCTACGACAGCGCTTCATCTCCACCAGCTCGCCATCCAGGGCCTCCAATACCTTTCTCGGAGCTTCATAAATATGGTTGGCCCTTCCCAGGTAACAGCTGTCATGATAAGTAATACGCCGCCCTTTGAAGGGACCTCCTTCCTTTATTACGATCTTCCCCTCATCTATCAATTGTTGTAACAGCACGGTATGATGGATCACTTCATAATGTCCTCCCAGCTCGGGATATTCATTGGTGAAAATATTGAAACAGTGAGGACAGGCCGTGACGATCTTCTTTATCCCATAATTATTCAATACCTGTATGTTCTGATAGGCCATCATTTGAAAGATGAACTCGTTCCCTGCCCGGCGCGCCGGATCTCCATTACAAAGCTCCTCCTTTCCCAAAATAGCATATTTGATCCCCACCTTGTTCAGAATGGTAGCAAAGGCACGGGTGATCTTTTGTGCCCGCTGGTCATAACTGCCGGAACATCCTACCCAGAACAGAATATCCGGGACTTCTCCTTTTGCCGTCAGCTCAGCCATCGTTGGTACCTGCATAGAACTATTTTTTTATAAATGTAAAGGAACCACTATACAAAACCCAAAATTGGTAACTTTAATCGCTAAAATTTGTTATCATGGCGGGAGACGACAATATGTTATTGATAAAGAACTATGACCTGTGGTGCCATCTGTCCGAAGATGAATACAGGGAGCTGAAGGTCCAGCACCATGTCATCGACGTGCCCAAGGGCGAATACATCTATTTCGAAGCTTATAACCACAACAAAATATACTTCGTAAAGGAAGGTACTATCAAGATCGGGTACATCGATGAGGATGGCAACGAAAAGGTAAAGGAGATCATACAAAAAGGGGAGCTTTTCGGACAGTTCAGCCTGGAAAAGAACAACCTTCACGGCGAGTTTGCCCAGGCGTACAAGCACGATGTAAGCATCTGCGCCTTTACCATCGACGACTTCGAAAAGCTGCTGAAGAACAGGCCCGATCTGGCTCTCCGGTATAGCAAGCAGGTAGGCGCCAAGCTTCGTAATATAGAGAACAGGCTGCTGAATCTCCTGAACAAGGACGTCAAGACCCGTCTGCTTCATTTTCTCTGGCAGCTGGTAGAACAAAATTTAGGGGAGAACACTGCGGAAGGATTCTGTATCCCCAACTTCCTGACACATGAGGATATCGCCAGCCTCATCGGCAGCAGCCGCCAGACAGTCACTACCATGATCAACGAGCTGCAAATAGAGGGCATTCTTTCTTACGACAGACAGGAAATATGCTTCCTGGATGTTAAAAAATTACAAAAAAGGGTGAGTGTTTAATTCCCCGGGTAACTTCCGTATCTTGGCGCCAGTCAATAATGTAAAAAACTTTATGAAGCATCTCATCGGCGTCTTGTTGATCCAGTTGATAGGAATAGCAGCCTTTTCTCAGCAATATAAAGCCACAGACACCGGCTCCTCGATAAAATTTACGATAAAGAATTTCGGTTTCGAGACTGGCGGCTCTTTTACGGGATTGCAGGGAACGATCAGCTTTGACCCCGCGGATGTAAAAAAGGATAGTTTCGACCTTAGCGTAGATGCCAGTACGATCAATACGGACAACAATATGCGGGATAGTCACCTGCGAAAAGAGGAATATTTCGATGTCGGGAAATATCCCCGCATCCGATTTGTATCTTCCAGCGTCAGCGTGGATAAAAATGCGCATTTTACTGTTACAGGACAGCTGACCATCAAGAATACCACGAAGGAGATATCCATTCCCTTTACGGCTACCCCCAAGGACGGGGGATATCTCTTCACCGGAATGTTCAAGCTCAACAGAAGGGATTATCAGGTAGGCGGCTCCAGCACCATTTCCAACAATCTGACAGTGTCTTTCAGCGTATTGGCTCGGAAGTAATAATGATCCGGATCTAGCTCTCCGTCCATTTGTCCCGGTCGTCCGGGCTGAATTTCCAGGGGGCGAAGTTATTCTCCACATTTCCGAACATCACATTCCATTCCTGTGGCGCATTGCTGTCCTCCATGATGAGGCTCCGGCGCAGCTCCACAATGATCTCCAGGGGACTGATGCTGACGGGGCATTCCTCCACACAGGCATTACAGGTAGTGCAGGCCCGCAGCTCTTCGACGGAAATGTAATTTAAAAGGGTCTTTCCGTCATCCTGAAAATTCCCGTTTTTATCAACATTTCTGCCAACTTCTTCCAGCCTGTCGCGCGTGGACATCATTATTTTTCGTGGAGATAAAACTTTTCCCGTGATATTGGCCGGACAGGCGGCGCTGCAGCGGCCGCATTCTGTGCAGGAATAGGCATCCAGCAGATTGCGCCAGCTGAGATCAAAGACATCCTTTGCGCCAAATCGGGCAGGTGGCGCTGTTTCCGTACCCGCGGCAGGAGCTGTCTCCGGCTGCATGGCATAGAGCACCTCTTTTTGTATGGCGGGCATGTTCCGGAGCTTGCCTTCCGGCTCCAATCGGGCATAATAAGCGTTGGGAAAGGCCAGCAGGATATGCAGGTGCTTGGAAATGGGAAGATAGTTGAGAAAGGCCAGTATGCCCAGGATATGCAGCCACCAGCAGGTGCGTTCCAGCGCTACCAGGCTTCCGTTACTCATTCCGTCGAGCAGGGGATGCAGCCAGCGGGAAAAGGCAAAGTCGCCCGTGATATGGGCGGCATAGTGACCGTACCCCCGGGATTGAAGGAGGGTGTCGGCGGCATTCATGGTAAGGAACAAGGCCATCAGCACTATCTCCGTCAGCAGGATGTAATTGGCGTCGCTGCGAGGCCAGCCATCCAGATCATGGCTGATAAAACGCCGCAGTTTCAGGATATTCCTGCGGCAGAGGAAGACGACACAAACGGTGAACACCCCGATGGCCAGGAGCTCGAAGCCATTGATCAGCCAGCCATACAGCATTCCCAGAGGGGCCGCGAACAGCCGGTGTGTGCCGAATATGCCATCCAGTATGATCTCCAGCACCTCCAGGTTGATGATGATGAATCCGGCATAGATCACAAAATGCATCAGTGCCACCAGGGGATTGCGGAACATCTTCTTCTGGCCAAAGGCAAGCAAAAAGACATTCTTCCAGCGCAGCCCCGGCTGGTCATTGTACGCTTCATCTTTACCTAAGAGAATATTGCGGCGGATACGCCCTGCATTCCGGCTGAAGAGCCAGATGGCGGCGGCCAGGGCCAGGACAAAGACAATCTGGAAAAGCATCGTCATAGGAAATTATTTCTCCGGGTGAAGATAAGTGATTTGGTCCGAACGGTTTTCCGGACATTTTGACTTAATTTGCCCCTCATGAAGAATTATATTCTTACCAGAGAGGTGGCTGAGAAAAAGTTGCGGCGCATGGCCTATGAGATACTGGAGCATAATGCGGGAGAGACCCAGCTAATTTTGGCCGGCATCCGCGACAATGGCAGCGCTATTGCCCGTGCCATCCAGCGCCTCCTGCAGGAGATCACGGGCGGCAAGCTGACCACCCGGCTTATCTCCATCACCCTGGATAAAAAGAAACCCCGTGAGGTCATATTGAGCGAAACCCTGCCATTTGACGATCAGGTCATCATTGTCATAGACGATGTAGCCAGCAGCGGCAAGACCCTCCTCTATGCCATGAAACCCTTTCTGGACGCCCATCCCCGCAAGATCGAGTGTCTGGTCCTGGTAGGTCGTACCCATAAGGCCTTCCCTGTCCATCCCGACTACATCGGACTGTCCCTTTCCACGACCTTACAGGAACATATCTATGTGGAAGTGGAGGGAGATGAGGTAAAAGGCGCCTGGCTGGAGTAGGCCCCCAAAAGATGCCACAGGGCATCTTGGCCGAAGGCCCATCATTAGACGTTTGCGGGCGACGGGTAAATTTGAATGGATACACCGGCGACCGCAATACCTTACTAACATTCGTGGAAAAAAGGGTGTTAAAAACCCCTTAAAGCATCAGGTTTTCAGCCCTAAAAGAGGTAAATTTGCCATCCCTTCGGGAGATGGTTTCCCGTATGTGTAAATCGCCTAAAATTCAATATGGAAGATAACAGCACGCCATTGGAAACTCAAGACAATAATCGTATCGTTCCGGTGAATATCGAAGAGCAGATGAAGACTGCCTACATCGACTATTCCATGTCGGTGATCGTAGGCCGTGCGCTCCCGGATGTACGCGATGGTTTGAAACCTGTCCACCGCCGTATCCTCTACGGGATGAACGAGCTGGGTAACAACAGCAACAAACCCTATAAGAAAGCCGCCCGTATCGTGGGCGAGGTGATGGGTAAATATCACCCCCATGGCGACGCCGCCATATTCGATACCATGGTCCGTATGGCCCAGGACTGGACCATGCGCTATCAACTGGTCGACGGTCAGGGTAATTTCGGCAGCCAGGATGGCGACGGTCCCGCGGCCATGCGTTATGTGGAAGCACGTCTTCACCGCCTGGCGGAGAATATGCTGGAGGACATCGACAAGGACACAGTGGACTTCCAGTTCAACTTCGATGATTCCCTCAAAGAGCCTACCGTATTGCCCACCCGCATACCGCAGCTGCTGATGAACGGCTCCAGTGGCATCGCCGTAGGCATGGCCACCAATATGATGCCCCATAACCTCTCCGAGGTCATCGACGGCTGTATCGCCTACATCGACAACAGGGAGATCACCATCGAAGAGCTCATCAGGCATGTCAAAGCGCCCGACTTCCCCACAGGTGGTATCATCTACGGCATGGAAGGCGTAAAAGCAGCCATGCACTTCGGCAGAGGACGTGTCGTTCTTCGCGGCAAGCTGCATGTCGACACAAAGGCCAGCGGGCGGGAACAGATCATTATAACGGAAGTGCCTTATCAGGTGAACCGCGATGCGCTCTGCGATCGGGTGGGCCAGCTGGTGAATGAGAAGATCGTGGAAGGTATTGCCCATGTCAACAATGAATCCAACAATAAGGAAGGCACCCGTATCGTCATCGACCTGAAAAGGGACGCTATCGCCAACGTGGTGATCAACCAGCTGTATAAGCATACGGAGCTCCAGACCTCTTATGGCATCAATAACGTGGCGCTGGTGAAAGGCAGACCCAGGACCCTCAATATCCGGGAGATGATCTCCGAATTTGTAGAGTTCCGCCTGGAAGTCGTCACCCGCCGTACCATGTTCGAGCTGAAAGAGGCCGAAAAGAAGGCGCATATCCTGCAGGGCTATCTCATCGCCCTGGACCATCTGGACGAGGTCATTGCCCTGATCCGGGCCTCCTCTACGCCGGAGATAGCCAGGGAAAGCCTGGTCAACGCCGGGTGGGGATTGGACGAGATACAGGCCAAAGCTATTCTGGAACTTCGCCTGCAGCGCCTCACAGGCATGGAAAGGGAAAAGATCCGCGAGGAATACGACCAGCTGATGCAGCTCATCGCCTACCTGAAAGAGCTGCTGGCCGACGAAGGCAAACGCTTCGAGGTCATCCGCAAGGAGCTGCTGGAAGTAAAAGAAAAATTCGGGGACGAGCGCAAGACAGAGATCACCTATCTGGACGACGAGGTCACTATCAAGGACCTCATCCGGGAAGAGGACGTGGTCATCACCATCTCCCACCTGGGCTATATCAAACGTACTTCCGCCACTGAATACCGTCAGCAACGCCGAGGCGGCCGCGGGGCCATCGGAGGCAAGATCAGGGATGAGGATTATATCGAACATCTCTTCGTAGCCTCTACCCACCATACCATGCTGTTCTTTACGGAGAAAGGACGCTGCTACTGGCTCAATGTGTATGAGATCCCGGAAGGCGACAAGACCAGCAAGGGTCGGGCCATCCAAAACCTCATCCAGATTCCGCAGGACGACAAGGTGCGGGCTATCCTGGATGTCAAGGACCTGAAGGACGAAGCCTTTGTCAATACCCATTATATTGTACTCTGTACCAAACAGGGTATCATCAAAAAAACTTTTCTGGCAGACTTTAGCCGCCCCCGTCAGACGGGCGTCAATGCTATCACCATCGTGGAAGGCGATCATCTCCTGGAAGCCCGTCTCACCGACGGCAACTCCGAGATCCTGATGGCCGTCCGCAGCGGAAGAGCCATACGTTTCGAAGAAGATAAGGTACGACCCACCGGTCGCGGCGCCATCGGCGTGGCAGGCATCGAAGTGGATGATAAAAATGACGAAGTAATTGGCATGATCTGTGTCAATAAGGAAGATAAATCCCGTACAGTCCTGGTCGTCAGTGAAAAAGGGTATGGAAAAAGAACGCCCATCGACGAGTATCGTATTACCAATCGTGGCGGAAAAGGCGTGAAAACTATCAGCGTTACAGATAAAACCGGTAAATTGGTGGGCATTTTGGACGTGACGGAAAAAGAAGACCTCATGATCACCTGTAAGAGCGGTCTCACCATCCGGATGCCTGTCAACGGCATCAGCGAGCAGGGTAGGGCCACCCAGGGTGTAAAGCTCATCCGTCTGGACGAAAATGATGAGATCGCCGCCATCACCAAGCTGGACAAGCTGGAAGAAGAAAATGGGAATGGACACGCCATTTCCGAAGCAGGTAGTCCCATACCCGGCCCGGTAGACCAGGAACCCCAGGGCGACCCCGATCCCGGACTCGATCCGTTGCTTGGCGTAGAGCCTTCCGGAAATGAAGACTAAGGACACTTTATTTATAATAAATTAAACTCCTTAAAATAATAACTATGAACGTGAACAAACGACTTCTTGTCACTGGATTACTTTCGCTTGCCGGATGGGGCCTGTTCGCACAGAACGTGGATAAGGCTAAAGAGCTTCTTAAATCGAACAAGCTCCCTGAAGCCAAGGCCGAAATTGACAAGGCGCTCACCGTAGAGAAGAATCAAAAGAACAGCGAAGCCTGGTATACCAAGCTGAAGATATACAATGCCATTGCCGCCGGTCCGTTGGCAGCTCAATATCCCGACGCCCGCGACCAGGCCTTCGAAGCATTGAAGAAATATACAGAAGTGGACGATAAGAAACTGTTGCTATTGCAGGTGGATGCCTACAAGCCCGTCAACGAGATCTACCAGGGATATTTCCAGGTAGGCGCCAATGATTACAACGGCGGCAAATATGATTCCGCCCTCATTAATTTCAGCGGCGCCCTTCGCACCAGCGCATTCATGAACTCCAAGGGCTGGACCAACCTGAAGATCGACACTACTTCCACGCTGTATGCCGGCATCTCCGCCGAAAAGGCCGGCAAGCGTGACTCCGCAGCCGTCTATTATGGCAAGCTGGCCGAAGCCAAGATCGCCAATATCAATGGCTCGAACATGATCGACATCTACAAATGGCTGGTGGATTATTACAATCAGAAAAAAGATGAGGCCAATACCAAAAAGTTCATTGAACTGGCCAAGGAACAATACCCCGACGATCTTTTCTGGCCCAGCACCGAGCTGGACAATCTTCGTGAAAAAGGTAACAAGGATTCGCTCTGGGCCAAATACGACGAGATCGTGGCCAAGTTCCCCAAAAATCACCTTTTCTTCTTCAACTATGGTTTGGAATTATATCAATATGCATCCGACACTTCTTCCGGCAAGCGTCCCGCCAACGCCGACGTTCTCATTGCAAAAGCACAGGAGATGTTGAAGAAATGTCTGGAGATCCAGCCCGACTACCCTCAGGCAGCCCTGGTATTGGGACAGATCTCCTATAATGCCGGTGTCGACCTGCAGGCCCAGACCAAGAAGATCCCCGGCAAGACCCCCGATGATGTAAAAAAACGCGCCGCGCTGCGTGTCGAGGCGGGCAAGAAATTTGACGAAGCCATCCCTTATTTCGAAAAAGTGGATCAGGACCTGGGCGGCAAAGGCAAGCTGAAAATGGAAGAGAAGCAGAGCCTCAAGGACGCCTACGACCTGCTGATCACCATTTACGAGCAGAAGAACGTGAAGGATAAAGTAGATTCCTATACGACGAAGTTCAACAACGTGGATAAGGACCATTAATGGCTACAGTCCTAAAAAATATGGAAGGCCGGCCCGCAAGGACCGGCCTTTATTGGTTATGCCAGATCGCAGGCTGGATCCTCTACTCCTGCTACCACTTCTATATCAATAGTGTCGGCTATATCGACAGCCTCTCCAATGCCCTGCTCTACTGCATTCTCCTGTCCTCCTCCGGCATACTGCTCACAGCGCTGTATCGCCTGCTGGCCCTGCGTCTTGGCTGGCATGACCTGCCCCTGCTGAAATTACTTCCGCGGGTCCTGCTGGCTGTAACACTGATGGCGGCCATCCTCACCTGGGTCAACCTGGGTATCGAAGAGCTTACCTTTCCCCAATTTGTCCAGGACATTACTCTGATCCTGCTGATACGCACCATGGGAGCATGGCTGGAGCTGCTGTTCATCTACACTTTTATCTACCATCTCTATATCTATTACAGACGCAGTCTGGCAGCGGAAAAAGCCAGGGCAGGCGCCGAGCTGAGCATCCTCCGGAGCCAGATACATCCGCATTTTTATTTCAATACCCTTCACAATCTCTATGGCCTGGCGCTTGAAAGATCGCCCCGCACGGAGGAGGCCATCCTGCGACTGTCCGATATCATGGAATATGTCATCTATGACTGCCGCAGCGATAAAGTGACCCTGGAAAAAGAGATACGCTTTATCCAATCCTATATCGAGCTGGAGAAGCTGCGTTATGGAGACGAGCTTCAAATCCAGGTGGAAATGGATATACCCCATGCCGGCAGGCTCATAGCGCCCCTGCTTCTGATTCCTTTTGTAGAGAATGCATTCAAGCATGGCGCCGAACAGCAGGAGAGGGCAGGCCATATTGCTATCCATGCGGCATTGAAGGGAAACGATCTTTATTTCGAGGTGATCAATACCGCTCCGCAGGCTGGGAGCGCCCCGGGCGGAACAGGCCTCGACAACGTTAAAAAAAGATTGCAATATCTTTACCCCGGCGGACACCAGCTGGAAACAGGCTGGTCCGATGGCCGGTACATCGTGAAACTAACCGTCATTCTATAATGAGATGCCACTCCAATGCATCATAATAGAAGATGAGCCCATCGGTAGAAAGATCCTGCAGGACTATATCCGGCAGGATTCCCGATTGCAGCTGGCAGGGACCTATCGTACTGCCACAGAGGCGGGATCGCATGTCCCCGCGCTAAACCCCGACCTGTTGTTCCTGGATATCCGCATGCCGCTTCTATCCGGCATTGAATGGCTGCGATCCCTTCCCACTCCACCCCTTGTCATCTTCACGACCGCCTTTCGGGAATATGCCATCGAGGCTTTCGATCTGAATGCGGTGGATTATCTTCTCAAACCCTTTTCCTTTCTCCGTTTTGCACAGGCCGTCCAAAAAGCCCTGGACCGCTGTTCACCCGCTGCCGGGACGACGGCCGGCGATCTCTTCCTTCGTGACGGTGTAAAATGGCTTCGTGTCGGCATCGATCAAATCCTCTATATAGAAGCCATGCGGGAGTATGTAAAGGTCGTCACCACGGAAGGTACTCATCTTATACATCAATCCATGAAAAGCATGGAGGAACAGCTGCCGGCAGACCTTTTTCTGCGCATTCACAAATCCTATATCGTCGCCATCTCCAGGATACGATCTGTGGAAGGAAGAGAAGCGCTCATAGGGAAGCAGCGTCTTCCCATCAGCCGCCAGCTGAAAAAAGAAGTGCTGGAAAAGATCACGCGTTCCGGCCGGTAACACCTCGTATCCTTTTTCCGGCAATTGGTAGAAAATTTTTCCCTTTCATTCCTGCGGCCTATACCTTGCTTCCATAAAATACATTGTCATGCGTTCTATAAAATATCTCCCTCTTTTGATGATATGCTGGGTGGCCTGTGACACGGGCAATACATCCTCCATTACAGGCTGGGCAGCCATGAAAGAAAGACTCACCCGTCTGGATGATCTGCACGAGCTGCGGGCTGCGCACAGCGCCACCTTGCTGACCAATGGAAAGGTATTGATCGTTGCGGGATTCCGGAAGGGCCCCGATACCTATAGCCAGCTCTATAGCAGGACAGCCGAACTATATGACCCTGCTACCCGAAAGTTCAGCTATACCGGCAGCCTGCAGATCCCCCGTTGCGGACAGACTGCCACGCTGCTTCCCGGTGGGGATGTCCTCATCACAGGAGGTAACAACGACACGCCTCGCCTGGCCAGCGCCGAGCTGTACAACAGCAGTTCAGGTACCTGGACACGTCTTCCGGATATGCTCTCCGGCAGAGAAGGCCATCATGCTATCCTTCTTGTCAATGGGAAAGTGCTTATCATGGGAGGCAGCCAGAACCCTGACCTCTATGCCGAATTATACAATCCGACGACACACAGCTTTGAAAAAGCGGGCCCCTCATCCCTGAACCTCGGCGGTTCCTGTGTCGTGCAGCTTCGCGACGGCAGAGTGTTCATCATCGGCGGGTGGATGCGGCGTCAGCCGGTGCAATACAGCATGATCTATGACCCCGCTACCAACCGCTTCACCAGGACCGCGGATCTGAACATTGTCAACTACAAGGCCGGCGCCGCTCTTCTGCCTGACGGGAAGGTCATTGTTATAGGAGGCTCCAACAACCGCGACTGGATGGGAAAATACAATACCACGGAGATCTACGACCCGCAGAAGAATGTTTTTCGGAAAGGGCCGAGACTTCAGTTCCAACGATTCAAGCTGAACCACGCCATCGTCACCCTGTCCAATGGAGCCATCGTGGTAGCGGGAGGAGACAGTCATATCGAGACGCTTAATCCCGGCGACTCGGTATTCCGGACATCCGCCGTTATGGACCAGCCCTATTACTTTTCTACGGCCACGCTGCTGCCCACCGGCATTATACTGCTGGCCGGCGGCTATGGCAATAGCGCTCAATGCGTCAGCAAGGCCTGGTTGTACAATCCCCGGGCAAGATGAGCTACACGACGTTGATACCCTGCTGATCGAGATGACGATAGATAGCGGCCCGTACTTCCGAGGAGGTCAGCGTGGTCTTTGAAATATCATTTCCCCAGAAGAGTACCTTTACCTCCATAGACCTGGAGTTGAGAATATTTATCAAAACTTCCGGCGGGCGGGCGGCAAATACATGCGGATTGCTGCGCACGATCTCTTTTATCGCATCCGGCTGGATGGCCTCCATATGTTCCGGCTTGTCGATGGTGAAGGAAAGGCTCATCCGCACGTGATTGTTGCTCAGGGTCCAGTTGACGATATTGTGGGACAGCACGTCTCCATTGGGGATGATCACCTCGGCGCCGTCCTCTGTCAGGAGCGTGCTGCTTCGTATACCTATCTCCTTTACCCTTCCTTTTTTGTCTCCCACTTCCACCGTATCCCCGATCCGTAAGGGGCGGTCGAAAATGAGGATGATGCCCGACACGAAATTGTTTACGATGCTTTGCAGGCCGAGACCGATGCCTACACCCAGGGCGCCGATGATCACCGTTATCCTGTCGATGGACAGCCCTGAAGCCGCCACCGCCAGCAGGAAACCTACCGTCAGCAGGATCAGCCGGGTGACAAGCAGACGGGACCTTTGTCCTGTATCATCCAAAGACGCATCGTCTCCCGTGTCGCCAAAAAAGAAGGCGATGTATTTCTGAAGGAAGTTAGCTACCCAGATGATACCCGCAAACAGCAGGATGCCTCCCACCGTGAAGGGCAGGCTACCTACCTGACGAGGGGTATTGAAGAACCCGGTCAACGCGTCGTTGAGGGCATCGAAGATGTTCAGGTTGGAAGTAAATACGATCAGCCACAACAGGATAGCCAATCCGCCGGTGAACCGTCCCACAGACCTTTCTATTTTCTTATGATCGAAATGTTCCGGATATTTTTTACGCACGCGGCTGGTCTGTATCTGCAGGAGAAATGCCTCCACCATGCTGCGTACAAAGACGCCCAGGCTAACGGTCTGTGCAAAGGCGTATACCGCTGTGGACCCAAATATCTGCGACAGGGTGACCCTTCCGATGAGATTGCAGACCATGGCCAAAAGATTCAGGAATGCATACAGCCAGGCCGCTGCCGTCATCAGCCGGGGACGGTTGTCCATGAACTTCCTGCTAAAAAGATACCAAAGCCCAAAGGCGACGGAGAGCCCGTTCTGAAAGAAGTTGGCCCAACGCTGCATGCTGATGGGCAGACCCAGTATCCGGGTAATAGGCACCAGCAGAAAGAGAAGGATAAAGATGGACCATCCGTAGAACACAGGCTGCGAGGATCGCCGCCAGAAAATTATCAGCAGCAGCAGCATGAGCAGGAACTGCGTGGACTCGATATAGATAGCCGGTGCATGGGCGTCGAACAAAGGCGCCAGGCTAAGGACGAATACCAGCGTGGCGATCCATGGCCATGCGGTGATATACCGCATGCTGAAATCCTGTAGCGCCTTCAGCTTGTCCCTTCGTTTCAGGCTCCGGAAATTGAGGACGATCCAGAAAAAGAATACAAGCCCCGTCACCAACAGCCAGAATCGTTTGGTACGGGTGTTGGCAAAATAATAACGGGCCAGCTGCTGTTCCCCTTCCAGGCTGCGTTTGAAGCTGTCTCTGGAGAAATTGCTGCGCGCCCCCGGTGAACGCGGCTCCCATAGATAGCGGCGTTCTTTTCCAAAAGCCCGGGTGCCGATAGATTGCAGGTCCTGGTCTACCTTGGAGATCAGGTCCTCGATGGTAATGGCATTGGCCGTGGCCTGCGCCTTCAGATCGTTGATCTGGTCGGAATAGAGCCGGATGAGGCTGTCCGCTTGTCTCCATTTGGCTTTCAGTTGCTGCAATTGCACCCTGAAAGTATCTTTTAATGCCGAGTCCCGGAAAATATGCAGCATCAGCGTATCCATCCGCATCTGCTCCACATTCTTTCTCACCTCATCCATTTTCCTGTCGTACTGATCCAGCCGCTTGCTATACCCATCTGTATTGCGGTCGAGCTCATCCAGCAGGGTATTGAACATCTGCAGGTTCCGGATATTTAGCGTTCTGTCACCAGCAGAAAGCCGCTCGCTCAGAATGGCAAGCGCGGAATCCTCATCATCCAGCTTATTGTCTATCTCGTCCAGGTGGACAAAGGTCGCCGTGACGGCAGGCACCTGGCTCAGCATATCGTATATTCTCTCCATGCTTTCCATGTAGTCGCTGCGGGTGGCAATCGTATTGTTGGTAAAAAGAGTGGAATCGAACCTGCGGCGTTCGGGCTTTTCCCGCTCGAAGACCTTTCCCTTTTTGCGCTGAACCTTCAATTGTCCTTTTGCCTGTGGTCTGACAGTGTCGGCAGGGGACTTGGGGGCAGCAGCTTTCGCGCTGTCCTGAGCGGAAGCAAACCCGATGGTCAAAAAAGCCGTAAGTATTAATAGGAGGCTTTTCATAGTAAAAATTCTTATGTATGGTCAGCCCCAAAGCTAAGGTTTTTCACAGTATCAAAAATTCATATAATATATTAGAAACCTTTACGTTAACAAAGGGGAAAACAGTAGTTTAAATCCAATGATTATGACGCCGACAGCCCGACGGAGCCTGGTTTTATTGATCCTCTGCTTGCCGTTGTGCTCTTTTCCCCAGCCCGTCACGATCAAATTCTCTCATCTCAGCACCAATAATGGCCTGTCTCAGAGCAATGTCACCTGTATCCTCCAGGATAGGGCCGGATTTCTTTGGTTTGGCACTCAGAATGGCCTTAACCGTTGGGATGGCTATCAGTTTACTATTTTCCGCAACGACCCGAAGGATTCCACCAGCCTGTCCAATAATTACATCCGATGCCTTACCGAGGACACCCTGGGCAATATCTGGATCGGCACCTGGGGTGGGGGGATCAACTGCCTCAATCAGAATAAATACAGCTTTTCGCACTTTGGTCATGATCCGCGCCGGCCCAACAGCCTTTCCGACAATTTTGTAAACTGTGTAACGCTGGACCATGCCGGTCATCTTTGGGTCGGGACGGAGAGCGGCGGTCTCAACAGGATGGACCCTGCCACCGGCAATTGTCGCATCTTCAGGCAGAACGACACGAAGTCCGGCAGCCTTTCCGATAACAATGTCACCGACGTGCTTGCAGACAGGAACCATCAGCTATGGGCGGCTACCTTCCGTGGGGGTATATGCCGGCTGGATCCCTCCACAGAGAAGTTCACCCGCTATGTCCACGACCCGCGTAATCCCGGTTCCCTCACGTATAACAATGCCCGCTGCCTTTTTCAGGACAGCCATGGACAGATATGGATCGGCACCCGGGGCGGGGGGCTTGATTGCTATCAGCCAGCTACCAATTCCTTCCGGCACTACAGGAACAACCCCATGGACCCTTCTACGCTGCCGCTGGACATCGTGCTTTGCCTGTCCGAGGATGCCAGCGGTAATATCTGGATCGGCACGGAAAATGGAGGGCTGAGCATTTTCAACCCCCATACACAACGCTTTCGCACCTATGTCAGCGACGATATAGACAACGCCTCGCTTAGCAACAATTCCGTCTACTCCATCTGTAAGGACAGACATGACAATATGTGGGTAGGGACATACAGCGGAGGGATCAATCTCAGCAACAGGGATGCTGCGCTCATTCCTCATTACCGGCGCAATACTTCCGGCTCTTCGCTGAGCAACAACAATGTCCTTGCCTTTTCAGAGGGCGATCAGGGACAGATATGGATCGGCACGGATGGGGGAGGGCTGGACCTCTTCAACCCATCGACAGGCAGGTTCACTGTTTTCCGGCATCGCACCGGAGTTGTTGCCACCATCGCCAGCGATTATGTGCAAAGCCTGCTGACAGACAGAGAAGGTAATCTGTGGATAGGCACCGTGGGCGCGGGGCTCAATGTCATGGACAAACAGCATAAGATCATCCATGCGTTCAGGAATGATCCGGGGGATTCCACTACTATCAGCGGAAATAATATCGACAATATGGTCATGGACCCGGATGGTGACATATGGCTGGCGGCATACGGCAGCGGGGTCGACCTGTACCGTCAAGGAGCCTTCCGTCATTTCACCCATACCAATGGCCATCTCAGCAGTGACAGGATACGATGTATGCTGGGCGACTCGAGAAGAAGACTTTGGTTCGCGACCTATGACAAGGGATTGGATATGCTGGATAAAAAGACCTGGACCTTTCAGCATTTCTCACACAGCGATACCCAAAACAGCCTTTCCAGCAATAGCATCAACTGCCTCCTGGAAGATGTTCAGGGCAATGTCTGGGTCGGCACCAGCGCGGGCCTTGACTGCCTGGACAGCCATACAGGGAAATTTACCTCCTATTTTATTGAAAATGGCCTTCCTGACAATACGATTATGAGCATTTTGCAGGACAGCAAAGGAAATATATGGGTCAGCACACTAAAGGGCATTGCGTGCTTTACACCCTCTACCCGTGCTTTCAAAAGCTTCTCTATTGCTGATGGTCTGCAGGGTGATGAGTTCAAGGCGCATTCCTGTTTTCGCAGCAGCAACGGATCGCTCTATTTCGGAGGTTCCAATGGGTTCAATATTTTCCTTCCCGACAGCCTCCACGAAAGCCGTTTCGATCCGCCCCTGGTCATGACACGTTTCCAGCTTTTTGCCAAAGACGTGCCCATCGCCAGGGATGCTAAGGACCCTTCACCCCTGAAGAATAATATCACCTTCATCCGGGAGATCACACTGCCTTATTCCAGCTCCATCATCTCTTTCGAGTTTGCCTCGCTGAACTATACCCTGGCCCGCAAAAAGCAGTATGCCTATATGCTGGAAGGCTTCGACAAGGGCTGGAATGAATCCGGTATAAGACATACGGCCACCTATACCAATCTCGATCCGGGAACCTATACCCTCAAGGTCAGGGGATGGGACAGCAGGGGGGCCTGGTCGGACAGGATCTACACCCTGCAGCTGGTGATACGGCCACCCTGGTGGCAGACCTGGTGGTTCAGGATCGGGGCCATATTGCTCCTCTGCGGCGCCTTGTATTCACTTTACCGGCGGCGTATCTATCGTATCCAAAAACAAAAGATCATATTGGAACGGCTGGTGGCCGAACGTACGCAGCAGGCCGAGACGGCCAATCGTGCCAAGAGCGCTTTTCTGGCTACTATGAGCCATGAGATCAGGACACCGCTCAACGGTGTCATTGGTATGTCCTCCCTGCTGTTCCAGACCCCTTTGACGGAGGAACAGGAAGGATATGCTACGACCATCCGCAGCTGCGGGGAAAGTCTCATGTCCGTCATTAACGATATCCTGGACTTTTCCAAGATCGAAGCCGGCAGCATGGAACTGGACCCGCATGATTTCGATATACGTTCCTCGGTGGAAGAGGTGCTGGATGTATTTTCCGACAGGGCTGCCAAGGCCGGTATCGAGCTGGTGTATGAGATCTCCCCGCTGGTGCCGGAATATATCCATGGCGATGACATCCGCCTGAAGCAGATATTGATAAATCTGGTAGGCAATGCCGTGAAGTTTACAGCCAAAGGTGAAGTATATGTGGGCGCCTGTCTGCTGGATAGCCAGGAAGAGGAAGGACTGCTGCTGGAGTTCGAGGTAAGGGACACGGGCATCGGCATTCCCCCGGATAAGCTGAGCAGGCTCTTCAAGGCCTTCACACAGGCCGATTCTTCCACTACCCGCAAATATGGCGGCACGGGGCTTGGACTGACCATCAGCGAAAAGCTTATCCGGATCATGGGAGGCAATATCAATGTAGAAAGCAGTGAAGGGGCCGGCACTACCTTTACGTTCTATGTACGGATGGACAAGGGGCATGCTGCTCACGAAAATGGAGCGCCCGCGCAGGTCTCTGACCTGGAAGGCTGTTCTATACTGGTGGTGGACGATAATACGACCAATCGTACCATCCTGCGACGTCTTCTGCAGCAATGGAAGATACGGCCGCTGCTGGCTGCTTCCGGTAAAGAAGCGCTGAGCATGCTGGGTCATCATCGGGTGGACCTGGTAATATCCGACCTGCATATGCCTGAAATGGACGGCATTGCCCTGGCAAAGGCCCTAAGGACAAAAAATAATGACGTGCCCGTTTTATTGCTCAGCTCCGTAGGTAACGAGACGAGAAGAAAATATCCCGATCTTTTCCAGGCCGTGCTGAACAAGCCCGTAAAGCACCATCTGCTGCTCAAATGCATAGCCCGTCTCCTGCAAGGCCATCAAACTTTTCCGGGACAAGAGGAACAGCATCCGCAAAAGCTTTCCGACAGATTTGCCAGAAACTTCCCTTTGCGCATACTCATTGCCGAGGACAATCTTGTCAACAGGCAGCTCATCGATCATGTACTTGGCAAGCTGGGTTATGCCCCTGTCATGGTGGAAAATGGCCGGGAGGCCATCGATAAACTGGAAGGACAGGAATTCGACATTGTCTTTATGGATGTGCAGATGCCTGTAATGGATGGCCTTGAAGCTGCCCGCCTGATACGCAGCCGGGGGGGTGAACAGCCTGTCATTATCGCCCTTACGGCAGATGCGCAGGAAGAGGACAGACAGGCATGCCTGGACGCGGGCATGGACGACTATATCAGCAAGCCCCTGCAGCTGGACAGACTTCTCAATATATTGAAGAAATGGGCGATGAAGGTGTAACAGGGGCCTGATCACTCCACTCTCAGGCTTTTCACCGGGTTGCGTACCGCAGCCCTCATCGTATTCAGGCTCACTACCGCCAGGGTAAGCAGCAAAATAACGCCCCCTACCATTGCAAAGATCCACGGACTGATGGATATCCGGAATGTATATTTCGCCAGCCAGCTGTCCATGGCCCACCAGGTGAGGGGGACGGCAATGACGAAGGCCAGCAGCACCAGTCTGAGGAATTCCTTTGATAGCAATAACAGCAGCTGTGAAACAGTCGCTCCTAAGACTTTTCGGATCCCAATCTCCTTTATCCGCTTCTCGATGGTAAAGGACGCCAGCCCTGCCAATCCCAGACAGCAGATGAAAATGGCCAGCCCCGCGAATATATCCGTGATCTTGCTGATCAGCTCTTCCGTAAGGAACTTCTTACCGAACTCCTCGTCCGCGAACCTATACTCGAACAGGGTGGAGGGGCTGAACTTTTTTACGATGGGCTCTATGGCAGCGATCGCCTTTTGCGGTGAAGCTCCCTTATTCAGCCGGATGCTGATATTGGCGGTGTTGAAAGGCTGGTAATAGATCATCAGCGGATCCACGGGTTTATATGGACTCTCCATGACGACATTATCCGTGACGCCAATGACGGTGAACTTGCGGGGCCCGTATCTGAGAATATGTCCAATGGGATTGACCAGGTGCATGGCATCCACCGCTGCCTTGTTCAGCAGCATCGTCCCGGAGTCGGCGGCCGTTCCGGAAAAATCCTTTCCTTCCAGCATTTTTATCCCCAGTGTTTTGGCATAATCCTTATCGGCGGCCTGTCCGCAAAAGATGATCGCCGTACCGGCCGGCTTATCATCCCAGTCCGGTGAAGGGCTTCTCCACCAGATGTCCGTGACAGGGGAGAGGGTGCGTGTCACCGAAGCCACCATGCCCGTATTGATAAATTCCTGTTTCAACGCATCATAGTTCCTGCCCAGGTCGGCATCCTGGGATATCATGATCAGGTTATTCGGGTCATAGCCAAGGTCCCGGTTCTTGACAAATTGTAATTGCCTGTAGACGATAATGGTTGCCGAGATCAGCAGAATAGAGATCACGAACTGCCCCACGACGAGTATCCGCCGGGGAAGTATGGCCTTTCTTCCGGCAAGGAAAGTACCTTTCAGCACTTTGACAGGATTGAAGGAAGAAAGATAGAAAGCAGGATA
>Ga0157372_10001231_pt1 | contig 27702 bp, 25 predicted proteins | sample C55metaG_FD_115307 | JGI IMG/M metagenome (GOLD analysis project Ga0157372, IMG submission 115307) | Corn rhizosphere microbial communities from Kellogg Biological Station, Michigan, USA - C5-5 metaG | ecosystem: Host-associated > Plants > Roots > Rhizosphere > Soil | place: USA: Michigan...
ACGGTGATGATCCGCACTGGCATTGGGTATCGCAATCTCCCATGATGAATGTGCAATGGGAAAGGAAGTCGGCATGGCGACAGTACAACCGTTTCGGGTGCGCTCACAATCCGCAGAGCAGATCGCGGCGACATTGAACCAGGTCAGCAAGAACTATGGAGCGGTGCAGGCGCTGAAGCATTTTAGTCTTGACATACGTGCAGGAGAATTGACTGCAGTATTGGGTCCGAATGGCGCGGGAAAGACGACGGCGATCAAACTACTGTTGGGGCTGGCGCGGCCGACGTCGGGGCGAGTTTCGGTATTTGGTCGCGACCCTACGGCCTTGCAAACTCATCTTCGCGTCGGAGCCATGCTGCAAGTGGGCCGAGTACCGGAGTCGCTGCGAGTACGCGAACACATTGACCTGTTCTCTTCGTACTATCCGCAGCCGTTGCCCATGAAACAGACGTTGGGCATCGCCGGCCTTGATGACCTCCGTGATCGCAAATTTGGAGAGCTTTCAGGCGGGCAGAAGCAGCGGGTGTTGTTTGCGTTGGCAATCTGCGGAAATCCTGATTTGTTGTTTCTGGATGAACCCACGGTAGGGCTGGATGTTGAGGCACGGCATCTGCTTTGGGACGAGATCCGGCAACTGCTTTCGCTCGGCAAAACAGTGGTGTTGACGACGCATTATCTGGAGGAAGCTGATGCGCTGGCCGATCGAGTGGTAGTGATCAGCAAAGGTTCGATGATCGCGGAAGGCACGCCACAGGAGATCAAAGCTCGAACGGCGGGAAAAACAATTCGCTGCGTTACGCGTCTGGGTGCTGCGGAAGTCAACGCGCTTACTGGTGTCGTCGATGTTCAGGATGACCGCGGCACTATGGTCATTCACACTTCGCGACCGGAAGATGTGTTGCGCGAACTACTGAATCGCGATCTTAATCTGTCTGGAATTGAAGTGGCTGGAGCCGGGCTGGAAGACGCATTCCTGGCGCTTACACAGGAGAAATCAAACTGAGGAGACGACAATGGCGACCACTGCAATCAATCAAAACGTTTTGATAAGGCCGAACGTATTCAGCATTTGTTTGAAAGAAACGAAGTACGAATTTCTGAAATGCCTGCGACTGCCAATGTACTCGGTCTCGACGATCGTATTTCCGATCATGTTCTACGTGCTGTTTGGACTGATCATGGGCCGGCAGAACATTGGCAATATCAGCACTACGACCTATTTGATCGCGGCATACGGAACCTTCGGGGTGATGGGCGCGTCGCTATTTGGAACCGCGGCAACGCTGGCCAGTGAGCGCGGATTTGGATGGCTCGAGGTGAAAAAAGCTACGCCCATGCCGCCATTCGCTTACTTTCTGGCAAAGGTCGTGATGAGCATGATTTTCAGCGCGACAGATGTCGTGTTGCTGCTGATTCTGGGCACGGCGTTTGGCGGAGTCCATCTGCCTGCAGTTGTTGCCGCAAAACTTCTGCTCACGCTGGTAGCCGGATCGCTTCCCTTCTGCGCTATGGGACTGGCAATCGGATATTTTGCCGGACCAACTTCCGCTCCCGCGTTCATCAATGTGTTTTATCTTCCCATGTCATTTTGCTCGGGGTTGTGGATCCCATTCATGTTTCTTCCCAAGTTCATTCAGAAGGTTGCAGTGGTGTTGCCGGCATTCCATTTGTCGCAGTTGGCGCTCAGTCTGGTGGGAGCAGGCGATGGAGGCTCCGGAAAAATGCATTGGGAAGCATTGATCGGATTTGCCATGATCTGCCTGGGAATCGCGTGGGCTGGACATCAACGAGCCCAGAAAGCTAATGGATAAAGAGGCATCATGAAATCGAATTGGACAACACTTTTACTGGTTATAGCGGCGATCGTGACGTTGATTGTCGACGGACGACTGGACTTGCTGGCGATCGTAGCTCCGGTTTCAATCCTGGTAGCAATGCTCGCATTCCGGCACGCTGAAACCGCCAGCGTAGAATATAGGCGGAAAAGATGAGGCTGCTTCCTAAAAATCAGGACCATGGCTTAGCGCCTTTCGCGTGGCTGATATTCCTGGCCTTCTTTTACGTCCAGCCGCTTGCTGAACATGCATCGTGGCGATCGCTTCTGATTACCAACGCAGAAGTCCTATTATTTCTGGCGCTTTATTTCGGAATTTTTTGGGTAAAGCCGCCCTTGAATTATTTATTACTGTTGGGTATGGCAGCGATGGGCCTTGGCCTCGGTACCACCAACACTGGCGCTTCCGTCTTCATCATTTTTACGGGTTCGTTCATTCCGTGGGTTTTTGAAAAGGTAAAGTCAGCAATCATCGCACTAAGTGTTCTGGCCACCGCCATTGTCATACATGGGCTGATATTCCATCCTGCGAACGGCTTCTCAGTTACAGCACTGGTGGTAGCGCTCGGAGTTGGGCTATCCAACATTCACTTTGCGGTACGCAATCGAGCTGACCACAAGCTTCGCATGGCTCACGAGGAAATCGAGCACCTAGCCAAGGTCGCCGAACGTGAAAGGATAGCGCGTGATCTGCACGACGTGCTGGGTCATACGTTGACCCTTATCAGCGTCAAATCTACTCTAGCGGGAAAGCTGCTGGACGTGGATTTGACCAAGGCCAGAAGTGAAATTGCGGATATCGAGAAAGTATCTCGTGAGGCGCTGGCTGAAATTCGCAATACGCTTCGGGGTTACAGCACCTACAAATTGAGCGATGAGTTGCAGCGGGCGCAAGCTGCCCTGGAGAGCGCTGGGGTAAAGGTGAGCACGGAGTCGGTTGAGGTGCTTTTGAGCCCGGCGCAGGAAAGCGTCGCCGCACTTATCATGCGCGAGGCAGTGACGAATGTTGTCCGGCATGCGCAAGCGCGGAATTGTTCGCTGCGGGTCGCGCGAAACAATGGCGCCTGTGTTCTTGAAATCCAGGATGATGGTTGCGGGGGATTCACCAGCGAGGGCAACGGATTGCGCGGAATGCGGGAACGAGTCGAGGCTCTGGGTGGAACTCTCAGATACAAAACCTCAGCGGGAACGACGCTTAGCTTTGAATTTCCATTGATCGTTCCGGACACAAGCCGTTGAATCCTTCCTCAAAAGTTGGGCGCAAGACTATTCGCGTAGTAGTCGCGGAAGATCAGGGCATGGTGTTGGGCGCGCTGGCCACGCTACTGGAAATTGAAGGCGACATTACCGTCGTGGCTCGAGCGCGTAATGGCGCGGAAGCTCTGAACGCGGTGCTCGCCAACAAGCCTGACATCTTCCTTACCGATATTGAGATGCCCGAGATGAGTGGGCTGGACGTTGCCGGCGAACTGAAGCGCAAGCGATGCTCGACCAAAACAATCATCCTTACGACATTTGCCCGTGCGGGATATTTGCGGCGCGCACTGGATGCCGGGGCGGCTGGATATTTATTAAAGGACATGGCGGCAGAAAAACTAGCGGACGCGGTTCGCCGCGTGCATAGCGGGTTGCGCGTGATCGATCCTGAACTTGCAGCCGAGGCATGGGTTGAAGCTGACCCTTTAACCGACCGTGAGCGCCAGGTATTGCGACTGGCGGGTGACGGAATGGCCAGCATAGATATTGCGGACAAGTTGAGTCTCTCCGAAGGCACGGTGCGTAATTATCTTTCTGAGGCCATGAGTAAACTAGGCGCTGCGAATCGAGTCGAAGCCTCGCGCATCGCCAGGACCAAGGGTTGGTTGTAAGACTGATCAGCCATTCCCGCCTTTCGATTGACGCGCGGCGCCGAGTCGAAGCTTGAAATCAGTTTCCCTTTCCTCTAAAACGCGATTTAGTTTATTGACCAATTCCATGAGGCGATTGGAGTCAGGCTCTTCCACGATAGCTTGGCACAACTCTCTCCAGCGGTCGTCGTGTGTGCTGCTGGTCATGGTCTTTCCTTTCTGTCATCGCGGAACAGAAATGCATGAGCACTGCCAAAACGAAAAATGAAGGACATAGACGGGTTTTCGCAAAAAGAGAATTGCTGGATTGAGTAGAAATTTCTTGGGTGATCTGTTGTATTTCGGAGGGAAAACTACTGTAAGGGTTGACTCGTTTTGGCAGAAGGAACTTCAAAACCATATCGCTGCAATATCTTAGAAACCTCAGGGCTTTGAATGTAAGTAACAAAGCGCCGTGCAGCTTCTTGTTTCGTTGATTTCAGAACGACACACGCCTGTTGTATCGGCGGGTATTCATTGGCGGGGATTTCAACAAAACGGGTTTGAGGGTTCGCGGACGGCAATACCGCCAGGGACTTAGCCACGATCCCGATATCTGCAGCACCCGCGGTTACAAATGATGCGGCTTGCGCAATATTCTCTCCGGCCACGATTTTGCGCGAGATCTGGTCATAAATACCCTGCGATTTGAGAGCGGCAACCGCAGCTTGTCCATAAGGTGCATGGCTAGGGTCCGCGATTGCAATTCTTTTTACCGAAGGATCAAGTAATACTTTAAGACCCTGCCGCAGGTCCAAGGTCGAAGTGGACGATGTAAATAGCACGATGTGTCCGCGGGCATATTCGTAATATGTTCCCGGAACGATCAAGCCGGCGGATTCCAGCTTCTTCGGATAATCAGAATTGGCGGAGAAAAAAAGATCAAAAGGGGCGCCATTCTGAATTTGCTGGAAAAGATTCCCCGATGAACCATAGACGACCTTCACTGGGATGGAGGTCTCAGTTTTGAAGTGAGAGGTGATTTCATCGAGAGCAGCACGCAGATCGGCAGCAGCCGCGATAGTGATCTCCTGACCATGCGACGGGAGCGTCAGAAGGAGGGTCAATACGTAGCCCGCGATCTTCATTCGTCAGTACTCTTACTTTACGATGTCTGTATGCGCATTCGCGAGCGCCGCGTGATGCATGCGCTGTCGCGCTTCCAGATGCTTCTTACGGAAGTGAGCGTGCGCTCTTTCACCCCAGCCGCGCACGAAATAGTAATTCAGCACTGCACCAATCAGTGAACTTGCCACAGGAATAACCCTTCCCGTCCATTTTTCGACAAACTCAGCACTGGCCTTGGCGGCCATTTGCTGAATGATCCGCGGAATGAGGCGGTTCACCACGTTTTTCTCCAGCAGATCACGGCTTAGGTCGACACCAGCGGCGCTAGCGGCGGCAATCCATAGTTCCGCGACTTCGTCGTCACTGTTGTATTCGTAGCCATAAATCAGGCTGAGCCTCTGAATCATGCGCATGGTAATGCCGGCAAGAATGCTGAAGTCCGGAACGATGGTGAGTAATCCACCGATCCCGAAACCTGCGCCTTCGGCGGCGGCGATCTTCATTCCACTGTGGATAATCTTCTCGGAAATTTCGTCGAGGATTGCAATATCTACGGAATACATGCCCTGAAAGCTACCGACGGCAAGTCCATGATTGGCGCGCAGTTCCAGCAGAAACCGCTCGGGCTCAACACGCACGGTTTTGTAGGCGCGAGTCAACGCGCTGGAAAGCGATTTTTCAATCCGGCGGCGCAGCCATGATTTGGGAGCAGACACTGTTGCGTTAAAAGTTTGCACCCTTACATTTTACTGGATGGGATTCGAGGGGTTTGTATTACCATGCGTGACAGCAATGTCATCGCGTGCTTTGTTGTAGCTCTCCACGGCAGCGTTGGTTGTATCAACTTGTCCCACGTTTTAGGAGCGGCGAGACTCCGCCAGAACAAGTAATCAAGCTGCGTCCTTTGGATCTCATCCGGAGTTGATTCGGTGTCGGCACGGATGAGATCAACTGCCACCACATATTGGTCGGCCAGGTCACGTTGCTTATCCGGCTCGCTATGAAGGAAATGCTTGTAGATCCCCGTATGGATGCGATCGTTCATCTTCTTTGCATCAACTTCAATCCGTTTTCAATCCGCACCCGCTGAATTCGCAACTTCGGCAAGAGTCTTGTTCGAGCGCCGTTGTGCCAAAATCTGTTGCATGCTGGAACCGCTGAGAACTAATTCATGGGCAAGAAAGAGAGATCCATAATTCAACCCCAGAGATCTGCGTTCAGCCAGTAACTGAGATCTGGGAACCTTGAAAACATCGGCAAAGGTCCGGCTCACGATGGAGCGCACGATTTCATCGCGCGACAGCGCCGTCATCATGTTGATTTCCTTTTCGGCCTTCTTCTGATCGGACGCTACGGCGGGAAGAACGGAGGGTACAAGAATCAGGATCGCGAGATATAGAGCTCTCATCGTTCCTTCACTCAATCGGCTTCCTAAATTCTAGCGGAAGTGAGATGCGGTAAAACAATGCTGGATTTGTAAAATCGCGTTCGCTTTCCTCAATCGTTGAACTCATACGCGTGAAAAGCTGCCTATGCTACGATCAGTAAGTCCTTAATGCCCACCGGAAAACTCAATATAGTGCCGCTCGGCGGCCTCGGCGAATTCGGCATGAACTGCATGGCCATTCGCTGGGGAGACGACATTCTTGTCGTCGATGCCGGACTTATGTTCCCCGAAGCTGAGCTGCTGGGCGTCGATATTGTCGTTCCTGACATTTCATATCTTCTTGAAAACCGACAAAGGGTACGGGGCATTGTGCTTACCCACGGGCACGAGGACCACATTGGGGCTTTGCCCTGGGTGCTCTCGGAGCTGAATGTGCCGGTGTGGGGCACCGAATTCACTCTGGCTTACGTGGAAGACAAGCTGGATGAACACGGTCTGCTCGACAACGCCGACTTGAGGGAGATTCGTCCTGGAGAGCGAGTCAAAGTTGGGCCTTTCACTATCCATCCTATCCAGGTCACACACAGCCTTGTAGATTGCGTTTCGCTGGCGATCCACACGCCGCTGGGCGTTGTTATTCACACCGGTGATTTTAAGGTTGATCCCACGCCGACCGATAACCGGCTGTTTGATCTGCATGCCTTCGCGGAGTATGGCAAAGAGGGCGTTCTGGCTTTATTGCAAGATTCGACCAACGTCGAGCGCCGAGGTTACACACCTAGCGAGCGCGCAGTGCGGCGCAAATTTGACGAGGTGTTTGCGCGCACCGAACGCAGGCTATTCATCTCCTGCTTCTCGTCTTCTATTCACCGCATCAAGCTGGCGGTCGAGATGGCGTGGGAACATGGGCGTAAAGTTGCGTTCGTTGGCCGCTCGATGATCAGCTCCTCCGAGATTGCGGAGGACCTGGGATACATTGAAATCCCTGAGGGACTGTTGGTACATCCCGGAGAAATAAAGAATTTTCCTCCGGAAAAAATGTGCGTGCTGATCAGCGGCACTCAGGGCGAACCCATGTCTGCGTTGTCGCGCGCGGCGGTGGACAACCATAAGCACGCGACTATCGAAAAGGGCGACACCGTCGTGCTTTCCTCGCGTATTATCCCGGGAAATGAGAAGGCGATCTATCGCATGGTCGATCATCTTTTCCGCCGTGAGGCGCACGTCATCTACGAAGACGGCTCCAGCCCGCCGATTCATGTCAGTGGGCACGCCAGCCAAGAAGAACTCAAGCTCATCATCAACCTGGTGAAGCCCAAATATTTCATTCCTATCCACGGCGAGTACCGACAGCTCAAGTTGCATGCAGAATTGGCGGCATCCATGCATGGGTCGGTCGGCAACGTGATGCTGATTGAAAGCGGCGACGTTTTGGAATTCGACGAACTGGGCGCGCGGAAGGCAGGCCGGGTCAATGTCGGACGAATTTGTATTGATTCCGGCTCGCGTGCAGACGTGGTTGAAGATTTAGTGATCAAAGACCGGCGCCATCTGAGCGAAGACGGCTTTGTGCTGCCGATTATCGCCATCAATAAGCTGACGGGAAAAGTTGAGATTTACCCGGAGATTGTGACTCGCGGATTTTCGGCGGGCGAAAATGGATTCATGCAGGAAGTTCGGAATGTGGTCGTGCAGACGCTCGGACAATCGAGCCAGGAAGAACGCGCGGACTATGGCGTAATCAAAGAGAAGATCCGTGCGGACTTGAAGCGGTATATTTCGAAGCAGACACAGAAGCGGCCGTTGATCATGCCCGTGATACTGGAAATCTAAAGCCACAGGCTTGGTCACAGGTCCACGAATTAGGGTCGCCGCGCCATTTTTTAACCTGGAGTACGACAATCGTTACCCTCGATAACATTCGTGAAGCGCGGACCCGATTGGACGGGATTACAGTTCGCACTCCTCTAATTCCTCTCGAGTGGAATGCGGGCAAGCTTTACCTCAAGCCGGAAAATCTGCAGCCCATCGGCGCATTCAAATTGCGCGGCGCATATAACAAAATTGCATCTCTTACTCCTGAAGAACGCTCCCGTGGTGTGATCACTTATTCGAGCGGCAACCACGCGCAGGGCGTGGCATATGCGGCGCGGGCTCTGGAAACCAAGGCCGTAATTGTAATGCCGCGAAATGCTCCCGCCATCAAACGCGAAGCTACCGCTGCTTTGGGTGCGGAAGTGGTTTTCGTCGGACCCAGCGGGGTGGAGCGACAGGAAAAGGCCGAGGAACTGGCAGCACAACACGGTTACGTGATTATTCCTCCCTATGACGATGAAAAGATCATTGCCGGTCAAGGTACAGCGGGGCTCGAGATATTAGAAGATTTGCCGGAAGTCGACCTGGTGCTGGTGCCGATTGGCGGAGGCGGATTGATCAGCGGGATCTCCACCGCGATCAAATCTATGAGGCCGGATGCGAAAGTAATAGGCGTCGAGCCCGAACTCGCGGCAGACGCGCAAGCCAGCTTTCGTGCGGGAGAAATTGTTAAGTTTCCGGCCGAGCAAGTCCTTTCAACCAGCGCTGATGGATTGCGTTCGCAGTACGTCGGCACCCTCACTTTCGAGCACATTCGCCGCTATGTCGATGATGTAATTACTGTCAGCGAAGAGGATATTTTCAACGCGGTCAGAATTCTGGCGGAAAACCCTAAGACCATAGCCGAACCTAGCGGCGCAGTGGCTCCAGCGGCCTGGCTGTTCCACCGGGAAGCGTTGCCTGCATCCAACTATACAGTCGCCGTCATTAGTGGAGGAAATGTCGATCCCGAACTACTCAAAAAAGCGAATCTCTCGGAGAGGGCTGCGATTGGTTCGCGGATCTAAGCACATTAGCCCTTCGCGAAAACTGTGCATCCTGGCACTTGCGGTCTTTGGCTTGCTATTCGCCTTCCCGGCCTCGAGCATGGCAGATGTAGTGCGCGCGGCCACTATTCGCGTGGCGCCGATTTATCTTTCTCCTGATACGTCATCGGCGAAACTGGCTGATGTCGACCGTGGTCGCGAACTTGTATTCCTTGAGACCAGCGGGGATTGGGTTAAGGTAGAAGCCAATCTGACAGAAGAACGCATCGTCACGGGATGGATGCAGACCAAGGGTCTGATTCAATCAACCACGCCCGACGGCGACAAAATCTTGTTTGGTGAAGCCGTCGATTCAGAAGATCAAGCCAGCCAGCGAAATGGTCGTCGTTATGCCGCGCAGGACGCCATGCGGCTCTACGGCGAGGTTGCAGAAATCTTTCCGCAGTCTCCGCTGGCCGCAGAAGGCATGTACCGCTCGGCCGATATTCGCTGGCAGATCGAAAAGGTCGATGTCATGTCTTTGCCGTCCGCAAAAGAGCAGGACGCCTACTTGCGCAAAGGCATGAACGAAGATTACTTCAAGAAAGTGATGAAGAAGTTCCCAGGCACCAAGTGGGCTTATCTGGCGGCTTATCAGATGATCGACAATAAACTCTGTGGTGACTGGCAGGGACAATCGAAATGCCCACAGAAAGAGGCGGAGATTTATGAGAATTATGCGAAACAGTATCCACAATCGCCGGCAGTGGCGGAGGCCTTATACCATGCCGCATATCGCTGGTCGGCACTGATTGAGATTTACAAAGCTGAAGATCAGGAAAAGAAATCAGACGAAGCCCGTGGCCGAGCCCTTACAGATGCCCAAAGAGCTATTGCCCAGGCTGGAACGAGCGATTGGGGTTCACGCGCGCAGCGGCTGTTGTATATGGTGCAGCAAGGGATTCCGACCTACGGAAACGGGGGGTGAATTTCATGCAACATGCCAATGAAGGTGAGAAGAATGAGGTGAGTGCGAAAGTGGAAAAGTGGTTCGAGGAACTCGACAGATTCAATAGCATTCCCTTCCCTTTTAACCGCGAACAGCCGATTGTGCCGGAACCGAAGATTTTTGACGAGTCGAATGAAGATTAGGTTCAGTCGTAATATAGATAGTGGCCGCGCCGAATGCTGATGGCTTGGTCGCAAGGTATGAAATCATTATGCGTGAAGCGGTAATCGTCTCATCAGTGCGTACCCCGATTGGCCGCGCTTTCAAGGGCACTTTGAGATCAACCCGGCCAGACGAACTGGCCGCGGTTGCGATTAAGGGCTCGCTCGATTGCGTTCCTCAATTAGATCCGAAAGAAATTGAAGATGTAATTCTCGGCTGCGCCATGCCTGAAGCCGAACAAGGCATGAACGTTGCGCGCATCGCTTCCCTACGCGCGGGATTGCCGGTCGAGACCTCGGCTATCACCATCAATCGATTCTGTTCCTCGGGACTGCAGGCAATCGCAAATGCGGCGGAGCGAATTATGGCCGGAGCGGCCGAAGTAATGGTTGCGGGCGGAACTGAATCGATGAGCATGATCCCGATGGGTGGGAATAAGATCTCGCCGAATCCCTGGTTGGTGGAACATTATCCCGATGCTTATCTTTCCATGGGATTGACGGCGGAGCGGCTGGCCAAGAGATTTGGGATCAGTCGCGAAGCCGCCGATGAGTTTTCGTTGCGCAGTCATCAGAAGGCGATGGCCGCGATTCAGTCGGGTAAGTTTGCTGACGAAACAGTGCCAGTTCCGGTGAGCTTTACCGTCCCAAATGGAAATGGGCACGGGCCGGCGCCGGACAGCCGAGGCCGGCTGTTGCCACATAGCCAGGGGAAGCTTAAGAGAGCCGAAACAATTTTCAAAGTTGACGAGGGGCCGCGAGCCGACACTTCTCTTGAAGCGCTTGGCGCGCTGAAGCCTGCGTTCCACGTGAAGGGCACGGTGACTGCAGGCAATTCTTCGCAAATGTCGGATGGCGCGGCGGCGGCTGTCGTTATGTCGGCGGAGCGAGCGCAGGCTCTGGGAATCAAGCCGCTGGCGCGGTTCGTGGCCTTCGCAACTGCGGGATACAAACCAGAAGAGATGGGACTGGGGCCGGTGTTCGCGATTCCAAAGGCATTGAAGCTGGCCGGATTGAAGTTGTCTCAGATTGATGTCATCGAACTGAACGAAGCTTTCGCCGCGCAGTCGTTGGCGGTGATTCAGGAAGCCGGGCTCGATCCAGAGCGCGTCAATCCCAACGGTGGCGCTGTCGCCCTGGGACACCCTCTAGGCTGCACGGGCGCGAAATTAACTGCAACCATCATTCGCGAAATGAAGCGGCGAAATGCGAAATATGGATTAGTCACCATGTGCGTCGGCGGCGGGATGGGAGCGGCGGGGATTTTCGAGAATCTGAACTAGCTGCTCCCAGCACACGACACGTCGAGTTTCGGCTATGACGCCTCCTAGTTACCCTTCGCCTGCGGTAGTACAATAACCGGTTTTGTCCTATGTCCCGTGCCGTTCAGTTTGAATTGCGATTGGCCAAGCGCATGTCGCGGCTGGGCACCGAAACTGCATTTGAAGTCCTGAATCGCGCTCGGGAGCTGGAGCGCCAAGGCAAAGACATCATTCACCTGGAAATTGGCGAACCGGACTTTGACACTCCGGAAAACATTATTCAATCAGCCGTGAGCGCTCTCAATGCCGGCTGGACTCATTACGGCCCCTCGGCTGGGCTGCCTGACCTGCGCAAAGCTATTGCCGAAGAAGTGAGCCACAGTCGCGGGGTTCGGGTGCAGCCGGAAGAAGTGGTAGTGGTCCCCGGCGGCAAGCCGATCATCTTTTTTTCGATACTCGCGCTAATTGATGAAGGCGACGAGGTCATCTATCCGAATCCCGGCTTTCCGATTTACGAGTCGATGATTAATTATGTTGGGGCAAAGGGCGTGCCCATCCGGTTGCGCGAGGAAAGAGATTTTCGTCTGGACGTGAGCGAACTCGAAGAGCTGATCACTGACCGGACCCGGCTGATCATCATCAACTCGCCGCATAATCCTACCGGTGGCGTGCTTAACAAACGCGACATCGAGCAGATTGCTAAGGCCGTCGGCGACCGCAACATTTTTGTTCTCTCGGATGAGATTTACAGCCGTCTGATATTCGATGGCAGCCATCACTCCATCATGGCTGAGCCCGGATGTAAGGAGCGCACTATCCTGCTCGACGGCTTCTCGAAAGCGTATGCCATGACGGGCTGGCGCATGGGATATGGGGTGATGCGCCCCGACCTCGCGGCGCAGGTTGCGCGGCTGATGACTAACTCGAATTCCTGCACAGCAAGTTTTTCGCAGGTTGCGGGAATCGAAGCGCTGCGTGGCGATCAGAGCTCGGTCGATCAAATGCGCGAGGAATTTCATCTGCGCCGGGACATGTTTGTTGCGGGGCTGAATCGCATTAAAGGGTTTTCTTGCCGTACACCCAAAGGCGCGTTTTACGTTTTCCCGAACATTACAGCGACGGGGTGGAAGTCGAAAGCTCTTGCCGATGCCCTGCTCGAAGAAGCCGGCGTGGCCTGCCTTTCTGGGACTTCGTTTGGCGAATTCGGCGAAGGATACCTGCGCTTTAGCATTGCAAATTCCACGGAGAACTTGAATCGAGCACTAGACAGACTTGAGCGCTGGGTGGCGAACAAAATCAGTTAGGTCTACCTTTTATTTCGTCCAGTCGATAGGGCGGTAATCGCGAGCCCAAGGTTTCTCGGCACGCATCAGATTTGCAACTACGCGCCCTGGACTGAACAACATGCGGTAAAACCTCCTCTTATTCAAACTTTCCGTGCGGGCTTCGCGCGGCTTTACAACGTGTTTATCAAGCCAGTCTTCGAGGACGATCACACCCAGGCCTCCCGGCGCGCTGGTAACCATATTTACATATCCCAACGTATGAGTCCCGGGTCGTCCCACATGCCCAATCGAGGCTTCACTGATGGGGCCCAGGTGCCACTGGATTTCGTATAGCTCCGCCCAACCGAGCGCTCGCAGCCGGCTCATCCAATACCGTTTGCTATTTTCAAATTGCAAGTAGCGGCCTTCAGAATCGTTCTGGATTTCAATATATCCGGCCCATGAGGAATGGATAGGATGACCGATGTAATTAGTGAGAATTGAGTCACCGTCGCTCCAGCCATGCAGGTTACCGACGCAGGCAAACCACTCGGGAAAAAACCTGCCGCCCAGCTGATCACGAGTTTTTTGCTGTACCATGCGGAAGCTCTGTTCCATGGTAAGCAATGCGAAAGTTTGGGCTGCAGCGCTTCCCCACTGAAATGACACTTCCTTTGGCGGCGCTAGCGCTGGGCGCAGATACATGACTGAAATTCCATTTTCGTAATGGTTGCCCTGTTGCGCTCCCGGAGCATCAGGCAATTCTTCCACAACTTGCGCCCAGCTACTTCCAAGCAAAACGGTCAATAATGAATATATTAAGCACAACTTGAACGGCAGCCTGAATTGCATCGTCTTCATTTATGTCTAGCTGGCTGGGGATGTGGGCCGAACGAGCGGCGTGTAATTGTGGTGCTTATATTCGATGCAGAAGACCCGAGCGCACAGTTGTACTGTCCTTGAACTGATAAGATTCTTGATCCAGGGAACAATTCAATGGCAGCAACCAACAAATCTCCCAAAGCAACACGCCCTGACATTCCGGGCTACGGATTACCCAAAAGCAAAAAAGGTCTTCTGCCCTGGAAATGGGCTGAGGACCGGCTCAAGAAGAGCCGGCAATTCTGGATCGCGACCACGCGGCCGGATGGGCGGCCGCATGTGATGGTTGTTTGGGCGCTCTGGATGAATGGTCGCATCTACTTCAGCACCGGTGCTGAGACGGTGAAGGCGCGGAATATCGCGAAGGATCCCCGTTGTACTATGTGCGCGGACGATTCCGCCGAAGCAGTCATTGTCGAAGGAGTGGTTGAGACCGAACGCAATGTGGCCACGATTCGTAAGTACGTTCCGCTTTATGAGAAAAAATACAAATTTAAGCTGGGCGAGATGGGTGAAAATCTGATCGCATTGAAGGATCCCTTGTTTTGCTTACGGCCGAGAGTCGTGTTTGGATTGTGGGAGAAGAAGTTTTCGAGTAGCGCAACGCGGTGGGTTTTCCCGCAGGGCTAAAGTTCATTAACCACGAAGGACACTAAGGCTCACGAAGGAAAACACCCATCGGGATTAAATCTTCTCCAATGACTAACAATTTTCGCGTTTTTGCGACCTGCGACATCGGACCTGCCTTGAATATTCTTCGCGAGCGCGGCTACCAACTCGAAGTTTATCCCGATCCTAAGGCGCCGCCGAAGTCGCTGATTTTGGAAAAAGTGCGCTCGGGCATCGACGGCCTGATCACAACTCTACGCGACCAGATCGATGCCGAGGTTTTCGAAGCTGGCAAGGGATCGCTGAAAGTTGTGGCGCAGTTGGCGGTCGGCTTCGACAACATTAATCGCGCCGACGCGAACAAATATAAAGTTCCATTTACTCACACCGCCGACGTGCTCACTGAAGCCACCGCCGAGTTTGCGTTCTTTATGCTGGGAATGCTGGCGCGAAAGATGTGGCCTGCGGAGCACCTGACGCGAGAGAGCCACTGGGGGTTCTGGCATCCTTATTTGCCTTTTCTCGGCGACGAAGTCACCGGCAAGACCATCGCGATCATTGGTACCGGGCGAATTGGACTGGCAATGATCAAAAAGTGTGCCGGCTTTGATATGAATTTTCTCTGCTATGACCCCGCGTATGAAAATCACGAATATGTCAGGGCGATTCAGGAGATGATGGACCTCCGCCACGCGCGAGGTATTCAGAAAGAAAAGACATCGATCAAGTATGTCCCGTTTGCCGAGGCGCTGAAGCTGGCGGATTTTGTCAGTGTGCACGTTCCGCTCTTGCGTGAAGGCGAAAGTGACACGCCTACATTTCATTTGTTCAACGAGCGCACGCTTCGGATGATGAAGCCCACGGCGTTTCTAGTGAACACGTCGCGCGGGCCGGTAATCGATGAAGCCGCTCTGGCGCGGGCGCTTAAAGAAAACTGGATCGCAGGCGCCGCGCTGGACGTTTACGAGAAAGAACCTCTGCCGGCAGATTCCCCACTACGTGATCCGGCGATTGAAGATCGCTGCCGGCTGATGCCGCACTTCGCCAGCGCGGCGAAGATCACGCGGCTGTCACCCGATCCGGACAAAGGCATGGCTGGGCGATGCGTGCAGGGGCTGATCGACGTGCTGGAGAGGAACTACGGCGGAGACGTTAAGAAGATGCCGTATGTGGTAAATAAGGAAGCGTTTTAGGGGCACCGCTTTTGCATAAGTGGTCGCGGGCGACGGCGCCCGCGCCACACGTTCCTGTTTACTCTGGAACGCTTTGCTCTTCGCTATGTGCACGCAGGACACGATCAAGCGAATAGGGGGCGCGACGAGTGGGCTCGTGATAATGACGGACTTGCAGTTCGCCTAGAAGTCCGATAGCCAAGAGATTCAAGCCGGCGAGCAATAGGACCGCCGCGAAGATCATCATCGGGCCGTGTTCCATCATCACGTGCGAGTGGCGCAGGAATTTTTCGACAAATAACCACGCGGTGATTCCCGTACCGCCGAAAATTCCCATCATTCCTACGGTGCCAAAGAAGTGCAGCGGCCGTCCGAGGTACTTCAACAAGAAGCGGATGGTGATGAGATCAAAGAAAACGCGGAAGGTGCGCGAAATGCCGTAGTGCGAGGCTCCACGCTCACGATTAATATTGCGGATCGGAACTTCACAAATTGAAGCGCCATGCCATGACGCCAGAGCCGGGATGAAGCGATGCAACTCGCCGTAAAGCGGGACCTGCTCCAGAATGTCACGCCGATAAGCTTTAAAAGTCGTTCCGAAGTCGTGGATATTGACCCCGCTCAACTTCGCCATCAGCCAGTTGGCACAGCGCGAGGGAATTCGGCGGAGCCATAAATTATCTATACGCTGTTTACGCCATCCGCTGACGATGTCATACCCTTCGGAAATTTTCTCCAGGAACAGCGGAATGTCGGATGGATCGTGTTGCAGATCGCCGTCCATGGCGATGATGTACTCACCGCGCGCATTGTCGAATCCCGCAGCCAGGGCAGATGTCTGACCGAAATTGCGTCGCAAACGCACGACCGTGATTCTGCTGTCAACGCCGGCGATCTGGCGGAGCAGATGAAAAGTTTCGTCGGACGAGCCGTCGTCAACGAAAACGATCTCGAAGGTGTCGCCGCTGGCCTCCATGACGGCCTTCAGGCGGTCATAGAGATCGGTGACATTCTCCTGCTCGTTATGCAGGGGGATAACGATCGAATATTTTGGCATGAAAGAATAATTATACGATTTTTGAGGGCTTATAGTTGAGCCGAAAGTCGCGCGACCGCATCGCCGCGAACCATTTGGTAAACGTTCACCCACATGGGAATTCGACGGGCGAGGGCGCCCGTCGCTCCACGAATTACTGCTGGGCGGGAGTGAACGCCCGCCCTGCATTCAGTTTGTTTATCCCGGGCCGGCGGGATATGGCGGCACTGCTGGAGGCCGCGGGGCAAGGTGCTTGGGATTCGCTTGCATCGCCTTCATCACTTCTTCAATCGCTCGATCCAGTTGCGGATCTTTGCCGCTCACCACCTGCTCTGGCCGGTTCTCTACAACAATGTCCGGCTGAACGCCGTGATTTTCTATTATCCACTGGCTTTGATTGCTGTAGCGGGCAAACTCGGGACGAGTGATGTACCCGCCGTCCATAAGAGGAAATTCTCCTCGAATGCCGCGAACACCGCCCCAAGTGCGTTCGCCAATGAGCGGCCCCAGCTTGTAGTACTTGAACATGTAACTGAAGAGGTCACCGTCAGAGGCAGCGTAGTGATTAGTCAGGCAGACCATTGAGCCATTAAAGACGATCGGCGGGACGGTGCTGCCCATGAAGTTACGGCCTGAATCCATGCCGGCAAGAATGCGACGCAGGCGTTCGAAGATCAGCTCATCCACAAAGCCTCCGCCGTTGTAGCGGACATCGATGATCAGGCCTTGCTTCCGAATCTGCGGAAAAAACTGTTTCACAAATTCGTTGAGTCCCGGCGCGCCCATGTCAGGAAGGTAGATATAGCCAACCTTGCCGCCAGTCGCTTCGTCAACCTTTTTGCGATTGGTGTTGATCATGTTCAGCTCGCGCAGGTTGTACTCGTCGTTGATCGGTTTGACCACGACGTTGTGGGCGCCGTCCTCTGAAGGCTTGGAGTTGACCGTGAGAGTTATCGTTTCATTGGCAGTATTCACGAACAGTTCGTAGGGATCCTGGGGAGCGTGCAATTGCTGACCGTTCACTGCAATTAGATAGTCGCCTTCGCTGACTTTGATACCAGGTTCGGTCAGCGGTGATCGCAGCTCGGCATTCCAATTTTCTCCGGGATAGATTTTTTTGATTCGATATCGCCCGCTGGACTGGTCGAGCTCGTAATCAACACCAAGCAGGCCGACGTTCACGGGATGAAGATCGGGATAGTCTCCACCGCCAACATATGTGTGGGAGTTGGAAAGTTCTCCGATCATTTCACCGAGGATGTAGGTCAGCGAATAACGATCGGAGACGCTTGGCAGAAGCTGAGCATATTTGTCATGAATTTTCTGCCAATCAACTCCGTTCATTTCGGCTTCATAGAAGAAGTCGCGTTCCTGGCGCCAGACCTCGTTGAAGACGTCCTTCCATTCTTGCGGAGGATCAATCTGCGCGCGCATTCCGTTCAAGCTGAGCGCGCCATCGCCGACTTTTTTGGCTTCGCCGGCGGGGCGCGCGTCGATGATGCCGTAGGTATTAGCGGCACGCGGACCGCCGCCCTCGCCCTGATAAAGCAGCTTGGATCCGTCGAAGGAAAGCGCGAAACGCTCGACACCCTCGATCAAAGTTTTCTCCTTGCGTTCTTTCAAGTCGTAGGCGTGAACCGCGGTTTCTTCACCGGGCAACGGGCCATCGAGCCCCTGGGCTGCGACGGTGGAATAGTAAAGGTATCCTTTCCCGGCGGCAAAGGTCCGAATGACCGCAGGATCGGTGGGCAACGCAATGATGCGGTTCTGAATACCGTCGAGATCAATCTTTACTTCGACAGGCTTTTCCTTCTTGTCTTTATCTTTGTCCTTGTCTTTTTCTTCATCGCTGGAATCTTTGGTCTGATCTTTCTTCGCGGTTTTTTTGCCCTTCGGATTCGTCGCGGCGTCTTGTGCCATGACCATTGGCGCAGGCTCGGTCTTCTTCACTTCGGTCTCATCGCTCTGCACGCCGAGCGGCGAGGCCTCATCTTTGCGAAGCGTGACTAAATACACTCGAGTGGTTTTCGGGTTCGCGAATTCGAAATCCACATTGCCGAGAACTTCATTGAAGTCGCGGTCAGAAAGGAAGTACAAGTACTTCCCGTCCGGATCGAAGATAGCGCCGTAGCTGTTGTTCATCGGCGACGTAATCGCAGTGGACTTCGAATCCGCCAGGGAATAGAGGTAAACCACGGAGTAGTTGTTCTCGCTCTGCTTGTCGTAGGCCAACCATTTGCTGTCCGGGGACCAGCTGTAATTCGTGATCTCCGAGTAGTCGTCGTGATCGACCTTCACCGGCTTCTTGTCGGTAATGTCGATCCACCATAGATTGACGTCTTTGTCCGCCCAGGCAATCTTCTTGCTATCCGGAGACCAGACCGGGGGCATTTTGAAGCCTTTATAACCGCTGGTGATCTGCTGTTCTTTGCCCAGGCCGTCCTGGAGCGAGATGTAGATTTCATCTTCGCCGGTGCGGTCAGAGACATAGGCAATCCAGCGGCCGTCCGGCGACCACGCAACTTTTTGCTCACGAATGCCGGGTGTGCGGGTGACATTGCGAACGCTTCCCTCTTTTGCGGGAACGGTGAAAACGTCGCCGCGAGCGGCAAAGACTGCGCGCTTGCCATCCGGAGCGATATCGAAGTCAGTGACTAACCGGCCAACATTGTCCCAATGCTTCATGGCCGCAGTGTGGTCGGCGGGCAATTCGATGCTGAGTTTCTTCGGCTGCTTGGATTGAAAATCGTAAGTGTAAAGATATCCGGCGTTCTCGAAAACGATGGCATCGGGACCAAGGCTGGGCCACATCACATCCCATTCGTCGTAATGAGTGAGCTGCTCGATTTGTTTCGAGCTGACGTCGTAGCTGTAAAGGTTGAAGTGATGATCGGTTCCGCGGTCAGATGTGAAATAGATATTGTTGCCGTGCCACATCGGAAACGTGTCAGTCCAGTCGGTATGGGGAATGTCTTCGCTGGTGTTGTTCTTCAAGTCGTAAATCGTGATCGACTGGGCGAGACCGCCGGTGTATCGCTTCCAGGTGCGGAAGTTGCGAAAGATCATGTTGTAAGCGATCTTCGATCCGTCGGGAGAATAGGAGAGCAAACCGCCTTGGTCCATCGGAAGTGGTTGCGGGAGACCACCCTCGATGCTGACTGTGAACGGGCGCTTGGTCCAGCCATTGGAAGCGTCACGGCGCGAGAGGAACACGATGCGCTTGCTGTCGGGTGTCCAGTTGATGACTTCATCGTGAATGCCCATACGGTCATTTAACTGGCGGGCTCCGCCTTGATAGAAAGTGAGTTGCTTCGGCTGGCCGCCATCTGCGGGCATTACATAGACATTGAAATTGCCATCGTATTGGCCAGTAAAAGCAATCCACTTCCCATCAGGAGAAAATTTCGGAAACAGCTCGCGGCCTTGCGAAGAGCTGATGCGACGCGCTGCTCCGCCGGAAGTTGAGGCCAGCCACAGATTGCCACCATAGAAGAAAACCACCTTGTCCTTGTAAACGTCGGGAAAGCGCATCAGGCGGCCCTCCTGCATTTCTTGAGCGACGGCTACGCTCGAACACGCAAAGGCAGCGAGCAGTAAAAAAAGAACAAGGGACTTCCTGTGAATAGCGATCATGCGAACTCCTTCATGCAAGTTGTAATGCTTTGCGGGATTTCATTCGGCCAGAAATAGGCAAACGTGGGATTGTAGCAGCTTTGAAAGATCGACTTCACCCCGATTGCGCCACTCAAGACTGGTAGAGACACTGCTCCAATTCATTGGACGAAGGGTTTACAAATTGGTGAGCAGCCACACACTATAATTCCGGTTCACAATCCGCGGGACGGAGGATCAAACTTGAAGAACGAAGATAATCTGATATCAGCTGTGAACGGCATATCACGCAGAGCATGGCTGCGAATCGCCGCAATCGGCACTGGGAGCGCCGCAATTGTGCCCGCGTTGTCGGCGGGACGCGCCATTGCCGCCTCGCAATCCGCGGCATTGCCAGCCACGACCTTCGAGTTTGATGAAGTAACGATCACCGATCTGCAGCGCCGCATGACAGCGGGAGAGATTTCCGCGCACTCCCTGACCCAAGCTTACTTGTCGCGGATTCAAGAAATAGATAGCCGCTCTACGAAAAGCGGCCCGGGGTTGAATGCGGTGATTGAAGTGAATCCCGATGCACTCACCATCGCTGGCGATCTCGACAAAGAGCGCAAATCCAAAGGCCCGCGCGGACCAATGCATGGAATTCCGGTTTTGATCAAAGACAATATCGATACCGCCGACAACATGCAAACCACAGCCGGTTCGCTGGCATTGGTCGGTTCAAGGCCGACCCGGGATTCCGGCGTTGCCCGAAAATTACGTGAGGCCGGCGCGGTCATCCTTGGGAAAACTAATTTAAGCGAGTGGGCGAACATTCGTTCCAGTCACTCCACAAGCGGATGGAGCGGACGCGGTGGGCAGACTCACAATCCTTACGCGCTGGATCGAAATCCGTGTGGGTCAAGCTCGGGAACCGGAGCAGGAGTATCGGCGAACTTGTGTACGGTCGGGGTGGGCACCGAAACTGACGGTTCGATTGTTTGTCCTTCATCAGCCAATGGGATCGTGGGAATCAAGCCGACGCTGGGATTAATTAGCCGCGCAGGGATCATACCAATTTCGCATAGCCAGGATACTTCCGGGCCCATGGCGCGAACCGTGCGGGATGCGGCGATTCTGTTGGGAGCACTGGCGGGCAGTGATCCGCGAGATCCGGCCACGGCTGAGGCAAGCGCGAAAATGCAGAAAGACTACACCCAATTTCTGGATCCTAATGGATTGAAGGGCGCACGGATTGGAGTAGCGCGGAAATATTTTGGATTCAGCGATTCGGTCGATACGCTGATGAATCATCTGATCGATGAGATGAAGTCAGCGGGCGCGGAAATTGTTGATCCGGCAGACTTGGAATCTTTTGGCAAGTTCGACGACACGGAATTACTGGTGCTGATGTACGAGTTGAAGGCGGATTTGAATGCCTATCTCGCGTCGCGGCCCGATGCTCAAGTGCACACGCTTGCCGATGTCATTGCGTTCAACGAGAGGAACAAAGAAAAAGAGATGCCTTACTTCGGGCAGGATTTATTTTTGAAAGCGCAAGAAAAAGGGCCGCTAACGGACAAAGAATATGTGGCTGCGCTGGCTGCGAATCACAAGCTGTCTCGCGAGGGCGGAATCGACGGAGTAATGGATAAGTTCCACCTTGACGCTATAGTGGCGCCTACCGGCGGCCCGGCATGGCTCACTGATCTGGTGGATGGGGACCACTCTGGCGGTGGCAGCTCAAATGCCGCAGCAGTTGCGGGGTATCCGAATATTAATGTTCCGGCAGGGTTTATTTTCGGGTTGCCCGTCGGCATTTCTTTCTTCGGGAGGGCGTGGAGTGAGCCCGCGCTGCTGAAGATCGCGTATGGGTTTGAGCAGCTGGTGAAGGCGCGACAGAAGCCGCAGTTTCTCCGGACAATAAAGACCTAACGGCAATAACCACAAAGGACACGAAGGTTCACGAAGGAAAAAACTCAAACCGTTCTAATTACCTCTAAAGCAATTTCTTGAGCCTTGTTTTGATTTTCCCTTCGTGAACCTTCGTGTCCTTCGTGGTTATTGATTTATCGCCAGTCATTACCATTTACGAAACGTTTGATCCCGTCTTTGAGGTGCACCACATTAAAATTGATAAGCAGACCAATGGATTTGCCGCTTAGTTTCAGGTACGAGATGAGCTGAGCGTGGTGCACGGGAGAGACTGCGTCTACAGATTTAATTTCGACAATGACAAGATTCTCGACCAGCAAATCCATGCGATAGCCAAGGTCGAGTTTTACACCGCGATAAACGACAGGCAATCCCACTTGCGCGGATGAAGCGTAACCATCGCTTGTGAGTTCATATTTCAAACAGGCTGAGTATGCACTTTCCAGCAACCCAGGGCCGAGCTCAGTATGAACTCGCATTGCGGCCGTGATTATCACTTTGCTGATTGCTTGTGCGGTCAGCCGGGTGAGAGGAGCCGTCGCCATCAGGAAATTGTCCGCTTTCAGAGAGCTTCACTCAAGGTCGCCGGTCACATAGAGCGGCTCAGTCTCTGTGGAAAAGCAATAAGCACGGGAAAATGCAACAGCATCCAAAACGCACAGAGCCTGTTTTCCTTAGTGAACCTTCGTGTCCTTCGTGGTTACTGCCTTTGGGGTACTACTCGTATCTCAACGCTTCGATGGGATCAAGGTTGGCGGCCCTAAATGCTGGGAACATTCCGCTTACAACGCCGACCAACGCAAGAATCGTGGTGGATATCAATAACACCTGCGGCGCCACGATCAGCCGAATGTCGCCTGCCTCAGCATGTTTCGCGAGGGCGCTGTAGAGAGTCAGACGCCCTACTGAGAGCGACACAATGTACGAAAGCAAAATTCCAAACAGCCCGCCGACCGCGGTGATCACCATAGCTTCGGCAAGGAACTGAAACAAAATGTCTCTTCGGCGTGCGCCAAGCGCTTTTTCTACGCCGATCTCGCGTGTACGTTGCGTAACAGAGACCAGCATCATATTCATCAGGCCCACCCCGCCGATGCCGAGCGTTATGGTTCCGATAAAGGCCAACAGAACTTTCAATGCAATGGTGATGATATTGAATTGTTCGAGTTGCTTCTTAGCGTCGAAGACGAAGATGGCGCGTTCGTCGTTTGATTTAAATCCATGCTGCGCGGCCAGAGCCTCACGGATGCTCTTGGTCATCTTGTTGTGATCGAGGCCCATGGAGTCCAGCCACATTCCGCTCAGGTAGTGATTGTCGCGCAATGCGTCCATGGAGTTGTAGGGTGCATACACGATGCGATTGTCGTCGTCGTCGGCTTCCTGCATGCGCGGCTTGAGAACACCAACAACTTGGAAAGTCACGCCATTAACACGGATAGGTTGGCCAACCGCGTCCATGCCCGAGAAGAGTTTTTCTTTCGCTTCTGAGCCGAGTACCACATTGTAGGAATGGCTAAGATTGTCTGCTTCGTCCAGCCAACGCCCTTCCTCCACGCTCAACGCCCAGATGTTGCCCAAAGGCGGATCCACACCTGTAACTCCAAAGGTAAAAGTGCGGGAACCGTTCTGCACCGTGACCCCTTCCATTTGCGCGACGCGGGAGAAATGCCGGGCGAGAGGCACGACGTTCTGCAGCACCTGCATGTCATCGTTGGTGAATCGAATCGCGGTGCCGGCTTTATTGCCACCGGCCTGCTGCGAAGTGCGACCAGGATAAATGCCAACGGCAGTTGCGCCGAATGCGTCCCAAATACTTTCGATGGCTCGGCCAAAACCCTCACCGTAAGCGAGCAGAAGCACAACCGTCGCAATGCCCCATGCCATGCCCAGCATGGTGAGCAGGGTGTTCCGCAGGTCATGACGCATAGCGAAGTAAGCTTCGGTGAAAATATCGCGACTCATCCGTATGCTATTCCCTTCTCAATGCTTCAACCGGCTCAAGCATTGCGGCTTTGCGCGCGGGATATAAACCCGCGATGATCCCCGCAAATGCAAGCGAAACAATCGCAAGGACTGCGGTCTGAGGCACCAGCCGCGGAGTATCAAACCCTGGCGGCTGAGGCAACATTCCGAGCAATGCCATGAACCCGGCGGCACAGGCCATGCCGATGCCGCCGCTCATTAATGTGAGGAAGGCGCCCTCGGCAAAAAATTGAAACATGATGCTGCGGTTAGTTGCGCCCAAGGCTTTTCGTAATCCAATTTCCCGAGTGCGATCGGCCACGGCCACCAGCATGATGTTGATAATCCCGATCGCGCCGAGGCCAAGAGTAACTAACCCCACGCTACCCAGGAACAAATTCATGGCATCAAAAATCTTGCCAATCGCATCCACGGTGCGAATGGTGTCCCACTCGTCGAATGCGTCGAGGTTCTTGTAATCAAAGCCGTGGTTTCTAGCGATAACTTTGTGAACTTCTTCTTTCGCGACTTCGTGAAGATCGCGAGTCTTGGGCTGATAATTGAAGAACGAAACGGCATCATCGAACTCGCCCACGTTCAACGGCGGAAAGTTCTCGCGCATCACTGAAAACGGAATAAATATTTGCAAATTGCGGGTATTGTTGTCGCCGTGACCGATCCGCTTCAGTGTCCCTATCACCTGAAAGCGAATGCCATTGAGCAGAATCGTCGAGCCGACAGAAGGCCATCCGGGAAACAGAACGCGGCGGGTTTCGTCGCCGATCACAACTACGGGGCGTTTTTGCGAAACATCTAAATCGTTCAGCCACCGCCCTTCTTGGATCGGCAGGTAGCGAATCTGGTTAAAGTAAGCGGGGACACCGAGCAACTGGCCGCTGCTCTGAAAGTAATCGCTGAGCGCGCGAACATCGTTGCGTGAGATCACAGGCGCCACCAGCTTTACGTCCGGGCATTCGGCGACGACATCTTTGTAATCCCGGTAAGTGAGATAGTACTGGCGCAGGCTAGTGAAGCTGCCATTCATCGCCGGCGCACGGCCGCCCCAGATGAACAGAACGTTCTCGCCCAGTTCGTCAAATTGCTTTCTATTGCCGGAACGAAATCCCTCGCCCAAGCCAACCAGCAGCAGCAAGGATCCCACTCCCCAAGCGATCCCAAACATGGTGAGGAACGAGCGTAATTTATGCGCCCAGAGGGTGCTCAGGGTCTGGCGGCAAATTTCTAAAATCTGGCGCATCTGTGAAGGAAGTACCTGTGCTCATGATACCTGAGCAGTGCTGGTCGGTTTCGGACGCGATTTCACAAACCAATACCGCTGAAGTAATGTACGCGGCAACCCGTGGCAAAGTTCCGCAATCTGTGACTCACCAACGGCAGCTCACATCCTGCTCGGGCAGCTCTGGTTGATCAATTTTCATACAGTATATTCCCCGTCCGATATAACTTTTTCCAAGCAACTAGGATTACCGCCATCAGGTCTAAGTTCACTGCACGACGATAGAGAACAGGAGAGACTCTCATGAGAAAAGCAATGCTGTTAGGTGCAGCACTCACGCTTTGCGCAGGCTTGGCCATGGCGCAAGACACACCCTCGAATGGCGCGTCTGACCAGAACGGTACAACGACGACAACCACCACAACGACCACCAGCGATCAGAGCGCATCTTCTAATACCATTCAAGGCTGCCTGATGGGGACGAATGGCAACTACATGCTCACCGATGCCACCGGTGTCGCTTATAAAGTGCAGGGCGACGAGTCACAGCTGAGCTCAAACGTGAACAAGGAAGTTGAAGTGATGGGCACGGTTGCGTCCACTGCATCGGCCTCCGCCAGCAACAGCGCTGATACGAACGCCCCGAACAGCAGCTCCGCCTCGGAGCAGCCAAACCAGGGCGGCAACCCCGACGCGACCGGTGCAGGCGGATCATCGACCGGCGCCACCGCGACTGCTACCGCTTCAAAAACTCTAAACGCGAGTTCGATTAAGGCGGTTGCCGACAGCTGCAGCAACAGCAAGTAATTCTTGATTGTGATCACAAAAGAGGGTAGGCGATGACGCCTACTCTCTTTTAGTTTTGTGGCAAGAGCACCCTCACTGAACAACAAGGTTGAAGGTCGTAGTATGCGTGATAGCGGTACTGCCAGAGCCGCTCGTACCGGTGACCGTGATCGTGTAACTACCAGCCGGAGTGCCGGGATCGGTCTTGGCACCACCGCCTCCTCCTCCCCCTCCCCCTCCGCTCGAGCCGCTTCCACAGCCCATGCTGAGTAAGAGAAGTGCTCCGACAAACACTCGCCTCCCAAGTCGGAACCGTCGAGGAGCGCCGATCAGAAATATGCCTAAAAATGGGCTGAGGAACGAAGCAACCACAAAGACCTCTGCAGACGCGCGGCGCTTACTGGCCACCGTATGAGGAGCTGTCGTGCGAACGGTAACTTCAGTCCATCCTGCGCCACTTACCGAAGCAGGACTAAAACTACATGTGCTCTCGCCAGGCAGTCCACTGCATGAACTCGCTGAAAAGTTAATTGTGCCAACATAATTTGATTGACCATACACAAAAATCATCTCGCCTTGCTGCTGGCCGGGGTTCACAGTTATAGACGGCGGTGTAGGGTCGAGAGAAAAATCATTTCCGACCACGGTAAGATTTCCTCCGAGACCATTTGTAGCCGGATAGTTATTGTCCCCGGAGTAGGTAGCGACTATGTTTTCGTTCACCTGCGGCACAAATGTGAAGCTCGCCTGCAATGCGGGACTGCCATTATCCCCGGTAACATTCTGATAAGTTTCGGTGCCGCTTAGTGGGAGACTATTGCCTAAAAACTGCACCGTTCCGGACGGTTCCGGAGCGGTCTTTGAAAAGCCGCTTACAATAGCGGTCAAGGTGAGGCTGCTCCCCGCATTTACCGTCGTGGAAAATGGTGAGACTGCGACGTCCGGAATTGGATATTGGACGCTCACACTGGTTGCCGCGGATGTCGAGGCAGCATAGTTTCCGTCTCCGTTATAAGTAGCCGTGATCGCGTAGGCGCCTGCGGTTGGAAATGGCGTCGATGAGCTATCCAAAAATGCTGACAGTGTCACCACCCCATTAGAACCAGGTGTAGAGGAATAGGTGGGAGTGCCTGGTACGCGAGTTCCGTTGGCGAAAAATAAAATCGAGCCGGTTGGCGCCGCTCCCAAACTTTGGGATTGAATATTCGCGGTCACCGTTAGATTTGCCCCAGCCTGTGCAAAACCGATCACGGGCGCGCTTATGCTGGTTGTTGCGGCGGTGATACTGTAAGTTGTCGTCGCTGAACTTGCATTGAAGCTGTCGTCTCCGCCATAGCTGGCCGTCACTGCGTTGCTGCCGCCGGAGAATTGAACTTGTTGATCCTCGGTATAGCCGAGGCTGTTCAGCTTAAACGCGCCGCCGTCGAGGGCGGTGCTATTGTCGGTTAAGTTTACAGTTCCGCTCGGGCAACTGGCTTCGCCGAAAGGATTGGGGTTGCACGCTCCGCCTGTGCTATTCAGAACATTTACGCGGAATATGTAGGGCGACCCGTAAACCGCTGTGGAGGCGTTGTTGCTGATCTCCCTTCCGTTCCAGTCGAATGTAACCAGATTTAGTTGAGTGCTGCTGTTTTCCTTCCCAACCGTAATGCTTACCGGACTGGAATCGCTTCCGCCGAAAGTCGGGTCGCCGGAATAGTGGGCGGTGACCGTGTAAGTTCCGCCGGGTAACAGATTCGTGTTGCCGGAGATTGCGCCGTTGGCCAGCCTGAATCCGTCG
>Ga0157372_10001232_pt1 | contig 27699 bp, 26 predicted proteins | sample C55metaG_FD_115307 | JGI IMG/M metagenome (GOLD analysis project Ga0157372, IMG submission 115307) | Corn rhizosphere microbial communities from Kellogg Biological Station, Michigan, USA - C5-5 metaG | ecosystem: Host-associated > Plants > Roots > Rhizosphere > Soil | place: USA: Michigan...
GTCCGGTCGATCACGCTGTTTGCACTCGGTGGCATCGCCCTTCTCGACAAAGAAGCGGACGATCCGGTAACTGAATTTTTGGTAGGGGTTTCCGGTCCGCTTATGAGCATGATGATCGGAGGCACGTGCCTGTTGATGGCGATCACACTCGGTTGGTTACCGGAGGTACAAGCGACCACGCCGCCAACTCCGTTTCTGGCCGCACTTGTCTGGCTCGGATATATCAATATCGTATTGGCCATTTTCAACATGATACCGGGATACCCGATGGATGGTGGGCGGGTCCTTCGCGCGACCATTTGGCGAATCACGGGCAATATGGACCACGCAACTCGCATTGCTGCACATGTGGGGCAGTTCGTAGCGGCTTTCCTGATCGTTTGGGGTATTTTTCATTTTTTCTTCGGCATGGGTTTCGGAGGTTTGTGGCTTGCATTGATCGGATGGTTTTTGTTTACTTCAGCCAAAGCGAGCTACCCGAAAATCCCTGTCACAAAAGTGCTCAGTCCGTTGTGCGTCGGCGAGGTAATGCGGCGTGATTGCGACACCGTCCCCGGCGACATCGATCTGAAATCTTTCGTCGACAGGCACGTGCTCGGGACCCGCAACCGATGTTTTTTCGTGACGAAGAACAACAGGTCTGCCGGAATGATCTCGACGGAGCAAGTGAAAAAAATACCCTCCTCGGAATGGTCGACCAAAACCGTCGACCAGGTGATGTCTAACCTCGATGATTTTCGGATTGTCGCTCCGCAAATGCCTGTGGCCAAAGCGTACGAGGTCATGGAGAACGCGGATATAAACCAACTGCCAGTAGCCAGTAATGATGAGTTAACGGGCATCATTACGCGTGACGATATCCTAAAGGATTTGTACACCCACGTTACGATCCAAAACTGGCCGGGAAGTGCAGGAATTTAGAATGATTCGTTCGAGTCAAAAGTTGGGTACCGGGAGTCGAGCCGGTCCACATAAAAGAAGTCGGAAGGATAGGCGATCGAAGACTAGGAGATTGCAAAATGCCAATATACGAAACAAGGTTAAAGGGGAGAGAGGAAATAGCCTGCGGAACTATGGTCTTTCATTTTGAAAAACCGCCCGGATTTGATTACAAGGCCGGCCAATTTGCTGACTATACGCTGGTAAATCCTTCCGAGAACGATGCAGAGGGCAGCACTCGTGGGTTCTCGCTAACAAGCGCCCCATACGAAAACGACTTGATGGCCGCGACGCGGATGCGTGACACCGCGTTCAAGCGGGTGCTGAAAACAATGGAGATCGGCACCGATTTTCTCCTCGACGCTCCATACGGCTCGTTCACGCTCCATAATAATTCCAAAATTCCCGCAGTCTTCATAACTGGCGGTATCGGGATCACTCCGGTGCGAAGCATCGTTCTTCAAGCGACACACGACAAACTCCCTCATAAGATCTTTCTCTTCGATTCTAACCGTAGACCCGAAGACGCGGCGTTTTTGGACGATCTGATGGAAGCACAGAAGGAAAATCCAAATTTCACGTTTGTCGGGACGATGACCGAGATGGAAAAATCCGATCGCGAGTGGCATGACGAGACCGGGCTCATCAACAAGGAGATGCTGTTGAAGTACATCGGCGATCTCACGCTCCCGATCTACTATCTTTGCGGCCCTGCTTCGATGGTAGCGGCCATGCGAAAGATATTGAACGAAGCCGGAGTCGATGATGACAATATCCGGACGGAGGAGTTCTCAGGCTATTGAAATCAAGGGGAGACGAAGATATGGCAATTAAGATCAAAAGAGTGTATGAGCGGCCAGCTGATGGTGACGGGAGCCGGCTCCTTGTAGACAGGCTTTGGCCACGCGGACTAACAAAAGAAAAGGCACATATTGATCTGTGGTTGAAAGAGATCGCACCAAGCAAGGAGCTGCGGGAATGGTTCGCGCACGATCCCGAAAAATGGCAAAGGTTCCGCAGGCGTTATGAGACAGAGCTCCGACATAACCGATCCGTGATAGAAATGCTGACGCATAAAGCAAGAGAAGGAAATCTGACCCTTCTGTATGGGGCCCGCGACGAAAAGCACAATGAGGCATTGGTCCTCAAGCAGGTGCTTGAGCGCAAAATCCAGCGTCACATTTAGCCGGATTGATTCTCCGGCAGATTTTATTTCTCGTTGCGCTGACTCTCTACGACCGGTAGGTTGTCATTTCGTGCTGCCGAAATCTCAGGAGGAGGGTTCGGAATGTCACTTCCCTGCGCGCGAGGGGAATGGCTCTCGGCCTTTTTTTTCAGGTCGTCACAAATCCTTCCGCCTTCGTTTTCCCACCGGTCAAGGAATTTCTTCCTGAGAAGTTTTCTGGAAGTTATGTCCTCTTCCATTATTGGTTATCTCCTATGACAGCATCGTCTCACTATTACGAGAACGGCAAGGATCATATAAAATCAAGCAATTTTTATTCTGGTCTCAGATTAAACGGACGCACAATTTCAACCGAGCAGTGTGCTCTTGAAACAACGGCCGTTTACACGCTGCCGAGGCTGAATCTCTCAAAGGCACTGTTGAAGTCGCGCGTTCCAACGAAGATAGTGTCAGCATTACATTTGCGCGCTTCCTCAATCAGGACTTTACTGGCGAAACCTTTCTTCATCGAAATCGACACTACCAAAAAACAAGCGGCCGATTTCCGACCGTCCGTGTGAGCCTACAACCAAAAGATCAGCGTCCCAGCGATTAGCTGCGTCGATCAACTCCAACACCGGCTTTTCGGTTATCACGTCGCTATTGAAAATTCCATTCCGGAAACTCTTGGTTAAGCCTCTCAGCCGCTTTCAATGCGAACTCGCTCGCTTCTTTAATTCCCGTTGCGTGCGTTTGGGCTTGTCTCAGTGATGCAGCTACCTGAGGCGACGTGGACGCCGCCTCGACGATTTCGAGGGTCGAAAACGCTCATCATCAGATCACCCACCGAAATGACGAGAGCTTATGAGTCGCGCGGCAAACCCGCCTGCATCAAATCGTCGAGAGCCGCCTTAGAGCTTTTCGAACCGTCATAAGCGATCGAAATCCTCATTATTTTGCACCTCCCGAATTCCACTTTCGATGAGCTTCATTTCGCATTCGACATAAGATGCCGATCCTTTTCTCAATGGAGGTGCTTCCACGACGATTATTTTAGCAATTTGAAACCACCGCAAAATAGCGAGTTTTTACCCGCACGCGACAGGTGTTAATACCCGTCGAAATCACACGTATTAGTAAACAGCCCATCCGATGGTCTATTTGAGTCATCAAGTGGAAACACCCATTGTTTTCAAGCGTTATTACCCTTATGCGCGGGGCCTATCTTCGATACAGTTGAAACATCAATACGATCGATTAAAAGGAGCAATCATGTTAAAACCACTTTATATACTGGTTTGGATCCTAGTTGCATTGTTGATCGTTTCGTCATTTTTGGGCGGTTATTTCAACACAGTGACTCAGATTGCGTTTAGTGTCGTCGTGTTAGAGCTTGTATACGCGTTGGCCCTATGGTCGGTCCTGACGAACAACGGGAAACTCGAAATATTTAGCAGGAACCAGGCTTACTTTAAAGGAGGAATGCGATGACGGCAATAAGAACTTACGGCTTGATATGGATTTTGGCTCTGGGCGTGACGGCTGTTTTGTATTTCGTCGGGTTAATAAACGAAATAACATTGCCCGTATTAGGGTTCGTCTTTTCGACTCTTGCCGTAATGGTATTTGTGGCGGTGCTCCCGGCATGGCTGAATGAACATCATGACCGAAACATACGCCTTTCGGCTAGGAAATATTAGACGGCATCTGCAGGATTCCGAGGCCCGGACCACTTGCTTGGCAAAGAGCGGACGGCAGAGCGAAACGAGAACGATCGACATATTCTCGAAATGCCAACGCTGAGTTTCGAGTAGGAGCTTAAACAATCGAGGAGAAATCGCCATGGATATAAGCGCAGTCGTCGCGGTTCTTATACTGATCGTCCTGTTTTTCGGCGGAGTCATTTGGATGGAGATTCATTCCCGCAAAACCAGTTTGACGAGTTCGCTCAAGGATAAGCAAAGTCCCGAATTGGACCAAACCAATCTCGGCCAGTAGAAGCCGTTCTTCGCATTCCCGCCCAATCGGGAGCTTCGAGAAGAACTCGCGCCGGGAGGAAAAAGAATAATGATCCACAAACAAGCAATTTACGTCACGAAGACCGACCGGGACCGTCTAAGCAATATGATTGAATTGGCCCGGGATCAAAACGATCGCGCAAATCTACATTACGTCGGCAAACTTGAGAACGAATTGAATTACGCTGACATCGTCGCATCGAAGGAGATCACGCCTGATATTGTCACGATGCGCTCGAGAATAAGACTGCAGGATCTGGATACAGATGTAGAAAAAGTCTATTCAATAGTCTTTCCGTCCGAAGCGGACTTCGAGGAAGGTAAGATTTCGATACTCGCGCCGCTCGCTACCGCGTTGCTTGGCCACCGGCGTGGCGAGATTGTTGAAGTTGACGCACCATCGCGTCTGCGCCGATTAAAGGTATTAGAAATCCTTTATCAGCCGGAGTCGTCCGGCGACTATCATTTGTAGCTACTAGTTTATAAGTTTTTCGGGTGGGGTGTTATTTGTCTTTTTTCGGATCAAAATCCAGCCCAAGCATAGATAAGAAAATATCTGTGAATCGCAATCCCACTCCGGAGGAATCTCAGCTTGGCAAATGGCTTGACGAGCAAGCCCAAAACGGAGGCATGGGACTCATAAAGCGAGTACGGGGAATGCCGGAGGGTACATCGGGAGCTGGCAACCCAGATTATCATCTGTTTTCTGAGAATCTTGACAACGCAGAGTTGCAAAATCCTTCTCTTTCTCCCAACCTGCTCGGAGACGCCGTTGTAGCCGAAAGCAACAATATAGATAACATTGTATCGAATGCGGCGAGTTCCAAATCCGGTCGGCAAGCTGAGGGCGAAATAGTAGGGATTGGATCGCGTGGACGTGGCGGCGAAATCACGAATGAAGCCGTGAGGGCTTGGAAGCTTAACGATATTAAGACCACCTTTCCAAGATTGAGGAGACTTGTAGTGGTTCAAAACAATGGCGGGGTTAGATCCAGCATACTTGACCTGGAAGTAAGGTGAAAGGATCACTCTCCGGGGCCGCTCGATCTCGGTACGATCTCAAGCCCCAACCAGCCGATTTATTACTCTTACGACACTCTGAACAATCTGAGGACCGTCAATCAAGGCGTTCAGACAAGAACGACGATTCGGTCGGAGCTGGTACGAATCCGTGGACTATGGTCTGCAGAAGTCGAGCACCTCAACGTCGTCGAAGATCAGCATGTGCACATTATGTGCACATTGCGCGTGCGAACGGACATTATTGCTCTCCAAATCGAGGGTAATTGCGGTCCGGAGCAGATGTCTTGGATTTCTGATGCTTATTAGCATATGTAGAGGAAGGCCTTTGTCAGTATGGCCGAACGCCCTAACTGCGCGCAGGCGTACTCGAATAACCACCTTGGTTTCGACGTAAATAGATTTGGATTTCCAAACCTGCTTCTGACTTCCAAGAGACGGGGTCGCCTTATGACTTAGACTATCGCACAAGTATCTCGGTCCACTAAGGAGGCAACACCGCTAACATTAGCCTACTAATAACCTCATATGAAGAGCGAAACACTGAGTAGAAATCGCCGACGAGTCGCAGGCAATTTCTCAAAACCACGGCTCGCTCAGTAATCGCCGACGCGAGCGCAACGCGCTTCAAATGCAGGGGCGCTTACACGAGTCGAGCTTTGCCAATTTTTGTCTTGGTCGCGTGCTTACTTGCCGTCCGACCTTTATTGGCCAGTCAGCCGGGCTTTCGTCTGCAGGTCGTTCCGGCAAATGTCTACAAGGTGGACGATCCGGGAGGCTCCAAAACGTCATCATTCGTGTTCGATATTGCGGTGATCTGTTTGAGGGATTGCGCGCTCTCTCCTAGATCTGCGCTCGTAGAACTCTACGGCGCAGGAAGTATCGTTGAGCGGCAGAATTGGACGGCTAAAATGCTGGCAAAGATCAAGCGGACAAGCTTTCGGATCGAGTCAAACACACCCGTCATGGCGCCGGTGCGTGCAATTGCGCTAGCGGAGGCATTTGAGCTTCGCTTTTACTTTCGCCAGGCTCAAGTATTTGCGATTGACTTCGTTGCTCTCCGGCTCACGATCACAAGCGCGACGGGTCGGCAGGCGGAACAGACTTTAACGATTCCAGTTCGGTACTACCAGCAGGAGACTTCGCTCATCTTTCCTATTCATGGTCATGGCATCATTGGTCAGGACTATGGCACGAATGGCGGCCAAGGAGGGCACGGAGATTTTTCGGACGAGTTTGGCATTCACATCGACGGCCTGGATCAGAACGATGGCGAGCTAAGCGAGACAGACGAGAACGCGGCCGATGCGGGCCGGGGCCGCGAGATCCTTGCGCCCGCGGCTGGAACCGTTGTCTGCGCGCGCAAAGATGTGCCGACTAACCCGAAGCCTGGAGCGGAACCGGACGAAACCTGGCATAGGCCACTACATGATCCGGTTAATGCGTCCGCCGGGAATTGCGTGATCATCGACCATGGCAACTCCGAGTACAGCGTCATAATACATATACAGACAGGCTCGCTTACGGTCAAATTAGGCGATCACATCGCCGCGGGCGAGGTAATTGGAAAGTTCGGAAACTCAGGAGACGCATTCGGCAGGAAGGCCCGTGTGAGTACGTTGGCGACGGTAATTAAGGAAGTTATTTACGTCATGGATTAATACATAATGAATAAGAGAAGAGCGCCGACGAAGCCAACGGGAGTTTTCATCAACGTCTTCGGTATAAGCGAGACCACGGCAAGAAACAAAAGCTGCACCACGATTCAAATCAAAATCCTTTTGCTGAAAGTATCAAAGCAGTACTCCTCCTAGGTTGCCTGAATAATGACACAATAGTGCAAGCTCCTTTAGCGCCTTGGTCCGTCTGAAGGACTAGGTCTAAACTTCATTGTTAAATAGATAAGAAGCCCGAGAAGGACAGAGTAAAGAATGATGGGCAACAGATAGACTTGTAAGGGCGAGACGTTTATTTTCTGGCCTGAGACCGCCCACCACAAGACGACGGTCGGAAGCACGTAAAACAGATAAGCAATCCTCTCGCCCACTCCCGTCGAGTTGGCAAAAACCAGGAAAATAGCTTGCGCAAGTGCCACGGCGGAGAAAAGTTTAAGAAATTTATACATAGTATTATCTGGACTCGAGGCCAAGAATCAACCGCTTGTAAAGCAATGCGACCGGATCCGCCCAGTCTGGAACTGTTAAACCCTCCCCGACGTCACCCTCGATTGTGGCTTCGTCCGGATGAAGCGTGTTCACAGCAGCGAAAGTTCGCACAGTATCTTCAAGGTGCTGGTTCCACGGATCGCTCTGGCAAAAACATTGCTGCTTCGCGTAGCGCGAAAGTGCTGCAAACGTTGACTTCGCCATGGTGACCGTCTTTTCGATGTCCGAAGCTGTCTTGTCCGGCGTGTGTCCGCCTGTTAAATGTCCAAAATTTGAGTTAGGATAGCCCTCATGGCTAAACGTATCCTGCAGGTAATGGAGTGAAACGCCAAGTTGGAAATTACTACGCGATTTGACCGCAAGGTCCCAAAGAAATTTGGACCCATAGCCTGGAGCGGCCACATTGTTGAGCGCATGGAATGTGCCGTTTTGAAATTCCTTGCCGAAGCCGGGGCTTGTGGCAGGATTTTCGTCCGTTTGCTGGTCGCCTTCAGCAATTTGTCGGGATCCCTCCTTACCAAAACATCCGGTCTGTTCCGCTAAGTACTTTGTTAAGTAATAATGCACGTCGATTTCATAAAGTCCTGTAGAATCAGTTGCATTGATCGGGTTATTTCCGACATATGCAAACTGATTGATTCCGCCAGCTAACCCGATCGGATCTTCGGAAATAAAGCGCCCAAGTTTTGGGTCGTATGAACGTGCACGGTTGTAAATTAAGCCCGTGAGAGGGTCTGACTCTCGGCCCGAAAATTGGTACCGTGTCGGAAATGAAGCGTTTGACGAATTGCCGAAGGAATCGTAAGAGTTTGAAGCGACGAGATTGCCGGTCCCATCCACAAGCGCCGTAGTACTACCCAAATGGTCGCTAAGAAGGTAGTCAATGATGGTCCCTGACTGCATTCTCAGCTTGTTGTCCATTCCAATACCGTTGAGATACTTAGTCACGACGCCGTCATTGTCTTCATAGAGGACGTCTTGCCCTTGATACGTGAATTTCGTGATTCCACCCTGTCCCCTGGCGAGCCGAGACACTCTGCGTCCGAGAGCGTCATATTGATAGGTAATGGTTGTCTTCCGGTTGGAAGCCGTTGCCAACCGATTTTCGGGATCCCACGTATACCTCCATAAGGTCCCGTCAAACTTTTGATATGTGTTGCCGTTGGAGTCATAACTATACGATCCGTTATCCGTAGAAATAAGCCGGTTGAAGGCTTGGGATGAGCTATCGTACCCGTAGGTCGAACTTAGATGCGAGCTAGTTCGATTACCCAGGCTATCATAGTTATATGTTTCGTTCTGATTGTTTGATGCCAAAACTGACTTCAGGCGGTTGCCCTCATCGTAAGTGAATTGTCGCGACCCATTCTCGTCCGTGATCGAGCTTATCTGACCTGCATCGTTGTATGTGTAAGCCCGATTGAAGGCGATCGCGCCACCGCCATCTGCGATGCTTGTAATTCGGTCCGCGCCGTCATACCCGTAATTTGTCGTCACACTGTTTGGGTAGGTACGTAACGCCAACTTATCGTCGTTGTCATATACAAATTGTATCGACGCGCCATCCGCCGCATTATCAAGTTGGGCGAGTCTGCCGGCGGGGTCGAAGTGGTAGGTAGCGTATAGAGAACCGTCCAGCTTCACGGTTGCGTCGCAGAAAGCAAACGTACAAGAGTTTATGGTTGGATACGTATACTCTACAACGTGATTAAAAACGTCTGTTGTGTTAATGACGCGGTCGCGGTCGTCATAACCAAAGGCTACGTTGCCGACGTAATTCGATGCAGTTTTGAGACGTGAGGCATCATCATACCCATATGTCACGCTCTGTTGCTGCGGAACTTGAGTGGGACCGTAGGTGACTCTGGTTAGGCGATCAAGACCGTCGTAAGAGTAACTAGCTACACGACCCGAAAAGTCCACTCGTTTCTTAAGATTCCCAACCTGATCGTATACAAGTGACATTGACAACCCCGCGCGGTTTAATGTGGTTCGAGGAAGAAGGAGATTGGGATTGGTATCGTCCGGCGTCGTGTCGTAGGTGTATGAGTATGTCTTATTCAGAGGGTCCGTGACAGATGTCGTTCGAAAGCGTTTGTCATAAACAAGCGTTGAGACTTCTGTTTGACCATTAACTGAACGAGAAACAGTGTTTGTTCGACTCCCATCGTTATAGCTGTACGTTGTAACGTGGCCGGTCGTATCAGAGTCGGTTAGTGTTCGGCCGAGTTTGTCGTAAGAAAACTCCTCGAAAAGTCGAGTTCCTCCGATACCCGCCGCCGGAAAGGTCACTTTTGTGATCCGGTTAAAGTCGTCTGGCAAGTAATCAGTAACGTGACCCATTGGATCCGTGACCGAGGTCAAGTTCGACATTCCGTCGTAGGCGTACTGACTGAAGTGACCGAGCGGATCAGTCACTTTTTTCATTCTGTATGCATCGTCGTATTCGTAAGTCGTTACTTTGTGACGTTCATCGGTAAAGGTTTGGGGCAAATCCCGGACATCGAAGTTTAGTACGACCGTTTCTTGGTTTGGATAAACGAGCTCTACTTTTCTCTGTGTATCATCGAAATAGTTGTAAGTCGTGATATGGCCTAACTTGTCCGTTATAGTTTTAAGGCGCCCGCGGACATCATATGAGTAGGAGATCTTTTTATTGTTCGAGTCGGTCGCGTCTTTCAATAAGCCCGAACCCGGGAACCATGAGAAGGTCGTGACGTTTCCCCGAGCATCAGTTGTCGAAATTGGTAATCCTTGGTTACCGGTCGACTGATAAGCATACGTTGTCACGAAGCCGTATCGGTCTGTTACGGTGAGGACATTTCCGCTCGAATTGTAGGTGTACGTGGCCGTCGTCGAGTTTGAACCTGGCTCGGAGTCTGAGCGATCTTTATATGTTAAAACCTGGCCAAGAGGATTGTATGTGAAAGTTTCAGTGCCATAGACATCAGTTTTTGTCAGCAGGTCGCCATGCCGCATCGGGTCGACGTTGGCCGTGTCATAATTATACGTGGTCTGCGAGCCAAGCGCATCAGTTTTTTTAACAAGGTTTAACTCGTTGTCGTAACTATATGTTACGATTTGTGAGCCAGGACTGCCGCAACCACACAGCCCTTCGGTTCTCGTAACGATCGTCTGTGTTCCGATTTCAGAGAAATAAAATTTTGACTCACGGTTATTGGCGTCAATGACGTCGGTGTAATCTCCAAGATCCGCGTCTCGCAACCCATATGTAAAAGTATATTTCTCTTGCCCGTTAGCCTTTTCCGATGTTTTTGCTCTACCGTCAGACCAATAGTCATGTTTTTCGACTATTTGATTTAGAGCATTACGAACTTCGGTCAAGAGGCTCCTCGCATTGCCCAAATCATCGGTTTGGACGAGGTAGGAAAACGTAAATTGCGAACCATCCGGGTGGGTCACCGTATCGAGCCGCCCCGAGGTATCGTAATGATAGTCTGCGATAGGACCAAGAGAATCAATAATATGAAGGATCTTACCGTCAGTGTCCGTCTGTACAGTCACTGATCGTCCGAAGGAATCGGAGACCGAAGCAAGATGCCCATTCCCATCGCGCATTAAGATCACCTGGTTATTGTTTCGATCGATCGTCGAAACTAGGCTGCCTCCGGAATCAAAATTATGTATGCGGCCATCGTGAAACGTCAATTGATAGGTTCCATCTGAATTTGCTGTAATACCACCGAAAAAACCTCCAGACGTTGGAACGTATGTTGATGTGGTCTTCTTTCGGAAGTTAACCGTTTTCCCGTCGGGATTCCTCAACGTGAGGGTAAAAGAATCAAATGGGCTAAGCGACTCGTCATATTGGCTTGACCAACCTAAGCCGAAAATTCCTGCAGTTTGGTCCAAACTATTATATGTTCGCGTGAAGTTTATCGACTCTCCTATCGACGGCAAAACATAATCTGCCTGCTCAAGATACATATTTCCGTTCGTGACATTTACCGGCGCTCCCACACTCGATTGGCACGCGGTCTTACCGAAATTCTCCGACTGCCCCATAATGAGCTGGGCCAAAAATCCTTGCTGTTTAGTACCTAAGGAACTCCGGTTGGTTTGTTGCTTCGCATTTTGCGTGACTGGAAAGTCAATAGAATTTGTCGAGCCGGCGACGTAAACGTATCCGTTCCGGAATGCAATCCCATCCGGAGCGTCGTACGCGGTGCCGTTCAAGTTTGCGGAGCTTAACAGCGTTCCGCCAGGAGAAAGTTTCCGCACAGCTACTCCTCTTTGTTTACCTATGTCGGTAAAGGGGTATTCTTTTAACAACGCGTAATATGCTTCACCGACTGAATCAACAACAATGTCATCAATCACCCCGACTTCGGGTTGTGTTTGCCAGAGGATGGCATTACCCGCAGGATTAATTTTTATAACTTTCGAATCGGAGCCAGGCGAATTAATGGCGCCAATGTCATCGTAAATCTCGCCCACATAAGCGTTACCCGAAGAATCAACGTCAATTGCGAAGCCGCCACCCGTCGTCGTATCCGGCAATCTTGTCGAATAAATTAGCGAACCATCACCCGAGCGCGTGGTATCGACCTTTGAAACGAACCCCCAGCCTGTTGTGCCAAAGCCGCCGCGTAGCGGAAAATCACTGCAAAAGCTAGGAACGGACTGAGAAAAACTAGTAGTTCCCGTGATGTATGCATTTCCGAAATTGTCAACACTTAGGTCACCGGCATCTGCGTCACAGGAGGATCCCTGCGCTGATAAGAAAGTCGAATATAATAGGGACCCTGATGCGCTGAGTTTCGAAAGAAATGCTGCTGAGTGACTTGTAATTGTTGACTGAAACGCATTCACCAGGGGAAAATCTGAGCCTCGCGTCTTGCCCACAACATAAACATTTCCGATTGTGTCGACTTTAAGATCCTCAATAAAGTCAGAGCCATCCACGATAGATCCGTGATAGGTACTAAAAACGACCGACCCAGATGAACTAAGTTTTGTTATGTATCCGTCGGATCCGTTTGGAGCACTCGTGTTGCTCTGTCTTGCGTTCAGCAGTGGGAAATTAGGTGAGTCGGTGAACCCGCCTACATAAGCATTCCCCAAAGAGTCAACGTCGATTGCGTAGGGTTCGTCGAATCCCGAGCCACTCAACAAGGTGTTGTAGACCACGGTCCCGCCATCAGCGCTGAGCTTAGTTACTCGAGTGTCGTGGTGGGCAATGCCATCGGGTGTGTCATTGCTCAGAAAGTTGTTAGAGTTTACGACCGAAGCGATATAAATGTTGCCCGACGAATCAACCGCGACATCACGTATGAAATCATCGCGGGAGCCGCCCGTGTAGGTCGAATAAACAAGTGGGTCTATAGTGATCTCGTAATTCGGATCATATTTTCCGACTTCAAACCCGATTTTCTTCGATCCCAAAAGCAAAAATCGGGCTGGAATATCGATATGTTGACCATCGATTATTTGAAATGCCATTGGATGGCGATTCAACAACATGCCACCTTTCGTGAGAAGTTTCAGATCGCCGTTGCTGTCGATAGAGATCCGCGCTGAATTTGAAAACGCAAGTTTGATCTTTCTCGGATCGGCGCCTGGCGAAATCCGAAAATCATATCGAAATCCCTCGTCCGTACCATAAACAATTGCGTCTATCCCAGGATAAATTTGGGGATATTTGACAGAAGCATAATTCACAACCCCAAGGAGTCTGTTATCCAAATTATTCCCTATGTAATAGTTCGAAAGCGTTTCCAGTTTATCGTTCCCTTTAACGCGTACATCTTTTTCGGTCCCAAGAAATCTCATTCTAAGCGCATTTGAACTTGAGTTCCGGCCTCTGTCCCGCCCAAAACTAATAAGAAGCTCATCGTCCTTAAACGCAATATCTTGATCCTGGCCCGTCGCCAAAAACCGTATTCCCTTCATGTACTGGCCACAGTTCTCTTCAAATACTGTTTGGTAAGGCGAAGGGAACTTTGCCCTGTTCCTAAAATTCGACGAAACAGATTTGTAACCCGGATCGGCTTGCTGACTAAGGCTAGGCGCGAAGGAACAGAGAATAAGCGCAACAACAGCGAATGGGGCGAAGAATGGGAACCTCGAATTCATTATCGAACCTCCTGCAGAAGCGGGATCAGGAAACGAACTATCGAGGTTGCGGGCTTTCGCAAAAAACAACCTCGAGCAAGAATCTTCTAACGTTAAACCGTTGGCGTGTTACGTGAGATTTTATCTGTTTATGTGCATATGTCAACCGAACACTTGAGATGGAATTTGGGCATTCAAGAACGTCTCTAATAGGAGCAAGGCACCCTTGCAGTGAGAGTTTCATTATCGGCAGCACTGGATTTGCAATAACAGTAAAAAGCGACATGCAAAATGTGTTCGCCCCATGGGTGAATCGAACCTCTATTCCCAAGCAAATGCGAACAGATTTTGAGGACGATGCATAATTCCGCAATCCAGCGCATTTTCTCGAACCATTTTATCCAATAAAAATGCACCCTTCCGGGTGATTTTTGAATATTGTCATAACTGGTAGGGCAAAACGGGAAACATATCGAACTCTTTCCGTATTGGTAAGCCAGGTTTTTGAAAGCCTCAGACACTTTGAGTGGAAACGTCAGGTCAGAGATTTGGGGCTATTCCGGTAGTCGAATCATTTAGGAGGATTACTGATGATCTCTTCTATTTGGTGTATCGCTTGCCCCACAAAGAGATCGATCGCCTGCTTTCCAATCTTATGACTGACGATCCAGGAAGGATTACTACCAGCAATTCCGTCGCGGCTCTTGTCAATGAGTTTCCCTGTTCCCAAGGTTTCGAGACTTGTATTGTTGGATACGTGGGCGAAAACGCGCAAGCAGTGGGCTTGGAAACGAGAGCGCTTTCCTTGGTTGGATGAATACATTAGCAAGACTCCGATTTCGGAAGAGGAGTTTTGGTTCGATTACATCGCCGATTCAGGTGACGGGCAAATGGCGGTATACGGCGTCGCGTGCATGTGCTTGTCCGATCTCTGGCTAACGGGAGCTGGTGTTGGTTCTGACGCGACGTTGGCTCCCGCGAATCCGCTGGCGCCGACAAAGCAGTTCGAAGTCACCGCAAGGCTCGGTTCATATTTGACCACTTCGCCGCCGGATGCAGATTTAAGGCCGCCGAATGGCGCGGCGTTCACGTTGGTCCGTTCTGACAATTTCAAGGAGGATATAAAAAAACAATTGAGGTCGATCCAAAGATCAATATATCGATCGATGGTTCTGACCGAACTGATCTCGACGAGAGCAATTACAATGATCACGAACTAAAGGTTGCCGCTTGATGAGATCCCATAACGGAAGTATCGAACGGATGCTTCCTTTTTTTTCCGCGAGCGAGACAGAAACTAACTATTTGGTATCTTAAGTTCGTTTGATCAACTACCTACTCGCAAAATCCAATGAACGCTCAGCCGGCGAATCCGCATTATGCGTTGTTCTTTGATGTTCCACAGCGGCTAGCGTCAGCGGCACATGCCGCATCTCGTTCGCCGTTAATATGGAAGCTTCCCGCAAAGCGGAGTTCGACACTCTACTGGGATCGCTTTCCGGGCATCCCGGCCCCTTTCACTTCTAGATATAGCATTTCCGGCTCTATGTCCTTTCCTGCAATTCTAAGGAAGAACTGTTGTCCCGGCCGCGCCTCGGTCTCAAGACCGATCCCGGTCAAAAGCGGTGTCGGTCTATTCACTCTCGCCGTGGTCGACTTTTGAATTAGCCAGGGGCCCTTTGTTTTTCGTAAAACATAACTTTCAAAATGAGGGCCGAACGTACGGTTTTTGATCAACGCCCTGTCGGTCGTATATTCCGGCATAAACCATTTCTCAAGGGTCTTGACGATAGCGGTATTAGCTGCCCTGTTTATCTCGACGCTTTCAAACTCGAACTGCTCCCATTTGATCTCATCACCATGGCGCCAGTGCTACGCCCTGTTAGCGCACGAAGACTTTAAACTACACATCCTCGATCTCTCGCGTGAAACGTCTGCTCTATCGTCGGGATTGGTCTCGAGAGCACAAACCTTATTTTTTGCGGCCGGAACCGCCGCAGGTGTCGCAAACTTCACCGGGCGCACCAAGAAAGTATGGTCGATAAATTTCGAACTGAACCAGACTGTCAAAGTCGTCATTGTCCACAACGCCATACGGAAAACGTGATTCCTTGGCTTGCCGATAGAGCCTAATGGTTTCGGCCGCTTCCGTAAGTTTAATCAACGCGTTCGATTTCAACACTGATAAATCCGGCTGGGGCGATGATTGATGCGTCTTTGGTAATTGTTGCTGTTTCATTTGAGTCACTCCTTAATTTGCGCCTTGACTTGTTCATATGTTTCCCTGACGAGCGCCGGAAGAAAGTCGCGGCAGTGTTTCTTCAGCTTTTCAAAGCCAGGTACGATCTTGTTACAACTGTCTAACTGCCTGAATAATTCACAAAAGGTGCGACCGTGTCTCTCGATAAGAGTCGATTTGCTGATGTATCCGTTTCTCCAGTACAGCGAAGTCAAATCAAGGGCACGGGCGGCCCTATTTACGTCTGGGCCGATTAGCTTCTCGCAATCGATATAATTAACTTCATCCCATGCCTGTTCAAGACGATGTAGAGAGGCATCCTCGGACTCGCGATGAGGACGATGGAATAGCCAACCCACAACCCCCGTTATCAATGAAAGAAACGTAAAGCCAAGAAATGCAAGCATTAAAATAAAAGCCTGCTCTTGCGTAAGAACCGGAAAAATCGGAAGAGAAAGCCACTGGTTATAAAGACTATAGAAAACAAAAAACGCCACTGCACCAAGACCAGCAATTCCTATCGCTGCGCGCCAAAACTTTTCCATATATCGCTATTTTGTCCGCGATTAAATTTGTTCACACTGCGCCGAATACCATCTCGGTACATCGAGTTTTCTAAGATTTTGGCCCAAAACATTCATCTTGGAATCGTTACTTACCTTTTACCGAGTTTTCGTTAGAAATGAGCCGATCAAGAGCATCCGGAACAAAACGCTCGGCAAACCCGGCGATAAAACACCAAATGATCAAGAGCGCATAGTCTTTACCGCTTACCGGTCCCGAACCTGCAAGGAAGTCGAACACATTTAGTCCTTGCTCAGGGACGGGTTTCGGTGTCGGACTTGCGGTCGGGGTAAGTGATGGTTTAGGTGAACCTGTCGGGCTTGTCTCGGGGGTCGGTGTTGCCGATGCTGCTGGGGCCGCACTTCCGCCGGAACTCGTATCTGGAGTGGAATTTTGGCCTTCAGATAAACGGGTTGGCGCCTTTGTGTACTTTCCTTCGGGACTGTAGATCGCGGGGAAAAAAGCTCCCGTAAGGATCCCGGACGCGAACATCAGGTACAGCAGAATAGCGAAGATCGAACCTGAGATCGGCGAAACAAAGACAGACTTAGAGCCATGGAATAGAAGTGAAAGGTTGTAAAGCGAATCGCCTTGTGTTGGCGGCGATTGGATGCGTTGGAGCGCGCTCATGAATCCGCCCATCGCTCCGGTGACGACCACCACGAATACTGTCAGGGACGACAGGTTGGACGAGGTCCGGACCACATTGAGCCTTGCAAACCAGCCATCGGCATCGACATTGACCATCTCGTACCCAAGTGGGATCAAAAACAGGATCGACAATATTATTAGCAGAATGCCAAGACTAAAAAGGCAGAGCTTTGCGGCCAGCCAGGTAAGATCCGTCAACCTCGTTTCGCGAATGGGAAGGATGGAATATTCAAGATAGATGCGTCCCAGAAGATCTCTAAGATCTTCGCGCAGGGCCTGTTCGTATTCTTCTATAGTGTCCGGCGGATCCGTGTGTACGGGCGGGCTCTGCAGATCGGGCGGCTTCGACGCAAGGTAATCATCGAACTCATTTTGGCCGGCTATCGCCCGATAATCGAGCCGGAGCCTCATGACCTTTGAACGGAGTTGGTCTGCCGGAAGATATTTTGCGATTATCAGTTCAAAGTAATACAGTTCGCTCCAGATATCCGATCCTTCCATCTGGCCTGCATTTGGCGTTTTTGACAACTGCTCCGTTGTGGTTTGAAGCTCGATTACGAATTTTCTTTCATCCTCGTCCGTGACCAGCGATCTGATCGAAAGATATTCGCTGTAGAGATGATCAAAGCAGATCAGCTCCGGCTGACGAAGGTCACTTAGTCTGAACCTTTTTATTATGAAATTAAGCACTCCGTTCACACCTCCCGACTAAAGTCGCGGGCACCTTACATATCAACTTTCGGGTCCGTCGAGACCGCGCGGTAAAGACAGCTCCCAAGATCGGCGGGCAAATGAGTTTTTAAATTCCCTCGCACGGTCTGAATAAGCCCCTCAAAGAAGGTCATCCATATCAACGAAGTTGCCGTCCTTGAATACTTCAAATTTTGTGATCGGGTGGATCTCCCAGAGAGTGTCTCTGTACTTGCCAAGATGATTTACATGGTCCGGGTCGACCATTAGGAAACCCGAGACTCTAACGGGCACGTTTACTTTAAGCCAGGGCAGAAGTTTCGATTTGGTCCAGTTCGGGTGCTGTTTAAGGAACCTGGGAGTTCATTCGATCACGATCGAATTCTTTTCGGGATCGCCCGCTTCGCCGACCAGAGCGATGTGAGTATCCACATCGCCTGTCTGATTGAAATTGCAGTTTGTCCCTTCACCGCTGCCGCCGCTTTGAGGTTTGATCGCGACCACATAGCCGATGACGGTCACAGGTATGCCTTCAAAAGGCCGGATCACATTCAGCTCGGATTGTTTCCAGTCCTTTCGATGCGGTTTTGCATAACGCCCGTCGGTTCGGCCCGGAAACGGCAGGTCGTTGATCGCTGACCATGTCACCACGTTGTATGAAGATGGTGTATCGGACCTGTTTTTCAACGCAAACTGATCCGGGTCGGAGCCATTGCCGTTGAACGGACATGGACCCTCCAGCCCTTGAAAAGTGCTCTCGGAGGCTTCGGGTTTTGCCCAAACGGGGGATATTGTCGAAGAGGGCTCAGCAGCTGTCGAGGCGGTTGAGGTTGTTTCGACGGGCGAAACGTTTCTCGCCCAGACCCACCCCTCTTTTCCATCCTGAGTTCTGATGTGGTAATAACCGCCGACCCGTTCGGAACTAAGCAGGATAAGTTTGGCCGACGGATGCAGTAAAACGATCGGATCGTTAGTGGTCGAAGGGTCGGACCGAAGATTGACGTTGTGGATTACCTCGACATTGGCCGTCGATTGTGCCAAGACTCTGGTTAAGAAAGCGAAAAGAAGACTCACGGCAATGAGCCATACTTTTATTCGTCCGATTTTGATGAAGTTCATAATTCGATTCCTCGAAATTCAACGATAAGCCGTTCAGACTTTGACATCCGGAAAAGGAAAATCTGACGGCGGTGTTAGATTTGTATCGACAAATTTTCGCATCGCACTATCAGTGATCGCGTATCCCCAATTGATCAGTCTTTTTTGGGTGACAGGATCCAATTTCCCGAGTCGGGTACTTATATTCGCCAGTTCGGTCGTTCTCGAGACCGGGCAATCGAGCATGTTCGGTACGCTATAGTCACCAGCAATATCCGAACGTATCGACCAGAAGGAACCTGATCTTATGCCGGCGATATAGGAATCAACCACCTGCCGCTTGCGAAGGCTTCGCACCTGATTGTCGATCGTGTTAAGCGTTCGATACGTGTGCGACAGCCAGTTTCTTTTTGGGTTGTCCTCGATATCGAATCCGCCGCCGGCATCGCTGACCAGCACCGTCTTGAAATTCTTCCAGACAGTTTCCAGTCCGAGATTGTCATAGACCCCGCCATCGGTCAGGACTACTCGATCCCTGAACTTGTCGCCCTGCATGTCGGTACCGCTGTCAGGTACAAAGTCGGACGCTTCAAAGCGCAGAGTTAGTGGGGAAAGAAAAGGGGGAAATGCAGAAGAGGCGGTGATCGCTATAGCAAGCGGCACCGTCCGACCAACGATCTTGCCAACGCGGTAGTCCCACATGTAGTCGCGGGTGAACCGCCAAAGAACACCGGACTGAACGCTGGTGGAATTGAATACAAAAAAAGGAGCACTTTGCGGATCCTTCGACGTGATCTCACGAAGCGTTGTCTCGCCGAACAAGTATTTCTTATAGGAGCTCGCAACGTACTTGCTGATACTTCCGAACCAGAAAATGCCTTTCAGACCCGCCCAGATGTCAATGGTATGTGACGCCAGCTTCATGATCGGGTCGACGACCTGTTCTCGAAAACTGGGCGCGGTCCCATTTGAAAAATCAAGCGAATCCCATCTCATTGCCAGCAGACCGGCAGTGATCGACCCGCCGCTCACGCTTGATATGCGCCTTAGTTTTGGAAGGTAACCAAATTCATTCAAGCGCCACAAGACCCCCGTGTGGAAAAGCATCGCCCTGTATCCTCCGCCGGACAAACACAGAGCGGGCCCATCTTCCAGCAAGCGTTCTTTGTCGCCGGGCAAGACGTGCACGGGGCCCTGTTGAAGCCCATGCGCGCCTTCCTTGGTCTCAGGCGGGGCAGATTTTAGCGTGTCTTCCATAATCGATGCGGAAACAAAAGCGTTCACCGGACTTAAGCCGGCCAAATAATCTCAAATTCGCATTTCGTCGGGCCGCGACTCATTTTGCACCCCCGGGCTTCAATCCCGCGCCACGGATATTTATGAACGTGCTCAGAGCATCAAACCAAAACGGAGCGCCAAGCGAAGCTGCCGCGATCGACATAGCAAGACCCAGAAGCTTCAGCAGTAATGAATTGAGAAACTTCGGATCGCCAAATACATTTTCATCGCCGTTGTCCGTGTGTCGTCTCCACGGAAAGGCCCGTGGGTCGGATGCATTATTTGTCCAGCCGAGCGGATTTGTGTACGGCACAATGTTTTTCCGAAGATCTGCCAGTTGCTTTTGCAAAGCGGCATCCGAGCTATTCGAATTCTCATTTTCCGACGTTCCACCGTCAGCTTTCTTCCCATTTGCTCCGTTTATGTTTGCGATGTGGCCGCCAGTCGCGTTGGAATTTGCTGTCTGGCCGCTAACGTTTGAGTTCAAATTTGTCACGTGACCCGTGTCCGACGCGCTATTGATATTGAGTGCCGCGTTGGCATTCGGCGCGGTCGCGGTATTCGACGATGTGCTGCCGTTTGACGCCGTGCTGGTGTTCCCCGTCTGGCCGCTTCCACCCGTGCTCGACGAATTCGAGGACCGTGCCGGCTCGACCGCCTTCGAAGCGTTCGCAAGGATCTCCGACCTAAAGTCCTTGTCGCTGGTCAAACGCTGAATGATCATCAAACTGTCGACATTCAGGATCGTGACGAGGACGATGGAGATGCACAAAACTACGATCTGTGTCCAGCGTTTGTACCAGCCGGTCACCCTGTCCATAGCATCGTTGAACCAGGTTTCTATACTTGTCTTAAATCCTTCGATCTGCGATAGGACATCAGACCCTTCACGCTTTGCCTTATCGACCAAGACGAGCAGTGATTCTTTTGTGTGACCGTCTGGAAGACCTTGTATAGCGGCTTCTATGTTATCGAGCGACTGCGGAACGAGTTTCGCGAGATCACGTCCGGCTGATAAGGCATCTTCAAGAGAACTGGAGGCGGTGGCCGCCAGCTTGGCGTCCTTTGGATTTGAGGCGAAATCGATCGCTGCACGCCGAGCGATCATTATTTTTACGGCCGCTGTCGCGGCGTTCACGGTTTTTTCAGCATTGGCTGTTACCTGGTCGTCGGAAGGGGTCGCGTTCTTGGCAGCGTTGTATGCCGACACCGCCTGGGTAGCCGCATCTTGAAGGGCCTTCATCGCGTTGTCGGCAGCGGCCTTGGCGCTCGCGGCATCGCTCGTACCTGCTTTGGCGCGGGCCAAGTCGTCCGCCTGCTCCGCCTTGAGCAGAAGGTCATTTCCGGCGGCCCGCACGACACCCTGTGATCCAAGGACATCCAGCAAAGCGAGCGAAAAAGTTTTTGATGCTATGTAGGACGGGCGGCGCCTGATTCGGTCTGCTCCCTTGTCTTGTGTGATCCCATCGACGAGCCCGTGATGGTAAACCTGCTGGGCGAGACCGGTGAATTCCGGATCGTTCAGAAGATTCTTGATCCCGTTAAATAGGTTCCGGCCTCGCTGATTTAGGACGGTGGAAATGCCTTCGTTTATTGAAGTACAGGCAATGCTGACGACGAGATAAAAGAAAATGACCCCAATGGCGATCTCCAGGACATCAGACCCGAACATAAATATTCCTCCTGCGAAAAAGATCTACCTTCCCGTGTCGGATCGATGGTACTTTAGGCACCCCAATGGTCAATATTTGTCGTACCCGGATAACCTGCCGCTCCGCGGCCGGTCCCCGTTCAATTAAGCGTAATGCTGAGCCGGTAATGCGTGTCCGGATAGGCCGTGATGTCCAAAAAATAACGCCCTGTTTTTGGGATCCTCCCTGTCAACGTCTTTCCGTCGGCGGAGATCTTGCCAAAGTCAATACTTTTCGAACCTCTCAGGCTTTTGCCGAAGCTGATCGAGAACTGGGCCCCATTCGTCTCGCCTGGGCGCAGGCTGCGCAGACGGATCCGGACCTTTTGTCCTCGCCGTGCAAGAATCGAATAGTAAGCATGGGCCTCGCCCCCTATGAACCCAGTTTCCGACGCCGGGCTATGCAGATATTTGACCCTTTTGTCCTGGCCGGCCAGACGACCTACGCTCCAGGTAAAGATCTGCAACCCGAACACGACAATCAAAATTGTCTTTTTCATTCCAGGATCTCCGATTACTGCGAAACTTGCGTTGACGCAAGCAGGACCTCGCTCAGTTTGCGTGCGATGGAAGCAATGTCTGCGGCGTGATCGAGCTTATTTATTATTCTTCGCGCGTTTTCAAAGTCGGGGGCAGAGATCGGCTGGATGAAGTCCGATAATTTCTTACCCGTGAACCAGCCGTCTAGCATGCCTTGCACAGCGATCTGATAGGCAAGATCGGGATCCTTGGCCGCATCGGGTTGCGCCACCAGGTCCGTTCCGGTCAGTTTGCTAGCCTTTCTGTAATTCGCCCTACCGGTCAGCTGAACAAATCCCCGGCCGTGAAAAAGGGCGCCGTCTCCCGACTCGGTGTTGCCTAGCTCTTTTCCGACCTTTGTTTGCGGCCCGTACCTCGAGTTGAAGTATTTGGATGAGCCGTGTTCGTCGATCGGCTCGAACGACCCTGCCGTTTCCCACTTGAAGGTCGCTAGACAATATGCGATCTGCCTTCTATCGGCGTCCGTAGTGCCGAACCGGGTATCGCCCTCGATCTTGCCGATAAGAAATTCGAGAGCTTCCACCAAAGGCTGTGTCAACGGACCGAACCGCTGACGATATGCGTCAAAGAAATTTTTTTGGTCAAATATAAACATCTAGCTGGCCTCCGTTAGGCAAAAGAAATAGGTCCATCGAGAACCGGTTTTAGTCACGCGAGTCGCACTAATGTCTCAGGTAGTGCGACCTCAGACTGGGGCGGCAGCTTACCATCTAGAAAACTCGCAAGGTCGAACTGGTGTCCGGGCCTTAGGGCGTATAGCTTCAGCATCGCAGCTGGCGGGTTAGCTGCAGACCCGAGCGCCCGAGAGGATTCGACAAGCAGCATAGGTCCGATGATCGGGCCTGAAATTCCCGAATAGATTGAACTCACCCGCTTATTGAATGTCTCGGTGAGAACGGCCGCATATTCCGAGAGCGTCTTGATCGCCCGAGTAGGAAGGTTCCCTGCTGAGTCCAGGAAATTCGCGATGTTCCCGAGCGACTCGGCAGCGCCTGAGATCAATTCAGCTTCAGTGAAAAGCAATGACGAAAGAAACTTATCGCCGGTAAAATTAAGGGCCAGGTCGATGAATTTGCCGGCCATCGAAGGGGCAAAAAAGCTGGAATTGTGGTTTCCAGCCGACACAAGCTGTCCATGAATAATGGCGAGTCGACCGGCAAGCGACGCTACCGTATGATGGTCGCTTGCAACGGCTCGCCGTAGATCGATATCCGGCCAGTTCCAGAATGGATCTTTATCGGTATTGAACTGCTTGATCGTATGGTCACTCGAGTCGATGTTAATGCTTGTAGAGATCGGAAGAGATGCCCATACGAGCAATGCCGCAATGCTCTCGTTAAAGTTATATTGGTTGAGGTCCAGGAAATAGAGGCTCGGCAACATTTTTTTGAACGCGGCCTGGAGCGATCTGGACATCTGCATCTCGTCATGTTTAAGCTGATCCGCGGTCCGAGCCTGAAACCATCCCAGAAGAACGTCACTCGTCAGCTCGAGCTGCATCGATATGGCGATGTCGCCGAGATGGTTGCTTTGATTATTGGTAGCAATTGTCAACGCATTATCAAGATCCGCGTAAAAGCTCTTTAATGAGGCATCACCGCCTCCGAATAGATCCCCCAAATAATCATGGATAAAGTTTTCAGTGCGGGCCTCGAGATCCACGGGTCTCATATCCGCCATTATTTGCCTCATCTCATAGGCGATCGATCCATCAGAGATCGACGGCACCGTCTGGCCCGCGGTCGTTTTCAGTGACGCAAGGAGCGACAGCTGGCTCGCGGAGCGGTTCTTTATCGTTACTCTGTCCTTAGCATCGACCTGGTAAAGCAGCAGTCTTCCGCCTTGATCTTCCGCAGTCAGCGTCGCTATCGAGTCGTTCAGGCTCGTACTGCTGAAATCAAAGAACGGCATGTGAATATCCACAGTCCCTTTCCGCTTGATCTCATGCGTCAACTTGGCCTGATTTAGTACGACACCCTTGATCTGCCTTGTTAGCAGATCATCAAGATCGCTGTCGGACATGGTCTGCCGATAGAGATCGCTCGCTGTTTGTACAGAAAGGTCAAAAACGACGTCGATAAGAGCCGCGTCGGAAGTGGTTTTCTGATATGTCTCTGCGAACTCGAAGCTATACCGTTTGGTGAGCGAAGCGATCCCGGTCTTGTAGTATCCGGATACTTTAGAGTCCAGGGCGCGGATCGCCGCTTGAACCTGCTTGAGATCCTCCAGCTTCAACTCCTTATCCAGAAAATTGCCAAGACGCCTTTTTAGCCAGTCCTCAATGTTTTCGAACTGAGCATCGGTAACCGCACTTCGGATCTGATCCAAATGTAGTTTTTCGTTTATGAACTTCTGGAGCTCAGCGATGGTCCCACCGTTCAAGACATCGAGCACCTTGTTTGCGACTGCCGCCGTCGTGTCCAGCTCATGACTTAACGCGAGCAATCCCTTTTCCGCTAATGCTTCAAGAAATTGACCTTGTGGCGAGTCGCCGAAGGTTGCATCCTGGAGTGCCTTGGCGATCGCTTCGGAGCGTTTCGTCGGGTCCCCGGAAAGTGCGGTCAGAAACGTCTTGAACTCCGCAGTGATCGCCGGACTTGACCCCTTCTCCAGGTAGGACCACAGCATGGCCGAGACTTTGTCGGGAAGCCTGGTCCAAAGATCAAGAGCATCGGTTAAGATCTTCTTGGCTTTATCGAATTCTGCCGTTGGATCGATACCGGTCGCCCGATTAAGTAGGTCAAGGGCGGTTTGCTCAGACAGCCCGGCGAGTTTCTGTCCGAGATCGGTCGATGGATCCGTCCACTCACGCAGATCATTGAGCACCTGCAGACCGTGGAGGCCAAAGACGCTCTTTATGAAGTCATCAAAATTTGCCGGAAGCTGCGGATCGGAGCCCTTGATCCCGACATTGACATTGAAACCAAAGTCCAGGCCTTTACTCGACTGTTTCCATAATTGAAGCCGAACCTTTTGGTCGTTATTTTCGCGACCGACAACGATTATGTACTTACCGCTAACGTTGAACCCGAGGTTGGCCTTAACACTGGCATCGACCTTCGCGCTCAAATTGTGCGTGACGCCAAGCAGTTGAAGATCCCTCGCAAAGCTAATGTTCCAGCCCAAGCTTGAGGCGATCTTGATCGCTAAAGACCCGTCAGCCTCAGCTATCAGCCAAGTCTCAGGCAAGATATTAAGGTCCCCGCCATCCGATCTTACGTGTCTGGGAAGCCGCCAGTTCTTAAGTGTGTCTTCGATAACGGTGTGGGCTCCGGTTCCCGGATCAAACCCGTGAAGCACCGCAAACAACGAACTCCTATTTGCATTGATACCGAAACTGACCGACCCGAGAAGGCCGATCGGATGAGATGCTGATCCCGAGAAGGAAGCGGTATATCCCCAGCTCATCAGCAGAAACCGATGGCCTTTATCCGGTATCGAGAATTGCGGAGGGTTAATCAGGTTGAGCGCTTTCAGGGAGTCGGCTGCTTTACTGTAAACGCCCATGCCGCTCCCGGCCGACGCCGCGATCTCGAAACTGACGTCTGATCCGCCGACAGCTGACGGTTTGATCGATACTTTGCCTGTATCAGCGGAGAACGAGATATGACCAAGTTCGATATTCCCGTCGGGAAATTTTTCATCCGCGAGGATCGCTTGAGCAGCGTTGGCGTCCGTTGACCCGCTAAGCGTAAGCTTTGCGCTGCTGAAGATCGAAACGTCAAGAGGAAAATCCTTAGAAAAAGCTTCAGGTGCCATACTTAATTACCTTCCAAATAATTCGATTTAAGACTTCGCGGCATCACGTTCGCGACCGCCTAACTACTCGGATCTTTGCCTATGCATTTTCCGGTCAGACAAAATTGATTATGACCATTACCATTCATATGAATTTCGCCAATACTTACCGGTTCCCAAAACAAGAGCCCCAAAAACGTTCTCGCGGGCATCTCGACCGGAGGGTCTGGAAGACGTCCGGCCCCACATTGAAATTCCCTGGATCGTTGATTTCGAACCTGTGACTCGACCACTCCGACACGAGAGTTGTTCCTCTAATAAAGGATGGCACCATATGGTCTCGCAACATCAGGTCCCCAAGATCCTGACGGCGGCATGGATCGAGCTGTGTATACCCCCGTTGAGATCATTTGGAATTCCTCCGCGAGTGTCGACGGTGGACGCGGCGGCCCGTTCAAACTGCAGAAGCGCGGCCCGGGCATTCTTGATCTTTTCGATCATCACTTCCTTTTCGATCTCAACATTTTCTTTTGCCTGCTGAGCCGAATCGGCTTTTAGTTTCTGTCGTGTCAATTCGTCTCTAAGAAGCCGTTCTGTCTGCTGAAGCGGTAACCTGCCAAAAAAATATCCGATGATCACGAATATCACCGGCTCGATCCGGGTGATCAGGGTTATATCAGCAAAAGGACGGAGAAAGCCGAATAACACCAACGCGTACAAACATAGAAAGATGACGGTCAAGGAAACCATCAGCCAGCTTCGCAGTGTTTCTGCCTGGTGCTCTTTTCGTTCCATTGTGTAATTCTGTTTAGCACTTGCTTAATATTCATAGACTTAGGCGGTCGAACCGAGCAGATCAGGCTCGAGCTCAAAGTGCTTGCAATATTTGCGTTTTCGGGCTACAAATACTGTCAAATATTCAACCGTTTCCCAAAGATCAAACGTGGACAAACGGCGATGATTTAGCGCATTCGACTACTAACGCACCTTTCATTTCTGCGGAGTATCATGGACGGGAATGAAAAATTGCGGACGATCCAGGGTGTTTCTCGCACAAGATCATGGATTCCTCCACACGAATAACCGCGCTTTTGATCGAATGGGGTAATGGAGATAGTTCTGCGCTCGCTGAACTGATGCCTCTCGTCGAATCTGAGCTTCGCCGTCTCGCGCGTTCCTATGTCCGTCGCATGCAGCCGGGCAACACCATGCAGACGACCGCGGTCATCAATGAAGCGTTTATTCGCCTCGTGGATCAAAACCGCGTTCGCTGGCAGAACCGTGCTCACTTCTACGGCATCGCTGCAAAGACGATGCGGCGGATATTGTTAAATCACCTTCGGGACAAGAAAAGAAAAAAACGCGGCGGCGGTCTCTACCCTGTTTCGTTGTCCTGTGCCATCGGTGTCTCGGATGAAAGATCAAGCGAACTTCTTGCTCTTGACGACGCGCTCAACAGGCTGGCGGTTTTGGACGAGAGGAAATCTCGAGTCGTTGAAATGAGATATTTTGGAGGGTTAAGCGTCGATGAGACAGCCGAGGTCCTTGGCGTCTCGCGGGTCACCGTGATCCGAGATTGGACGACGGCAAAGGCCTGGCTGCTTAGGGAAATCTCAGATGATCGAGAATAGAGAATGGCGAAAGATCGACGACATTTTCCAGGCGGCCGTCGCGTTGGATGAAGGCGATCGTCAGCGGTTTTTGGAGGACGCATGCCGCGGCAATGAACGGCTGTTCGACGAGGTCGGCTCACTGCTCAGATCGCTGGGTTCGGATCCGGCGTTTTTAGAAACACCTGTTCTTGACCTCGGCCTAGAGTTGCTTGGCAA